>Ga0214923_10007037_pt1 | contig 12387 bp, 9 predicted proteins | sample LL1510_MetaG_FD_177993 | JGI IMG/M metagenome (GOLD analysis project Ga0214923, IMG submission 177993) | Freshwater microbial communities from Lake Lanier, Atlanta, Georgia, United States - LL-1510 | ecosystem: Environmental > Aquatic > Freshwater > Lake | place: USA: Georgia | collected 2015-10-15
GGTGGAAAATATTTACTAGAACATTAATTAATGAAGAGCTTATTAAAGAAAATCAAGTAACAGGATTTTTTGGTTCTACATTGTGTTTAACTACTAAAGGATTAAAATTAATCAATTTGCTTAAGAATAAATACAAAAACTTTGAAGATTTACAAAAAGAAAAAAATAATATTTCAGATTGTTATCTAACTGAAATAGTTTATACGAAAGAATCTAAAAAAACTAAGGAAAAAGTTAAAGTGGTTAAAGCTGTGAATAAGAAAAATTTAATTTTAGAAGATTAAATATATTTTATGTAATAAATTAGATTTTTATAAAATAAATCAAAAATTTTATTTTGATTTTTTTAAGGTTTTTTTTACAGTTCAACACACACAATTTTTTGGTAATTTTTTGTGAAAAATGTAAAAGTTAATATAGATACTAAAATCAAAATACATATTGTGCTTAATTTAAGCATTTTATAATTTATAGTTATAATTTTGATATGAATTTTTTAATTTTAATAAAAAGTACAAAAAATATTTTTTGATTTTTTTAAGGTTTTTTTTACAGTCCAACACACACAAATTTTTCAAAAATCTTAAAAATTGTTGTGAAAAAAATAAAAAGTTAATATACAGAACAATTAAAAAAAATAAAAATTAAGCTTTTTTAAGCTTTTTTGAAATTTTTTAAGCTTTTTTAAGCATTTTTGAAATTTTTTGATTATATTTTATGTAATAAATTTTGATTTTTATAAAAAGGACAAAAAATATTTTTTGATTTTTTTAAGGTTTTTTTTGCAGTCCAACACACACAAATTTTTTGAATTTTTTTGTAAAAAATGTAAAAGTTAATATGGATACTAAAATCAAATTATGTGTTGTGCTTAATTTAAGCATTTTGTGCTTAATTTAAGCATTTTATAATTTTTTTATAATTTAAATATATATTTATATAAATTAATAATGGAATTTATAAAAAATGAAGAAAATAAAATAAAATATATCTGTCCCAATTGTTTAAAAAATTTTGGAAATAAAAAAAGTAATTATCTTAATCATATAAATAAAAAAATCAGCTGTATTAGTGAAGTAAATAAAAAAATGGAAGAAATGAATAATTATATACAAAAATTAAAAGAGGATATTGAAAAAAAGGATAATGATATTTTACAATTAAAACAAGAAAATGAAACCTTAAAACAGCAAATGATAATATATAGTAAAATTCCAAATAATACTTATAATACGAACTATAATTACATATTACAAATAAACAACTTTAATGATACTAATTATGAAGGAAATATTAACAATTTGTTAAAATACATAGGAAAATCAATTTACATCAATACAGTTAAAAATGTGTATTTGAATAATGAAAAACCAGAAAATCACAATATATATGTTGCTGATAAAGCAAGAGGTATAGTTAAAATATGGAACGATGGAATATGGCAATCTAAAAACATGTTGATAATAGATCAGATAATTGATAAAATTGTTAAATTCTTTAATATTTCAATAGAGGAAATAAAAAAGGATATTTACAAATATGAAAAATTAAAAAAGAATATATCCAATAAGATAAATTACATTCAACTATGTGATATAGATTATTTAGAAGATTTAGAGGATGAACCTATTGAAAATAAAGATAGAATACAACGTTGTAAAGAGTTTAGACAGATGGTATACGATGAGATAATAATATTATTACATGATAACAAAAAAACAGTATTAGATACGTATAAAAGAAAGAAAATAAATATTAAAGATTAAATATTTTTTTTAGGTATGATATATAAAAATGATAAATTTATACATCATAAGGCATATTTGCTGGTTCACCATTTGGTAATAATATTCTTCTACTATAAATCCATTTTTTATTATAATAGCTCCATCTATTTGATTTATCTATTTCTACTCTATCAAATCTAAAGTTTAATTGAATTAGATATAAATTAATATTTTCATTATTAGCCATCCAATATGGAATCATATTTACAACAGAATTTATAAGATTGAATGGAGTATTTACTTCAGGAAATAATATTCTACTTGGGCTTGGTCGAACCAACATTAATTCTTTACATTTGAATTCTTTCCATTCATACGCCCAACAATATGGATTTTTTCTATCAACAAAAAATTCACGTGATTCGTTTCCAGTTAAAGGTTGGAATTTATGTTCTGATTCTAAAAGTTTAATAACAAATTCTCTATCTTCTTCTAAATTTGGATAATTTCCTTCAGGAACATAAGTTCTCATAAAATCTAAAATTAGTATTCTTGATTCAGAGTTATTTAATAGATTTACTAATTTTTGTTGAATAAATGAATATCTAACTTTCCAATTTTCAAATTCTTCACGAATAATTCTAATTTTTTCATCATATTCTTTCTTTTTTTCTAGATATCTTATAAATTCAGGATGTTGTTGTTTGTAATATTTTTCTAGTTCTAATTCATTATATCTTAACTTTATAAATTTTATTTCTACAAACTCTTCATAATTGATTTTAATATTCTTTTCATTTTGTAAATATAAATTTAAATATTTTTTTATGTTTCCTTTTATTTCTTCATATTGTAGTTCACCAATATATGGTATGCCTCTTATTATTCCCCAATCATCTACACCTAATGTTAATTTACCATTAACTACACCTCCATTTATAAATCCAGCCCAGTATTTCGGACAATAATGTTTTAGTTTTTTCTTTAGATTTTTCTCTACTAACACATTAAAATCTAGAAATGAATTTGTTCTACAGTAATTTTCAGCAGCTTCAATTGTGAATTTTAAATCAGAAGAATTTAGAGAACAAGTTTTGTTTTCTGTTTCCAAATCCTCGCCGTTAGTAAATTCACCATATATATACTCTTCTTTCTCTCTGTAATCCATTAATTAATAATCATATAATTATTTATTTATCAATTTTTATATAGATATTATATTATAATATGGTATCAAAAAATAGATTACTAACGCATCTTAAAAATGATATATATTGTAGAATTGGAGTTTCAAAAGTTCATGGTGTTGGTGTTATTGCTATAAAAGATATTCCAAAAGGAACTATGCCTTTTTCCACACTATCAAAAGAAAAAGAAAAAATAATAAGTTTAACATATGATGATATAAAAGACATAAATCCAAATGTTCGTAAAATATTACAAGATTTTTTTGGTGAAAAAAATAGTAAAAACTATGATGTATATGCATATGGACCAAATTATATAAATATATCATTTTATCTAAATCATAGTGATAAACCGAATATAGATATAATTGAAGATAAAAAAGATAATTATCTAAAGTTTATAACAAATAGAAAAATTAAAAAAGGTGAAGAACTATTTATAAATTATAATGAATATAGTGAATAATTATTTAGTAATTAAAATATAAATATATAGTAATAAAATATAAAAATGGTAATTAATATTGAAGAAATTGATTTTTCTATAAATCCTTCTGATGATTTTGCTGAATTTGTAAATGGTAAATGGAAAAAAAATAATCCTATACCAGATAAATATACAAAATGGGGAACTTTTGAAATACTGCATGAAAGTAATCTTAAAAAATTAAAAGAAATAACAAGTTCTAATTGTAATGGTATTTTTAAAAATATTGGTATACTTTATAATCTTGGAATGGATGAAGAAAGATTAGAGAGAGAAGCTTTAAAACCTTTTCAAAATATAAAAAAATTAATTTTAAGTGCATCTGAAAAAAATGATTTATGGAAAATTATGGCTATTTTATATAAATATGGAACTGCAGAAATGTTTAGCACTTATTCTCAAGAAGATGCTAAAAATAGTTCTCTAGTTGTTTTACATATATCAACAGGAGGATTAGGACTTCCAGATAGAGATTATTATTTTTTAGAAGATAAAGAAGAAGTAAGAACAAAATATAAAAAATATATCGCTGATATTTTATTATTATTACACCCTTTAAATTATGATAAGAATATTGATAAAATAGCAGAGCTAATATTTGAAATAGAAAAAAGTTTAGCAACTCATACATATACTAAAGTAGAAAAAAGAGATCCTGAAAAAAATTATAATAAAATAGATTTAGCACAAATAAATAAATTAACAAATTTAGATTGGAATTCATATTTTAGAGAATTAGGTATTTTAATAGATATACCTTATATAATTGTTGATAATTTAGATTTTTTTAAAAATTTAGGAGATTTATTGGTAAATACTGATATTAATTTATTAAAATTATATTTATTATTTAAATCGTTATCAAATTCAGCTTATTATTTAAATGATAAACTTGTTAATCTTAAATTTAATTTTTATGGTAAATTCTTATCAGGACAAAAGGAAAATAAACCTAGATGGGAAAGAGCTATTTCAATGGTTGAAATGACTATGGGAGAATTACTTGGTAGAAAATATTGTGAATTACATTTTAATAGTTCTTCAAAAGAAAAAATGATTGATATGGTTAAATCATTAAATAATGTTTTAGAAGAAAGATTAAGAAAACTTACTTGGATGAGTAAAGAAACTAAAGAAAAAGCTTTTAAAAAACAAAAAGCTTTTAAGGCTAAAATTGGTTATCCTGATAAATGGAGAGATTTTTCATCTTTATTTTTAGGTAATAGTCACTTAGATGCTAAAAGTTTACTTAAAGTTATAATGGATTGTAATCTTTTTAATCATGAATATGATGTTTCTCAGTTATTTAAACCGACTGATCCGCATAAATGGGAAATGGACCCACATGATGTTAATGCTTATTTTCATCCTATAAGAAATGAAATTGTTTTCCCTGCTGGTATTCTCCAACCTCCTTTTTTTAATCCAGATGGCGACGATGCAATTAATTATGGTGCAATTGGTACGGTTATAGGACATGAAATGACACATTCTTATGATGACAAGGGTTCTCAATTTGATCATAATGGACAATTAAATAATTGGTGGTCTGAAGAAGATAGAAAAAAATTTATGAAAAAAGCAGAATATTATGTTAATGAATATGGAAGTTGTTCTATTAATGGTAAAAATGTTAATGGAGAATTAACACTTGGTGAAAATTTAGCTGATCATGGTGGTGTTAAAATTGCGTTTCATGCTTTAAAAAATAAATTAGGAGATAAAAGTACTTTAGTAGATAAAACAACATTTAACCCTTTACAACGATTTTTTATATCTTGGGCTATAGTTTGGAGATGTAATATAACAGATGAAGAAGCAGACAAACGATTATTAACTGATCCACATTCTCCTAATATTTTTAGAATAAAATGTACTTTGATGAATATACCTGAATTTCATAAAGCATTCGGTATTGTTTCAGGTAATATGTATAGAAAAAATCCTATCCAAATGTGGTGATTATATATAATAAAAGTTGAATTTTAATTTATTAAATAATTATATGAGATGTCCACCAAATTGTCTTTTTGCCTAGTTTTAGGTCAACATCATTCAGGTTCAAATGATGTTGCTAGATTTCTTTCAAAAAATCTTCCAAATTCAGTCTTTGAAGATGGAAGTCAAGGCCTACCTTCGGCAATTACAGCCAACCTTGGCGATCATAAAATTGATTTCAGTCAATCTAGTCTAGTTGCAGCATTGTTAGCTGAACAAACTCTTATTGCATCATTGAGTGCAGGAGTTTTACTAGATTATAAAGGAAATCCTGTATTTCTAAAGAATCTAAAAACTGTTTTTGGCGAGGAGACCACTGTGATTATCACTTTACTTCTCCCAAAAGTTTATAGTTCATCTGACTCACTGCTTATTTTGGATGCATGTGATAAAGATGAATTTTTTAGAGAAGACTCGCCTCATCGATTAGATTTGCGTACATTGTATTTATCCAAAGCAGAAAATCCTGCTGATGAGAAAAAAAAAAGTGCGATGTATGATATATTCAATAAAGTTCTTAACTCACTTGCTGCCGTTGTGGGAAAAATTGTATTTTTCCCAACAGCCGTTGATGAAATTACTGAACCACATAAACAGAGTTTGATTCAGTCATTACAATCATTGACACCTCCTAGAATAGAAAGAGAACCATTCTATATACAAAAAAGATTCTTGACAGAACATGGTGAGGGTGACACAAAAAAGGTTCATCATATCACCATAGAATACAAGTCTGATGGGATTCCTTTTATACCACCTCTGAGAGATCCACTACAACGTCACATTAGAACTACTGTCAATGGAAGACTTCAGACTTGTACCTCAACTAGTCTAGTGAAACAAATGACAGCACTTAATGATGCAACATCAAAAATCATAGCAGATGCGTCTCTTCACTCATTGATTCCCAGTCAATTTAGACAGGAAGTAATATTAGAAGATTTAGCAAAACTTAGCCGTACTATTGAGCTCTTGATGAGTGATTTTAGTTTTTTGCAGAATGCAGAGTTTGTAAAGACAACCAATTCCTTAATTGGAAAATCACTTAAGATAATTCTTGAAAGCTCTAGAAAGAACAATCAGTCAAACGAGCTGACTGGTATTATTGAAGTGTTAGATATGCAAAAATTTCTAAAAATTGAACCGAAGGGTCAACTTTTACAATTCATTGTTTTCCCAAGTTTGTTTGTAGGAGAGCTCGGCACAAGAGCGCATATCACTGTCAATTGTGGTCCACACAAGCCAGCTGACATGCGAATAGCAGCTCAATGTGTTTACAGTGGAGCAGAGATTATCTGCATAGGTGATTGTGAATACAGATATGACACAGGAAAAGACATATCTGTAGAGATTCTTCAAATATATTACATATAGAATTTTTATAATTCTCCAATCCTAGATAAGAGAGAATGTTAAAATTAATCTTTTTTATATAAAAATAATTTTTCTGCCTTTCATCTTAGAACATCTCTAGAATATTCTTTAGTGAAGCCCATTGACCTGTAGGAACGCTGTATCTCTCTTTGTCAACTCTAATGACAGCATAATTTGCACAGGAAAATTCTAGGTGTCCAACAGCACCAGAAAATGGCGTACCAGTTGTGAAGAAAACTACAAGTTCATAGGATGGCTCCTTTATAAACTTCTCCAAAACAAACAGAGATATGCCTTTGATAAATAACTTTGTTGTTATACCCTGAACGTTAGAAAGAGATATGACACTTCTTTTGTCTTGATAATTGTGGAGACCGACAAACCCGTTCATTGTGGCAAAAATGCACGTATAGAAGCTTTGCTCCAGTTCAGTAGGAATCAGCATTAACGCCTGATTCATAAGGGTAGGGTTGGACTGTCCAACAATTAGTGGAATGCCACAATGTACGATAGAACCTCCTTGGATCATGGCAGTCTCATCAAAACCATCTCCAACAGCCTTGATGGAAAAGCCTTTTTCTTCTTCTTTGGCTATCTCTAAAAACTTGAAGACGGGCAATCTTTCAAACAATTTGTAAAGTTGTTTCCAATTGAGTTGCCACGTTACTATTCCAACAACACGTTGAATATAAGCAGGGGTTGATTCTTGCTCATTGTAAGGCACTATAACAGTGCCTATACTCACAAGAATACAACTGTGAGACGGATCAGAACAATGTCTTACACAGGTGAGGCATATATCACCTATAACGATGACAACAAAGAATTCAGTAGCGTAAACTACTTCACATTGCATCGTTGAACAGAAAGTTGACAACGATAGTAGTAGTGCTATAACTCCTGTTTTTAGAGGAGTTGTAGTTTCATCTACGGAAGACATACTCTAATGAGTTATTATGTTTTATAAAAAAAATAAATTCAATTTTTATTACTTTATATATTTTTAATGATAAAACTATAACTTTTTCTTTCTTTCTTCCTTAATTTTGGCAATAAATTGATCAAAGGATTTTTTCAAGGTTTCATCATCAGTAATAGTTAATTCATATTGTAATCTAGCGAAACTCATATAAACTACCATTTGGTGTGCTTTTCTATAAAAGGATAAAACAATTGTACCTGAAAGAGGATCACTTGGTTCGGATATTTCAGTATAGCTGAATGTTTGACATATACCTTCACCAATTATATTTAATGGTGTTAGAGGAGTTAGTTTAAAAAGCTCAGCTAATCTATTCATTTCTGGCTGAGCTTTTTCTAGAAATTGACGTTTTATAATTTCACGTCGAAGTTGTTGTAGTTCCTTAAGCCATAACATGGGAAACTTGGAACCCATCTCATAACCTTGAGGTTGTCCTTCATGAAGGTGAGCAATAAGACCTCCCTTATATATAGTAATCTGGATTCCGTCAATATTAATTTGAGGTCCAAATGTTATATTTTGAATCTGCACTTTATTATATAGTGCCAAAAGTTTTAATGCATTAAGTGCTGGTTTAGTATCAACAACATTTTTACTAGCACTAGCTAAAACAAACAAGTTAGATAAATCATGAGTTTGTAAAGATATTTTTTGTTGCTCTATTTGTTCTGGTTTATTTTCTTGTGTTTGCGAAGTAATAGGTTTAACAACCTTCTTCTGTATGCCTCTTCTTTTAGGTGGCATATTTCTACAATTTGTATTTATTTAATATTTCAATTTTTTATAATTTTAGATATTTTTATATGTATATAAAAAAATATATAGATTTAGTATTCATGAGATATTTCACTGTTTCCATTTACAAATGTATCAATTTGATTAAAAATATGATTTCTAACAAACTCATTATTTTCAAAATCTTCATTAACATCAATAACAATTGAATTTAAACCTTTACAATTTACTAACCAATCATCGTGAGATTTATGGAGCATTTCTAAATATTGAAGAGAAACTGTAGATTCTTCATTTCTAGATCTAATCTTTAATCTTTTATAACTTACTTCAGGATCACAACGAAGATAAATAAAACCAGAAGGTTTTCCTATTTTTTCAATTAAAATATTTTCTAACCAAATATACCACCCATTATTCATTTTCCATTCTAGAGAAGACATTTGTCTTGTTTCGTATAGTGATTTAGCAAAAACATTTTTATCAGTATAAATTGATCTTTCAGTAATTATAATTTCTTTTGGGGTTGGTTTTGTTAAATTATTAACTCTGGTTATAGCAGCATAATTTTGAAAAGTATAAGACCATCGTTGTGGATCATCATAAAAATTTTGTAAAATATTTTTATCAGAAGAATCATCTTTAAGATTAATCCAATCATTAACTGGTTCTAAACAAATATTTATATTATCATATTTATCAGCAAATAATTTACAAAATGTAGATTTTCCAGAACCAATATTACCTTCAACCGAAAACCATTTTTTTACCATCCTTTTATTATATGTTAATTATATTATATGATAATAATATTATAAATTAAAATCAATTTTTTATTGAGGTCTAAAATTAATAAGGGTATTTAATTTAGTTTCATAAACACCCATAACAAACATTAAGTGATTTTGAAAAATTTTATTTAGTGGTAAATTCATAACTTCATTTTTTAATTTATCTAAAATATTAAAAATGCTATATTTATATCTCTCAAATAATAATTCTAAATTATATTTTGAATTACTATTATCTACTAAATCATACCAATAAATATTATTTATATATTCATCAATTGACACTGTAACAATATCACCTTTTCTTGTTAATTTTCTTCTATTAACGAAACCTTTTAGGGTAACAAACTCATTTAATTCCTTAAATATATTACTAAATACAAAATATGCATCATTGTATCTAATGTTATTATTAGGTGGATTACAATCACTTGATGAATCTAAACTTGAAGAACTGGAACTTGAAGAGCTAGAATTTGTAGAACTTGAAGAGCTAGAATTTGTAGAACTTGAAGTTGTTGAACTTGAAATAATAAAAGTTGATGAATCTGAACTTGAACTTGAAGTATTTAAGTTAAAATCTGTAGAATTACAATAAAAGACAATTTTATTATTAATATTATAATTAATTGTTACTATACATTTAATATATTCAGTAAATTTATTAAAAAAATATTTAAGTTTAGGAAGTGTTTCAATCATATCAACATATAAAATATTTGAAGGATTTATAAGATTAGTATTTTTTATGAGAAGATATTCGTAATTAATGCAATTAGTATTTAATTTAATTTGATTACCCCAACTATCATAAAAAGAAAAAGTAAGTGTTGTAATATTACCTAATGCTGTATCTTGATAAATTTTAACAGCATAATATGGATTACCTCTATAATATAGAATTCCTGTTACTCTATCAGGAAAAACTGTAAAAGAATTATCATTAATTGGATTAGTAGCCAAATTTTGTCTATTAGATAATTCTGGAATATTTACCATTACAAATCTATCAGTAAATAATAAACTAGTATCATTAACATTTGGAATATATCTATAACATGATAATTTATTTTGAAAATGTCTATCAAGATCATCTTTAATATTCATACCACATGAAGGAGGACATTCTTCATTACATGAATTATCACAATATTTCCAATCACAATTTATGATTACAGAGCTAAATCTTGGTAAAACAATATTATCCAACCTAATAAATTTTATATTAATAAAATCTCTTGATATATAAGGATTAAATATTTTTTTTTGTCTATTTTCGTAATTAATAATAAAATTAGGGGAACTTCCAAATAATAAAATATCATCTTCTACATTATCATCTATTTTAGATCTAATATTTGGATTATTGCTTATTTTAGTTTTAGAATTTTTTTTAAGTTCTGCTTTTAATTCTTCTTTCATTGATAAAGTATTGATACCGCTATTTACTATAGGACCAAAAGTTACTTTATATTGAAAAGGATCTGGATACAATTCTATATCTCTATCTATAGAATCTATATTTAATCTGTATTCAGTAATAGTATCTTTATTAACAGGATTACCAATATTTTCATCTAAAGTATTATTTTTATAAGTAAAATCTGGTTTTAAATTTATTGGTTTATTTTCAGTAAAATTTTGTTGATAATTAAATTGTCTCATATCATTTAAAGATTCATTTCTAGCACTATTAGTTTCATTTCTATAAAATGTGCTATTTGGTTCATAACTATTATAATTTCTAATAAATTGTTGTTGTTCTGAATTAAATTTTTTATTCATTTATAATATATAAATATAATATTTTGTGTTTAATATGTTTAAAAAATAGATTATTATATATTAATATATAATTTACAAATGGAACAAATATTTTTATCCCAAGAAAATATTATAAATTTAACTAAAAAATTAATCTTATATCTTGAATTAGATGAATCACAAATTAATAAAGAAGTTATTATGAAATGTAAAAAAATTATTTTTAATTATATGAATGCTATTTTTGATAAATATGGTAATAGAAAACCACAAAATATTTCTACTAGAGAATTTATTGAAAAATTAAATAAAAAAAGCTTAAGTGATTGTATTAGAATGTTTGAAGAAAAAAAACAGTCTAATAGAAATAATCCTAGAAATAATATAAGTAATAATTTACCTAAATTTAATCAATCAAATCAATTAAATCAAAATAATCAACAAAATCAAAATAATATGTTAGGTATACCAAATAAATTTATAAGACCTGATGATATGATGAATAGGATGACAAATAATAATAATAATAATAATAATAAACCAAAAGAATATACTTCATATAACGATGGTGGTGGTGCGTATGCTTCTTTTAGTTCATTAAATAATAGTAATGGACCATTTATAACAGCAACTGGTGAATATGGATTACCATTAGAAATGCAAAATGAAAATTCAAATCAAAATTCTGGTTTTAATCAAAATAATGGTTCATCTGGTAGATTTGAAGGTCGTAAGAATTTTTCAGATGAATTAGAAAAAAGAATGAATGTTTTACAAACAGAATATAGAGGTGGTTCTAATCAAAGTGGTCCACAATTAGATGAACTAACTGCAAAATTATTAAATCTTAATAATACTGGAGCACAAATTCCTGCTGGTATGGTTTTACCACCAAGTATGCAGAGTAATAATAATAAAAATATGGGTAATAATAATATGGGTAATAGAAATGGTGGTAATATGAGTAATAATGGGGGTAATAATGGGGGTAATAGAAACGGTGGTGGAAATAATAATGGTTGTGGAAATAATAATGGCGGTGATATGGGTTATTCATTTAATTATACCAATGATGATGTTGGAACTGATTTTAATCAAGCTTATGGAGGACAAGAAACTCAATATAATGGTATAGATAGCTTTGATAATAACTATAAACCAAGTACGGAACAAAATTTAAATAATAGTGATACTGATTTAGATACTAAATTAAAAAAAATGGAAATGGAGAGAAGTAATGTTAATAAAATAATGTCTTCAATGCCAAAAAATAATAATTTTGATCCAATGAAATCCCCTAATTTAAATCAGAAAAAAAATGATGATTTTTTTTTTTTGAATA
>Ga0214923_10007038_pt1 | contig 12385 bp, 11 predicted proteins | sample LL1510_MetaG_FD_177993 | JGI IMG/M metagenome (GOLD analysis project Ga0214923, IMG submission 177993) | Freshwater microbial communities from Lake Lanier, Atlanta, Georgia, United States - LL-1510 | ecosystem: Environmental > Aquatic > Freshwater > Lake | place: USA: Georgia | collected...
TGACCCTATTGATGAATAACTGGTTTAGCTCGTCTTTTGATGGTAACTGCCAATCAGTTTTGCCGTTGTTGGTGTAGTCGGCAGCAAGTTGTATCGCTCCCGAACTACATGTGGTGTCAGCCGAAGTTGTGTTGCTCATTCCGCTTCCAATTCCTGTTGCGGTTACGTTCAACGGTGTGGTGACATCGCTACACCATGCGCCTGTCGCCAAGTCACTCGTAGCCGCCTCTATATATCTACATGTCGTGTTGCAGTCTGAGCCAGTTGATGTGAAGTTCGCGCCGGCAACATAAAACACGATGCCGCCACCTGGGCCCGTGTCACCGACTGCACACACCCCGCCCTGCGCACAAGACAATGAAGCAACGCCATCAGATGAGGTTACGTTCTTGCAGGCGGGCATAGTCAGATCAAAAGTTGGTGAATGTGCCGTCACGTTTTGTGTTTGATGCCCGTCAGCGAGTCGCCAAGTCGCTGACATTTCAAATACCCGCAGCGTATAACTACGAGTACACGAGAGATACGGCACAGTGATCGTTTTCGAAGTCGCGCGCATCATCTGATAAGAATTGAAGTCGTCACCCTGGGTCACCCACTGCACCGCATACACGCCGGTATCAGGCGACATGTCAGCAATCGTGAAAACCGCGTCACCGCTTGCAGACGACGCCGTCACAACCCTCGGTGGAACGGGCACGTTACTAGCCTCCGTCAAACCAGCACCCGCCAAAATGACACCAGCCGCCAATGTTGAAATAATCCCAAAACGAATCACGCGACTAACTCGACTTTTAATAATGTTCACAACGCCATATTTATACAGCCACTGGTCACTGCGCAAAACTGGCTAATGGTCCATTCCAAATTGAGTTATAACGACTAATCGTCTTGGTGAATGCTGCGACAAGATCAGAGCTGCCATGCTCGTGAATCATCGCCATTGCTTCTGAGTAGACCTTTTCGTCTTTTTCAAGGGCGGTCCACCGATAATTCTGACCAATCTTGGGGCCGTCAGCAATATTTTTTCGTGGAATTGCATTCTGCCGCATTATTTTTTTCATTCCTTTAGTTTGAACACGTCCCAGAAATTCGCCGAGCGCTTCAAGCTCTGTTGTCGGATCTAAAACAAGTTTCTCAAACTGTATGAAGTGAAACTTTGAATCGTCATTCTTTGTCTGCGCAACATCAATAACCCAGTTACACAAAAAATCAACGCTCATTAGTGCTTGATCGAAAGTTTTTGCCTGTGCAAACTTTTCAGCCCATGAGCTTGCAAACCACGGCACTTTGTGTCCGTTGCAATCAATAGTCAAATTGATTTCTCGCACGCGACGCCAACGAGACGGTTCAAGAAATCTCGACCAGTGCGTCACAAGATGTAACGGATGCCGGACAACTTCAACAAACTTCAATCGTTCACCAAACGCCTCGATGATCGGCGCGGCAATCGGATAAATACAGTGTGTCGTAATATTATTTGCAATATTTTGCTCGTCGATTGTTTTGGCGATGGCTTCACCGTCTTTACTAAAAAGTCTTGAAACAAATTTCAAAGGGGTCGGATGAAATCTTGGGCCGGTCTCATCGCGCCAACGTAAGTTCACTTCTCGACCGATCAAGTTGTAATACTGATTGCGTCCCGCGATCAGTTGCAAAAGAGTCACCGTCGCGTTGTCATTCATTGAGCCCAAGTGTGACGTTGCGCACAAATAGTCGTAGTCGGGGTTGTACTTGAAATGCTCAACTCTCTCGAACCCGCCAACGAGAGTGCTGACCAATTGTTTGCCCGAGCCCCATAGGCCGTCGACGACAATTACATCGTTGTTGAAGTCGTCAAATTTTCTCAATGGCCACTGACTCAATGAGTTGCCTTTCTGTTTTCCTTACCAAACGGTACTCAAAAGTGCCATTGCGACCTGATTTTGCAGGGCAGGAGGGATTTGAACCCCCGACCATCGGTTTTGGAGACCGGCGCTCTACCAACTGAGCTACTGCCCTAACTTCTTTAACTTGCGCCAATCACGATAGTGCGCACGAACCAGAATAGTTTTGGTCGTCGGCTTTTTGAGCCAAATTTTCAGCGAATTTTGGCGACCCGCTGGGCGAGCGCATATGTCTCTGGCGTGCCAATGTCGATGAATGTCTCGCGAGTTTCAACGACGAGCGCTTTGCCAAAATATTTCGGAATCACTTCGTTGCTGAAATCGGCTTCATCGTGCAACTCGGAAATTAATTTTTTCGAGACTATATAAAACGCCGCGTTTGCCAAGTTTCCGTGATCGTCTGGCGACTTTTCATACATATTTGACAGAATGTTTTTGTTGTCGATTTCAAGAATGCCGCATGTTTGCGGCGTTTGGGTGCGAAATGCCAGCATCGTCAGGTCACAATTTGTTGGACGCTTCGAGTGTGCGCCGACTAATTCGGTGATGTCGGCTTCGCAATAATTATCGGCGTGTAGCAAAATGCCGTCTTGTCCCTCGAAAAAATGTTTGTTGGCCCGAAGTGTGCCGGCCGTGCCGAGTAGTCGAGGCTCGAAAACGGTTTCGGTCTGCTGTGCAAATTTCGACTTGGCAAGATGACTTTGCACAACTTCAGACTTGTAATGCAAATTGATGAGAAGTTTTGTTGCACCAGCGGCAAGCAGCGATTCGCACCAGATATCCAATAACGGTTTGCCGTTGATTGGCACCAAACATTTTGGGATTGTGTCGGTGAGTGGACGAAGACGCGTACCGAGCCCGGCGGCGAGAAGAATCGCTCTCACGAAGTGAGTTCGTGCAGCAACTCTGCTTTAGTGATCGGTGTGTTGCCGACACGACCAACTTGAATCGCCGCAGCGATCGAACCGAGCAGACCTGCCTGCCACATGTTCGCGCCAACGGTGAGCGCGAGCGACGACGCAACGAGCATGCAATCACCAGCACCTGCGACATCTTGAGGCGCCGAATTGAGCGCCGGTATTTGATCGGTTTCAAAAGATTTGCCACTGCGAGCGTGCAACAAAACGCCTTGTTCGCCAAGTTTGACGATAGCCGAACGAGCGTTTGCTGTTTCGCAAACCATTTCGGCGATTATCACCAAACCATCTTCGGTATTGCGTAATGCGAGTCGTGCTTCACGCTCGGTCGGCGTCAAGAGATCTGCGTTTTTGAATCGAGTGATGTCGCCGATCTGCGACGAAGACTGACTGTCGGCAACTATTTTGATATTTTTCTTTGCCGCGGCTGTCGTGATTTGATCGACGACCGCCTGCGGTAGTGAACCGTAGTTAAAGTCTGAAAAAATTAGAAGGTCGGCCGCCGCACAGGCATCAACAACATTTTTAACGAGTTCACGCTGAAGCGGCTCTTCGATTGAGCGCTGAGCCAAATGGCTGACTCGCAAAAGAGTCTTTGATCGACTGCGAAAGCGTTGTTTAAGTGTCGTCGGTCGCGAATCATCAACCAAGAGGTGATGCTCGACACCGAACTTGCTGAGTTCTTTGCGACAAAAATTTGCACTCGCATCGTCACCCACGACCGAAAAAAATCGCACTTTGGCACCGAGCGATGCGGCGTGAGCTGCGACAATTGCTGCGCCACCGATAAAGGTCTTGCTTGAAATCGGCGTGACGACAATTGTCGGATCTTCTTCTGACATACCGAGCGGATCGCACGAAATATATTCGTCGGCTATTACATCGCCGACGACGACAACTTTTAACCCTTCAAATTTTGTCATTAAATCAGACAATGATTTGGCCGTTACTTTTCGGCGCGCCATAAATTGCTTCGGCAAAGCGATCGACCGTTGTTCTTGAGAAGCCATCTCTCGTCGAATTAAGTCGAGTGACGTGAAGACAACGTCACCAGAACTGAAAAGCAGTTTTCCGCCGTAGCTTTCGACAGCTTTTTGTTCGGGGTTTTCACGCGCGCGGTGTTCTTTGCCCTTGACAACTAGGCCTGGTTTGAGTTGCAGAATGACTTCTTCAACTGGACCGTCGACAAAAAAGGCCTCGTCGACGAGGCCATTCATTTTCACGGCTTCGAGCCGAAACTCTTGCGGCACATGCGCCGCAACGCCCGCCACTCGATCAGTAAACACGCCTACCACAAGTCGCGAGCCATTTTCTTTGGCGAACTTCAGCAATCTCAAATGCCCCGGATGCAACACATTGAAATTTCCAGATACAAAAACCGTCTCGTGCTTCATGTTGAAGTCTGATCTCCTTACGGATTACGGCTTAAGTGTACTAGTCGACTCAAAAGAGATCCCGCGAGCGGTTCAACCATTACCACCAAGGTACTTGAACCAGTCTTGCGTCGCCGTTGCGATTGTTGCGGGTGTCCAGACGGGGGCCGATCGCCAATAGTCGATGTTCGCCAAAACTTGCTCGACACCTTTTTCTATGTTCACTTGGGGCTGCCAACTCAAGTCGCGACGAATCTTCGAGATATCTGCGTACGTGCAATCGGGTTCTCCTGGGCGCTTTGGAATATACGTAACTTCACCACCGAGCAACTCAACAAGTCGATTGACAGAAATTGTTTGACCGCTACCCACATTATAAATTTCGCCGCGATGGGTGCTTTTGGCAGCCGTCAAAAACACGTTTGCGACATCAGTTACATATGTGAAGTCGCGAGTCTGCTTGCCATCACCGACAACCGTAAATGGCTTGTTCGCCAATTTTTGAGCCAAGAAAACCCCGAACACAGCACCGTAGGTGCCAGAGGTGCGCGACCGCGGTCCATAGACATTAAACAATCGCAACGCAATTGCTGGCAGTTGATAAACCTGTGCCCAGTGCATCACCAACTCTTCACCGAGACGCTTGGTCAATGCATACGGATATTGCGGTCGAATTTCGGCGAGTTCAGAAGTCGGGTAAGAATCCGGAATTCCGTAACAAGACGATGATGCGGCATAGACAAATCGCTTCACCTTGGCGTGCTGTGCCGCTTCTAGAACGTTGAATGTGCCACTGACATTTGCCTGAAAATAATCGCTTGGACGTTGAATGCTCGGCACGATGTCGGCAAGGGCACCGAGATGAAAAACCCAATCAGCATCTTTGATGCTTGATTGCCAACCACCGCTCGCTGCGATATCGGCTTCGACCAACTCAACTTTGCCAGACACATGCGACAAATTATCGGGGCGACCCGTCGAATAATTATCTATCACCCGAACTTTGACATCTTCAGCCAAAAGCGCATCAACTAAATGACTGCCGATGAAACCTGCTCCGCCAGTGACAACGGCGACAGTCACGACTTGACCTCGTTAACTATTTGCCGTTATTGGCGTCGCTGCAAAGCCATTGCATGATCATGTGACCAATGATCAACTGCAGATCTTCGGCGATTTGCATGTCGTTGATTGCAAAATGCAACGGAAACTTCGCAACTTCTTTGCATTTGCCACCAGAAAAACCAAGAATCGCAAAAGTCTCCATACCGAGTTTGTTGCCCATCTCGAGCGCACGTACAACATTCGGTGAGTTGCCGCTGCCTGAAAACACCAAAAGTACATCGCCTGCGTTCGCTTTGACGCGCAACTGCTCGGCATAGACCTCTTCGTAGCCGATGTCGTTGGCCAAACAAGTTAAGACCGCAGCGTTAGCCGAAAGCGACTCGATGCGCAGGCCAATGCCGCGGGTCAAACCTGCGCCGTATAAAAAGTCATTCGCCAAATGGATCGCATTGCCCGCGCTACCACCGTTTCCGCACAGGTAGATAGTTTTCTTGTTGTCCCAAGCGGTTTTGAATGCTTGTGCGAGTTGAGGCACCTGATTGATGGCCGGCAGAGCCAATGCCGCAGACAATCTTGCTGAGTATTCGGTTATGTGTTGCTGCATCTAGTCCATCCGTAAAAAACTCAATAATTCAATTAGTAAATGCTACCCCACATCAACTGAGACCATAGAAGCAATGGCTTCGCCGATTGCCAAAGATGCGGTGGCTGCTGGTGACGGTGCGTTGCAAACATGTGTCACACGACCGGTGCTTCTGATTTCAAAGTCGTCAAGAAGTTGACCATCTCGACTGCATGCCTGTGCACGCACACCGGCACCCGCCGGTTTCAAATGCTTTTCTTCAAGTTCGGGAACCAGTTTTTGTAAGGCACGAACAAATGCAGCTTTGCTGAATGATCGGTGATATTCGCCCAACCCTGTGCGCCAGTATTTGCGAGCGATCTTTCTGAAGCCCGGCCAAAAAAGTGTCTCTGAAAAATCGCGCAATGAAAAGTCTGTTTTTCGATACCCTTCACGCGCAAACGCCAATACGGCATTCGGTCCACATTCGATTGTGCCGTCGATTCTTCGCGTGAAGTGCACGCCAAGAAACGGAAAATTCAGATCGGGTACCGGATAAATCAAATTTCGAACTAAGTGCCTCGCCTCGTTCTCAAGTTCGAAATATTCACCACGAAACGGCACGATTTGCAAATCTTTTGCCGAACCTGTTTGATTCGCCAACCGATCCGACTGCAGACCTCCACATGAAACAAGTCGCTTGGTGACAATTTCGCTTGTTGCAGTGCACGCGATTACCTCAGTCGATCGTTCCATAGTCTCGACAACTTGACGATTCAACAATATTTGGCCACCCATGCCGATAATTTTTTCGCTGAGCACCTGGATCATCGCGCCATAATCGACGATGCCTGTTTGTGGCACGAACAAACCGGATACTCCTTCGCAGTGTGGCTCAAAATCTTTAATCTCGGCACTGCTAATTTTGCGAATGCCACTCAAGGAATTGGCAAGACCTCGCTGATAAAGCATTTCAAGTTGTGAAAGTTCACCACTTGATGTGGCGACAACAACCTTGCCGCAGACCTCGTGTGCGACACCATTCTCGCGACAGAACTGCAGCAGTCTTGCATAACCTTCAAGACAATTCTTTGCTTTTAACGAACCAGGTTTGTAATACAAACCCGAATGAATCACCCCACTGTTGTGACCAGTTTGATGAGCGCCGAGTTTCGACTCTTTTTCAAGAACGATCAAAGTTAACTGTGGCCTATTTTTTAGCAGTGCATAAGCCGTAGCCAGCCCAACGATTCCACCACCGACGATTACAACGTCTGCTCTGTCAACCGATGTTGGCGATGTCATTCTTTGTTGCTAGAGCGCCGCACAACCTCGGCAAAGGTGCCTTCTTCAATGATTCGCGAATCTTCGATTCGATACAGTCGGTCGCAATATTCAACCGTGCTCAATCTGTGGGCGACAATAATTACGGTCTTTGAACCTTGCAGAGCCTGGACTGCCTGCATGACTCCATGTTCGGTTGGGGTGTCGAGCGAACTCGTTGCTTCATCGAGCACCAAAACACTCGGTTTGTGATAAAGCGCGCGAGCAATGCCGATTCGTTGACGCTGTCCGCCCGACAAACGAACACCTCGTTCGCCAACAACGGTTTCAAGGCCGTCGGGCAACGTCGCAACAAATTCTTGCAACTGCGACAAGCGAATTGCTTCGCGGACGAGGGCGTCGTCGATATTTTCTTCGTTGAGACCGAATGCAACATTGCGTCGCAAAGTGTCATCGGTCAAATAAATTGCCTGCGGCACATAACCGATCTGATTTTGCCAATTTTTAAGATTTTGATGAATATCATTTCCGTCAACACTTACTACACCAGATGTCGGTGAAAACAACCCGAGAATCACATCAACAAGCGTGCTCTTGCCGGCGCCGCTTGGCCCCACAAAGCCAACGGCCTCGCCGCGGTTTACAACAAGTGAAACATTTTGCAGTGACGGTGTTGCAGCTGTGGGGTATTTGAAGCTCACATCTTTCAACTCAAGTTGTTTGGCGAACGGTTCTACTCGTTGTGCACTATTTACTTCTGGTGAGTCGAGCAAAAAGTCTTGATATACAGAGGCGATAATTGAACGATTGAAGATCAGCGTCTGAGTTGCCATCAACAGACGATTAATCGACGGCATAACGCGAAATGCGGCGGCGGCAAACAGACCGAGAATTGGCACGATGTCAGAAAGTGGACGGTCACGAACGACCATGCTGACGACCAACAAACATAGGCCGACGATCGTGATGATCTCCATGAACGACCTCGGGAGAGTCAGAATCACATTGTAAATTCGGTTGATTCGGATGCTTTCACCGAGATGCTTTTCGTGTTGTGAAAGAAACTCGTTTTCGCGACCCAAAATTTTGACATCCTTGGCGCCACCGAAACCTTCTTGCAAATGCTGAAGAATTGTCGTCTCGTGGTAATCAACTCGGTATCCCCAACTGTCAATTCGCCTACGAGTCAGGCGCTGAAACAAGAGAGTCGAGACACCAAAAACAATTAGAACCGCCAAGGTGCCAACCGGCTCGACGTAAATCAACAATCCAAACATTGCAATCGCGACCAAACCATCGGTCAACAAAACCAAGAAAGGGTCGACGCCGCAGGTCACAACCGAAGTCGCATTTTTTGCGTTGCGCATGAGAGTTGACGAATTGCGCTGCAGATGAAACATATATGGCTGTCGCAGATAAATCGCGAAGAGGCTTTGCGAGAGCCGACCAGAGACAGAGGCCGAAAAACCTTTTTGAATCCACAGACTCCAAAACAAATAAAGACTTCGGACAACGTAGATGAACACCATGGTTACCATCACGGCAGAAATAAGTTGCTCACGGCTCAATTCTCCGAACCAATCAACTATCCATGGATACTTCTCTTGATAGTTATCTTGCGTCAAAATACCGATAATCGGCACGACGATGCCGAGGCTGATCGTCTCGAGAAACATGCCGATTATCACCATGAAAACGATTCGCACAAATGCGACGCGATCTGAACCAGTGAATAGTCTCCAGACGATTTTTACAGTTTCGAGCATCGAAACTTTTTCTGCTGAAGAGTCAGACATCTGGTTGCTAATTCTACTTTGTACGACGAATTCGCATGGTAGCGACGATCGGAATCGAACCGATGACCTTCCGATTATGAGCCGGATGCTCTAACCAACTGAGCTACGTCGCCTTGTATTACGGAGCCCTCTGTGGGAATCGAACCCACCACCTCTTCCTTACCATGGAAGTGCTCTACCGAATGAGCTAAGAGGGCGAACAACTGCTCGGATTCACCCTCACAGATTTCGCTTTCAATATAGCGGGAACTGAGTATCCCCCAAAAGATAGGGTTTTGTGGATGTCAAACTTGTTGATTCGTGTCGCAACCAGCGATGACGCTGAGGCTATTCGTTTGATCTACAACCATGAAGTCGAAAATGAAACTTCGACAATGGATCTTGTGTCGCGCACGATCGAAGTGCAACGCGAATGGATCGCTGCTCGAAGCGGAGCGTTCTGTGCAATTGTCGCCGCGGATGAAAGCGGAATGGTATTGGGTTTTGGGGCACTCAGTGAATATAAAGATCGCAGCGGTTATCGATCTACGGTCGAAAATTCTGTCTATGTTCGTCGCGATGTCGCCCGTAGAGGCATCGGCAAACAATTGTTGAACCATTTGATTGAGACTGCAACAATTTCAGGCTTCCATTCGATCATTGCCCGAATAGAAGCCCAAAGTATGGCGTCGCGAGGGTTGCACGAGTCATGTGGTTTTGAACTGGTCGGCATCGAAAAACAAGTCGCTCGCAAATTCGGCAAGTGGCTAGACATCGCCGTGATGCAAAGACTTCTATCGGCTTAAGCCAAGAAATCTTCGCCGTGTTTGTCTAAAAACAAACCCGAAAGACTCGAGTTAAACGGTGCAAGTTTTGCGACCGAGTTTTTTGAAAGAAGTGAGTGAAACTTCGCTCGGTAAAGAATCTGCATGCGTTCGTTATTTGAATTCGGTGCATTGAGACGTTTATAGAAATCGAGACTGTAGTCACGAATTTGCTCTGGCGTGCTCTGTTCAATCGATATGCCGGCTTGTTCAAAAGCTGAAGCACCAAGAAATCTGCCGGCGCCAGATTCAAACACCTCTGCCAACGACATCACGCGGCCCAACTTCTGACTGTACAAACGAGCCGGCACCCAAGTGACCAAACCTGTGCCCGCAAAACAAAGTGAATATTGAGCGATGTCGATGTAAAGAACCGGAACACGACCCGCGAGTGCAACTGCGTCTGGCCCCGACATCGTCGAAATTACGCACGTGGCGTGGGCTGGCAAAAAAACATCCAAGAATTCTGACTTGTCACTGCTGTTGGCGTAGTCGATAACTTCTGTGCCGTCAACTCGAGAAGTTCCGGCGGCGCCAAGTTTTATGACTGACACACCCAACTCGGTCAATGCGCGCGCGGCCGGAAGAAATTCTTGAAACTCTCGACTTCGCAACGCACCGCTTGACAAAGGGCCGGTGGTCGGTGGCGCCCATGCGGCCTCACGAACAATGAGACATATATATGGTTCACCTGGCTTGATACCGACGCGAGCCAAATAATGTTCTCCGATTTGCACTTCAGACTTGTTGAATTTCAAATGTGGCTGGCAAGCATCGAGAACATGGTCGTTTTCATGCAACTTATCGAACTGCATTATTTTCATTTCAAAATTTGGCAGCCACCTGCTCGTCCGATGCATCGCATCAACGATGGTTGCGGGCAATACACGTAACTCACTACGCCAAATTTTGACCAACGCTTTATTGACTTGATTTCGAGGTTTGCCAAGCGACCAGATGAGTAGCCGTCTTGATGGGTTGCTCGCGGATCTTCGTTCTGATTCAATTTTGCTGAGTATTTTTTCTGGTTCGAGCGCCAAATGACCGAACAAAGTGACATTTGGCAGCACGAACTCGACCGTGACGAATTTTCTAAGCAAATAAAAAACCACGACGACGGGAAGAACCAACAGTCGCAGCCCGTTCTGCGCGATGGTGCGCACGAGTTTCATGACCAATGACTCAAATTTTTTGAATCAATTTTGCGAGTTGGTCAAAACCGAAATCTGCAACCGCCTTCTGTGCATTGGCCCCGACCTTCTTGATCGTGCTCTCATCGGGAAAGACTTCGAGTTGATTGACATCAAAAATTGTTTGACCATGTTTCATCCAACTGGGGCTAGCTGCATCAAGATTGCTGATGACCGCGCATCCATGTGCCATCGCACTCATGACCGTCGTATTGTTCTCACGCACACCCTTCGGAAAGAACGCGACAAGCGCAGTGCTCTCTTGCAGACGTCTCGACACCTCTTGGTCGGCGAGAAACCCAAGAAACACCACATTGCCACCAAAGGCATGCGATATTTTTGCACCGACGAGAAAAAAATTCTCGTCGAAGCTTGTACCTTCATGCAATGCCGACGAAACCTCGAGTTGAAAAGACTGCTTAGATGCGCCGAGAATCTTGGCTAGTCGCCGGAATCCGTCTGCGCTGATCTTGTGCGCCATACCAAACGTCAACAAATTGATCTCAGAACGATTCAAAACTGCGGTTACTGGCGCGCCGGGCGCAAAAAGGCTCACCGCGTCGGGCCTGCGAACTTGGATTTTCGCTCCAATTTCGGCACTCGCGGCAAAAACTTTGCGTGCTGCCTTCAACAGATGTGATTCAAGTTTTGAGTCATCGGTTGCGTGCAAAAAAAGATCGAAGACAATACTTGAGTTGTTCACGATCGTCTCTATTTGCAATTTGCCTGCGTCATCTATTTCTTCAAGTTTTATCGAGAGCAAAATAGTGCCAGAGTCAAGTGCCGCGGCTGAGACGAGTGACAAAACTTTGCTGCCGAGCTCGGTCGCTAAAGCACCATTAAATCTGGCGACACCGCATGTGTATGGGTTGGTATGAAACGAAGCGATACACGCATAGGTAGCCATGGCTAGTTTTTGTCCGATGCGCTCGAAAACTTCTTCAAGATTTCGGTCGACGAGTTGAGGACTGTCTCTAAATAGACGACACTGATTTCGTGCTCCTGGCAAATTTCGAGCTCTTGTGTCGGCACACCGCCACGTGTCTTCCAGTCGCTTCCTTTGGCGTAGATCTTTGGTCGTAATTCGGCGAGAACTGACGCAGTTGAACCTGTCGAAACATGCACGAAATCAACAAACTTGATCGCATCAATCACAACCGCCCGTTGCGCGGCACCGAGCAAAACAGCGTGTTTCGACTTCGTCCATTCGTCAGAGGCGATATTGCAAAGCACGGGGTTGCCGAGCTTTTTGGCCTCAGAAAAATATGCGATATGACCGTCGTGTAACGGATCAAAACTTCCGTCCACCATCGTCACCCGACCAACATAATTTTTCAACTCGTTGGTTGAAATGATCATTTAAAAATCTTACGCCTTATCTCGCCGAGACCGAAGTGATTGTGGGCCGGGAAGGATTCGAACCTTCGTAGACATAAGCCGGCAGATTTACAGTCTGCTCCCTTTGGCCGCTTGGGTACCGACCCCACATCATCTGACGCCGACACGCTATCT
>Ga0214923_10007039_pt1 | contig 12384 bp, 9 predicted proteins | sample LL1510_MetaG_FD_177993 | JGI IMG/M metagenome (GOLD analysis project Ga0214923, IMG submission 177993) | Freshwater microbial communities from Lake Lanier, Atlanta, Georgia, United States - LL-1510 | ecosystem: Environmental > Aquatic > Freshwater > Lake | place: USA: Georgia | collected 2015-10-15
CAGTAATGGAACTGGGGAGTCTCGATAATTTTCTATTAAAGGAGTTGGCGCAAAAGGCACCTGGCACCTATCAGCATTCTATTCAAGTCAGTTATTTAGCGGAGGCTGCAGCTCAAAAAATTCAGATAAACAGTTTGTTATGCAGGGTAGGGGGATTGTACCATGATATTGGCAAGATAAATAATCCTGGGTTATTTAATGAAAATAGTCAAAATGTAAATCCTTATGAAAATCATTCGTTAAATCGAAGTGCAGCTCTCATCATAAAGCATGTTAACGATGGAATAGAATTGGGCAGAAAACATCGTTTACCAGAGGTAATTATTGATTTTATTAAAACCCATCATGGAACTACGAAAGTTGAATATTTTTACAGAAAATTTAAAGCTTCACAGGAGGATAGTTTTGGAAATGAATCTGACTTTACTTATCCAGGTCCTAAACCATCTACCAGAGAACAATCAATCGTTATGTTGGCAGATACCATTGAGGCTGCATGTAGGAGCCTGAAAAATCCGACGGAAAAAGATATGTTTAATTTAATAGACTCTTTAATTGAAAATAAACTTAAATTAGGACAATTTCAAGAATCAAGGTTATCTTTTGAAGAACTTGAAATTTGTAAAGATGTATTTAAAGAATATATAAAAACTTTTTATCATCAACGAATTACTTATCCCGAGCTTGTAAGCTCGGGACAAGAATTTCTTTAGTGTTTATTTTTTAACCAAGGGTAAAATAATTCTCGAAGGATATTTTGAGCTGTGATGAACTTTATTTTTTGCAACTATGCTTTTGCTTTCATCAAAATTATTACCACCAGTATTTAGATTTCTTTCAAATCGCGGGAAATTACTGCTAGAAATTTCTATTCTTATCCGATGACCTTTAGGGAAAAAATTGCTGGTTGAAAGTGCTGTTAGTTTAAGTTCATAAACTTTATCATTTTCCATAAATACTTCTTTGTCATAACCTTCCCTATATCTTACTCTTTGAATCGTTTCATCAAGGTTATAAGCTTTTCCATCTGGATATACATCAATTAATTTTAGGGTAAAGTCGGTATCTTTAGCATCGGATGAGACATAAAGTACGGATTCAATAAATCCGCTTACTTCAACATCTTCTGTTAATGGAGGTGTAGAATATACCAAAATATCTTCCCTTAATTCCATTGTTTGCTGGTCAAATGCTCCGCCTTGTATTGCATTTCCTATGCAACAAACATTTCCACCAAAAGAAGGTACAGGGTTTGTTGGATCATATACAAATTCATCGGGCTGATTTTCCTTAGGAGGTGTTAAAGTTAAACTTCCATTACCATTTCTGGTATTTGCTTTTCCAAAACTACTTAGAAAATAAGTGGTAGGTTTTGCCTCAATTGGAGGCCATGTTTCACTTTGTTGCCATTTATTTGAACCCATAGTGAAATATTGTACCCTTGGCATTTTACTTTTTACACCATTTTCTTCTGATTTTAACCAGTAATCAAACCAACCATAAGTCATCGCATCATAATCAAGTCTTGCATCTCCTACATTTCTTTCTCCAACAATCGTATTTTCTGTAGCTCTTTTGAATGAGCAATGTAGTGTTGGAGCTATGACAAGATATTGATTATCAGCAGCTTTAGGGAATTTTGATTTATCTCTTAAAAGATTAAACAAAGCAATATTGGGTGTTGAAGCTACATCATACCATGAAACAAACCAGTAGGAGGGTTTATTAAAGGCCATATTGTCGTGAAAAAGCCCTCCTTGGTACCATTTAGGGTCATTCGGTTTCCGCCGAATCATGTCTTCATAAACTCCGATAGGACCATTTACGTTTTTTATGATATCTTGAACGGGTAAATGTTTAAGGGCAACTCCCCAGTCTACTTTAGGACTTTCAGGAGCCAGATCAAAATTTCTTGAAACTCTGATTAATTCTTCTTGAGTGATATCTACAGGGAATGATGGTCTTACGCGATCATTTTGGACACTATAAAGCCATGATGTAAATAACATTTGTTGAGCGCCTCCTCTAAACCAGTTTCCTTGTTCATATAAACTACCAATTCTTCCTACACCAGCACCAAATCCTTGTGGTATAAGTGCAACATGAGCAGGATGATCGAGGGATGCTACAGCCATTTGCCATTCTGCGGTAGATGAGCAACCAATTGTTCCAATTTTTTTGTTAGACCATTCTTGGGAAGAAATCCAGGTGAAAGCATCATATCCATCAGTGGTTGGGGTTCCTAATATATCCCATACTCCTTCAGAAAAAAATCTTCCCCTTTCATTTTGTACAATATAAACATATCCTTTACTAACAGCATCATAAGCTGCCTCATATTGGCGAATCATTTCCTTACCATCAATCCACTGATTGAAATTATAAGGAGTTTTAGAGAGGATAACAGGATATTTTCCAGGGCTTTTTGGTCTGTAAATATCTGTAGCAAGTCTGATGCCATCTCTCATCGGCATCATAATTTTATGGTCAACGATGGCAATCTCCTTGAGTTTTTCTAAGGTGATATTTCCTGATTGACCAAAAGCCATTAAAGGTAATAAGATAAGAAATAATAGTTGTTTTTTCATGTTTTTAGAATTAATATGATTTTTCTGCTTTCCCAATATAATTAAAAGGAGTTATATTTTTTAATTCGGATTTTACATGTTCTCCAACTTGAAGTTGTTCTATAAAATGATGAATTTCTTTTTTTGTTATCTGATTTACACCACGGGTTAATTCTTTTAGCGCTTCATAAGGTTTAGGATACCCTTCTCTTCGCAGAATTGTTTGAATGGCTTCAGCAACAACCATCCAGTTATTTTGTAAATCGTTTAAAATTTTTTCTTCCTGAACCAATAATTTAGATATTCCTTTCTGGATTGATTTTAATGCAATAATGGAATGTGCTAATGGAACGCCAATGTTTCTTAAAACAGTGCTATCTGTCAGGTCTCTCTGTAACCTTGAGACAGGTAATTTTTCTGCCAGGTGTTGGAAAATGGCATTCGCCATGCCAAGATTTCCTTCTGCATTTTCAAAATCAATGGGGTTTACTTTATGAGGCATTGCGGAGGATCCAATTTCACCTGCCAATGTTTTTTGTTTAAAATATTCCATTGAAATATATGTCCAGATATCTCTCGAAAAATCAATTAAAATAGTATTTATGCGTTGAAGATTATGAAATAATCCGGCAAGATTGTCATAATGCTCAATTTGTGTAGTAGGTTTTGATCTTTGAAGTCCAATAAAGGTTAAAAACTCATCTGCAAAAACATGCCAGTTTACCTCCGGAAAAGCTACATAATGGGCGTTGAAATTTCCTGTTGCTCCACCAAATTTTCCGTTTAATGGCATTTTTATCAATTGATCTATTTGATTTTTTAATCTGGAAGCAAATACTCCTATTTCTTTTCCTAAGGTAGTAGGAGATGCAGGTTGACCGTGAGTTCTTGCCAATAAAGGAATATCGAACCAGGCATCCTCCAATTCCGTTAATTTTAAGTACAATTTATTTAATGCTGGTAGGTGTATATCTTGTAAATACGCTTTAATAGACAATGGAATAGCTGTATTGTTAATGTCTTGAGAGGTTAGCCCAAAATGAATCCATTCCGTAATTTCAACCAAACCTAAGGATAATAATTTTTCTTTAAGATAGTATTCTATTGCCTTAATATCATGATTTGTTGTGATTTCAATTTCTTTAATTTTTTCGGCTTCGTTTACATCAAATTTTGTAAATATGGATAGGATAGCTTCTTTATGAGTATCTATAAGATTAGACCCTGAAAATGAAATCTGTTTTGATAATCTTAATAAATAGTGAATTTCTATAAAAATTCTGTATTTTATCAAAGCATATTCACTGAAATAGGACGATAGTTCCTTCGTTTTGTCAGCATAGCGGCCATCAATGGGTGAAATTGCGTTAATCATAAAAAATGTTAAATGGTTAAATACTTTTTAAAAGGGTATCAAAGTCCACATTATCTGCGATAAGCTCAATGGCACGTTTTGATTTCCAAGGTGTTCGGTTATTAATTTTTACCTCAATTCTACTTACTTTTACCACCGAGCCATAGGTATCAAGTAAAGTAGTTATCACAGGAATTTTATGGGTCTTTAAATAGGGAAGATTTAATTCTTCTGGATCAATCCATTTATGATGTCTGCCATCGCTCGTAATGATTACACCTGATAAAGGAGAATTTTTGAGTCCTTTTGCAGCAGAAATGGCTTTAATTTTTTTTAGTGCTTCACCAATTCTTTTAATACTTGTTACTAGCAATAAATTTTCAGTAGCAGCAAATTCTTCAGCATCTATTAATGAGCCGGCTATAAAATCTTCAATTCTATTATTCATGTATTCTTCGTTTAATACTACTCTACCTTCTACTGCCTGCCTGATTGCTTCCATAATTGGAAGAGATAGCGAATTATCATAAGGAAGAACTCCTAATAATTTTAATTCTAATTGTTGTAATCTAACATTCAAATATTTTTCTATTTCTTCTTTTTTTTCTTGTTTAACCTTATTAACTATGATGCCAAGGATTGGAACGTTTTCTTCTCTGAATAGGGAAAGATTCATATTTAACATATCTATGGTACTTCCTATTCCTCCTTCTACAACCATAATAACTCCTGCATTTAATAATTTTGCAACCCTTGCATTCGATAAATCTACAATACTGCCAACACCCGGATGGCCCGTTCCTTCGTAAACAACAATATCATATTGCTCACTTAACTCTTTATGGGCTGACATTAATTTTTCCTCGAAATTAAATTTATCTGGATTATCCAGAAACTCCTTTGTAACTCCTTTACCTAAAATTACCGGACTATGAATTTCTGCTTTCATCCGGAATCCTATTACCTCAGAAAATAAAACTGCGTCTTTGTCAGCAATGGTACCATTTAAGGATACATATTTTTGACCAACCGGTTTACAATATCCGGTGTTATAACCTTTTGCCAGTAAATTAGCTACAATTCCTAAAGTGGAAGTTGTTTTACCAACATGTTGACTCGAAGCGGCAACATAAATATTTTTACATCTTTGCCCATTAAATTCTATCATTTTATGATATTTGAAGGATCATTAAATAAGTAATCAATATATTTTAACCCTAAATTTCAGAGATTAAATTGACATTATTATATTTTTTACAATACTTTTGAGTTTTGATTAAAAAATCAATTTTTTAAATTAACTAATAATTATGCCCAAAAACCTTCTTATTGTTGAGTCACCTGCTAAAGCTAAAACTATTGAAAAATTTTTAGGAGGCGATTTTAGTGTAAAATCGAGTTATGGTCATATAAGGGACTTGGAAAAAGGAAATAGCGCTGTTGATATTTCCTTGGATTTTAAACCTCACTATATAATTTCTCCCGATAAGCAAAAGTTAGTAAAAGAATTAAAAGAGGCGGTAAAGAAAGTTGATGAAGTTTGGTTAGCAACGGACGAAGATCGTGAAGGGGAAGCTATTTCCTGGCATTTATGTGAAGTATTGAATCTTGATATTCATCAGACAAAGAGAATTGTGTTCAGAGAAATAACTAAACCTGCTATCACTAAAGCTATCCAGTCGCCAAGGAACCTGGATCTTAATCTTGTAAATGCTCAACAAGCAAGAAGAATTTTAGATAGATTGGTAGGTTTCGAATTATCTGAGATTCTTTGGAGAAAAGTTAAAGGTAAATTATCAGCGGGTAGAGTGCAATCTGTTGCCGTTAAATTAATTGTAGAAAAGGAAAGAGAAATTAATCAATTTAATGCTGAATTATTTTTTAAAGTTGAAGCCTATTTCTCCGTTTTCAATGAATTAGGTAAATCTGTTGTATTAAAAGCTGAACTTACTAATAAATTGCCTGATATAAAACAGGCAAATGAATTTTTAGAAAAATGTATTGGCGCCAAATATAATATAAAATCCATTGAGATTAAGCCATTAACCAGGAAACCTGCACCTCCTTTTACTACTTCAACTTTGCAACAAGAAGCAAGCAGAAAATTAGGATTTTCTGTTCAAAGGACTATGATTGTCGCTCAAAAATTATATGAAGCTGGACATATTTCTTATATGAGAACAGATTCTACAAATCTTAGCGAACAAGCGATAAATGCTATTGAAACAGAAATTACAAATTCTTTTGGTGTAAAATATGCAAAACCCAGAAGATACAAGAGTAAATCAGCAAATGCACAAGAGGCACATGAAGCAATCAGACCAACCTATTTTGAAAAGGCACAAATAAGTGGTGATAAAGATGAATGCAGGTTATATGAGCTTATATGGAAACGGGCAATGGCCTCACAGATGGCTGAAGCTGTTTTAGAAAAAACTTTGGTTAAAATAGGAATTTCAACGCTTCCTAAAGCGATTCTTCAGGCGGAAGGTGAGGTTCTTAAGTTCGATGGATTTTTAAAACTTTATCTTGAATCTAATGATGATGAGGAAGAAGATGAGGTAAAAGGTATGCTTCCCCCGCTAAAAGTGGATCAGTCTCTTCTCCTAAAAGAAATGAAAGCTACTGAAAGGCAAACAAGGGGGCCTTCAAGATATTCTGAAGCAGGTTTAGTGAAAAAGTTAGAAGAATTAGGGATAGGAAGACCCTCAACTTATGCTCCAACTATTAGCAAAATTATGGAAGAAGGAAGGGGGTATGTTATTAAAGAATCCAGAGATGGGGTAGAACAGGTTTTTCAGGTTTTGAAACTCGAAAATGATAGAATTTCTACCCTGACATTAAAAGAAAATACAGGTTCCTTTAAAAATAGATTGATACCTACAGATATGGGTATTACCGTAGCAGATTTTCTAGACGAAAATTTTGTTGAGATTATGAATTATTCCTTTACAGCTGATATTGAAGAAAAATTTGATGAAGTTGCTTTGGGGAAAATCGCATGGACTAAAATGTTAAAGGATTTTTATTTCCCCTTTCATGATTTGGTAGTTCAGACAATGGAAAGTGCTTCCAGGCCTACAAGAGAAAGAATTCTTGGGAAAGATCCTGTTAGCGGATTAACTATTTTAACAAGAATGACTCGGGTAGGTCCAGTGGTACAAATGGGTTCTCAGGATGAATTAGGGCCTGATGAAAAACCTAAATACGGTAATTTAGTGGCTGGTCAGTCTATTGAAACAATTACTTTTGAGGAGGCCCTTCTTTTGTTTTCTTTACCAAGAGATTTAGGAACCTATTTAGAGGAGAAAGTTTCAATCGGAAAAGGTAGATTTGGACCCTATGTAAAATATGGAGAGAAGTATATCTCTATTCCTAGATCAATTGATCCTTTTTCAATTACATTAGAGGACGCACTGGCTTTAATTAATCAGAAGGAGAAGGAAGATGCTCCTGTATATCATTACCAAGGGGCTCCAGTAACTAAAGGTAAAGGCAGATTCGGTCCATTTTTGAAATGGAAAGAATATTTTATCAATATCCCAAAAAAATATAATTATGATTCCATTTCTGAAAAAGAAATGGAGGAGCTTATCGTAGCCAAAATTAATAAGGAAAATAATAAATTTATCCAACAATGGGAATCTGAGTATATTAGTATCGAAAAAGGACGTTGGGGACCATTTATTCGTTTTAAGAAAGACATGATATCATTTCCTAAATCAGATGGGGTGAAGGTGGATGAAGAATCTGCTGCTCAAATGAATTTAGAGACAATTAAAAAAATTATTGAAAAACAACTTCCAGATGCTTTTAATGTAAAAAAACCAGCAAAAAAGGCTAAAACAAAATAATTTATAAATGGCTAAATCAAATGAAAACCTGGATATGCAGGAAATAGATAATTCAATGAATATTGAGTTATCAGAAGAAATTGCGGAGGGAATCTATTCCAATTTAGCAGTAATTTCTCATAGTAATGCAGAATTTGTTGTAGATTTTATTCTCATTGTCCCAAATGTTCCGAAGGCAAAAGTAAAATCTAGAATAATCCTTACCCCACAGCATGCAAAAAGATTGTTAAGTGCAATGGCAGATAACATTAAAAGGTATGAAACACAATTTGGAGAAATTGTTGATCCAAATGCAAATAATTACATTCCACCAATGCACTTTACGACAAGAGGCGAAGCATGATTAATTTGAAAATGCTAAAAGTTCAATTTCAAATATAAGAACACTTTTACCCGGAATTCCACCTGAACCAAATGGTCCATAACCAAGGTTTGAAGGTATAATAAAGGTTCCTTTTCCTCCTTTTTTTAACAATGGGATGGCAATTCTCCATCCTGGGATTAAACTTGTTAATTGAAAAGTGGCGGTTTTACCCGTTGCGGTTTGGTCGAAAACCGTTCCATCCAATAAGGTTCCTTTATATTTTACTTCTACCGTTGCGGTAGGTGATGGATTGTTTCCCGTTCCAGGTGTGATAATGTTATAATGAATCCCACTGGGATCTTTAGTCATTATTAAATTTTTTGATGTCAAATAACTGGTAATTTTTTCTTGATCTACCATGTCCTGATCTACAACTTCCTTTGTGCAAGAGGAAAAAATAATGCCCATAATTATAAAATACCCTAATTGTTTCATATATTTTTTCTGTAAAAGTAAATATTTTTTATGACTAACAAAGAAATAGCTGGTACATTCCAGCTTTTAGCAAATCTTATGGAATTGCATGATGGAGATCCATTTCGCATTCGGTCTTACCATTTTGTTTATCAAAATATTAGAAATTTAGATCGAAACCTAAACGATTTGAATCTTTCTGATATGGCATCAATTAAAGGAATAGGAAAATCAATAGCGGCACAAATTACAACTTTATTGCAAACAGGTGAATTACCGGTTTTAAAAGATTTATTATCAAATACTCCTTCAGGAATTCTCGATTTATTGAAAATAAAAGGGTTTGGACCCAAAAAAATAAAACAATTGTGGACAGAACTTGGCGTGGAAACACCCGGGGAATTGTTATATGCTATTCAAGAAAACAGATTACTTTCTCTAAAGGGTTTCGGAAAAAAATCACAGGATGAACTACAAAAGCAAGTTAGTTACTTATTAGCTCATCAAAATCTTTTTCTATTACCAGAATTACTTTTTGAGGCAGATGAATTTTTGACCATATTTATATCTCTTTATCCTTCATTAAAAATTAAATTAACTGGAGAGGTAAAAAGAAAAATGCCTTTTGCTGAAAATATTGAATTTTTAATCGATGGTTTTCCATCAGAGTTAGATTTATCTCTTTTTTCGGAATTAAACATTGTCAAGGAGAATTCCAATAAGATTGAAGCTGTTTGGAAATCAAATTTTAATTTAATTTTATATTTTTCAGAAAATCTGAAATTTGAAAATAAATTATTTTATTTAACTGGAAGTAAACAGTTTATAGAAAGTATTCCCTGTGATTTAATTTCGGATAATTCACCTGTTTTTTTCTGTGAATCTGAAATTTTTAATTCTTTTGATTCAGAAATAATTCCTCATGAATTAAGAGAATATATTTTTGCAGAAATATCGGATAAAAAAATATTAGATAATTTAATCCAATTATCAGATATAAAAGGCGTTGTTCATACTCATTCCATTTATAGTGATGGATCTAATACCATTGAAGAAATGGCAAATTATTCCCAAAATGAAGGATATTCCTATATGGTAATGACTGACCATTCGCAAGCAGCTTTTTATGCAAATGGTTTAAAATGGGAAAATATACAAAAACAACATAATGAAATTGATTCCCTTAATAAAAAATATCCCACCTTCAGAATTTTGAAAGGAATTGAATGTGATATTTTATCCAATGGGGATCTTGATTATAATGAAGAAATACGCTCTTCTTTTGAGGTGATTATTGCCTCTGTTCATAGTATTTTGAAAATGGATGAAGAAAGAGCTATGTCAAGGTTAATTAAGGCAATTGAAAATCCTTTCACTCATATTTTAGGACATCCTACAGGTCGACTACTGTTATCAAGGCCTGGCTACCCATTGAATATGCCGAAAATAATTGATGCTTGCAAAGCTAACAAGGTAGCTATTGAATTAAATGCAAATCCGCGCAGACTAGATATTGATTGGCAATGGATTTCTTATGCAATGGATAAAAATGTTTATATATCTATAAATCCAGATGCCCATTCGATAAAAGGAATTACTGATATTCAGTACGGCGTTAACATGGCAAGAAAAGGAAAACTGTTAAAAGAATATTGTTTAAATGCTTTAGATTTAAATTCCTTCTTAACGGTTTTAAAAAAATAAAATTAACGGCTTGTTAACAAAAAAATCAATCTACAACCGATAATATTAATTTATTGTTCCTATTTTTGTGGTCGTTTATGTTAACTTAATTTTTAAACAATGAATATGAACAACAATACTTTATTACTGGCATTAGTTATTACAGCTTCTATAGTAGCTTGTGATTCTAAAAGTGATGTCAGGGACGCAGCTCGTGATAGTCTAAATCCACAGGCAAACAACACCACATCAGCAACAGCAACAGATCCAACGGCAATGCCTTCTGAAACACCAAGTGGTCCAACTACAACGGTAACTTTTTCAGAAGAAAGATTCAATTTTGGAACTGTGACTGCAGGTGAAAAAGTTCAGCACAATTTTAAAATTAAGAATACTGGTAAAGAACCGTTAATCATTACGAATGCAAGTAGTAGCTGTGGCTGTACTGTTCCTGAATGGCCTAAAGAGCCAATTTCTCCGGGTAAATCTGGAGAAATCAAAGTTATTTTTGATAGTAATGGTAAAAGTGGCGCCCAGAGTAAAAGAGTTACTATTGTCGCTAATACAAATCCTCCTGAATCTTTTCTTTATTTAGAAGGAGATGTTACAGGAACTACTCCCCAGGGTAATTAAATAAATTTTAAATGACAAAGGGAACTTCTTCAGGGAAGTTCCCTTTTTTTATATCATGCTAAAACTTTATTTATCTTTTATTAAATTTAGTCATACCATATTTGCTTTGCCATTTGCTTTAATTGGTTTTTATCTGGCATATGTAAAATTTCAACCCAATAATTTTTTATTAAAATTTTTACTGGTGATTCTGGCTATGGTTTTTGCGAGAAGTGCCGCTATGGCCTTTAATCGTTATATTGATCGAGATATAGATGCCAATAATCCAAGAACAAAGAACAGGGAAATTCCATCAGGTAAAATTCCACCAAAAACGGCTTTATTTTTTATACTTCTAAATATATTTGGATTTATTGCATCTGCATATTTTATTAATAATTTATGTTTCTATTTAGCTCCTCTAGCTTTATTCATTATACTTGGTTATAGTTATACTAAAAGGTTTACATGGTTGTGTCATTATGTTTTAGGACTTGGATTGGCATTGGCACCAATAGGAGCATATCTTTCAATTAGTGGAAGTTTTGATTACCTGACCATAATTTTGGGTATTAGTGTTTTTTTTTGGGTAAGTGGCTTTGATATTATTTACGCTTTACAAGATGCAAGCTTTGATATTTCTTTTCATCTCAAATCGATACCTGCAAAGTTTGGAGTGAAAAATGCAATTATTATATCAAGATTTTCACATTTATTGTCAGCTTTTTTTCTTTTTCTTGGTGTTTTATTAATGAATCATCAATATCCTGAAGTGGGTTTATTATCTTGGTTTGCCTTTTCCTTATTTATCCTTATGCTAATTAGACAACATTCGCTGGTTAATGAGAATGATTTATCAAAAATTAATCAAGCATTTTTTGAATCAAATGGTCTGGCTAGTATTTTACTTGGTTCTCTAGTAATTATAGATTTATTTTATTAAAAGATTGAAAGGAATCACCTACTTTAATTTCTCCGTTTACTTCATTGGTTTCTAAGCAAGCATTTAAACCAAAAACTATTTTTTTGTCTTTTTGATATTTTTTTGCCATTAAAGGCAGTATCTCGTTATTTAATTTTTGTTTTTCCGGATCTATACTAATAACCTGGCATCTGGCACAAGGCTTAAAAGAATTAAAAGTGTAGCCATTTACTTTAATATAATCCCAGTTAAACTCTTCGTTTGGTAAAGATCCTTTTAGTAATATATTGGGTCTGAAATTAAATACAGTAACTTTATTCTTTAAATCATGATTTAAGGTTTCTAATGATGTTTCAGTACAAATTAAGTATGGGAAACCATCAGAAAATAATACACCCTTTCCTAGGTTGGCGTAACGTAAATCTACTTGTCTAAAAAATCCTGGAGCCATTTTTACTAATTGACATTTTATTCCTATTGCTTCTGAAAACCATTTATCTGCTTGAATATTCCATGACTGAACTTCAACTAAATCATCCCATACATTTACTATCCAAGTTTTAGTATTTGATTCAGTTTCATTTAATTTTATAATCAATGGTGCTTGCTTATGC
>Ga0214923_10007040_pt1 | contig 12383 bp, 11 predicted proteins | sample LL1510_MetaG_FD_177993 | JGI IMG/M metagenome (GOLD analysis project Ga0214923, IMG submission 177993) | Freshwater microbial communities from Lake Lanier, Atlanta, Georgia, United States - LL-1510 | ecosystem: Environmental > Aquatic > Freshwater > Lake | place: USA: Georgia | collected...
AATATCCCATTGTTTATTTTATTATAAATATATGATTTTATTGTTTTTGTATTATAAAGTTTTAAAGTATCCTGCTTGTTGTGCTACTTGTATAAAAGAACCTGTGAAGTATGGATTAATTGTTGACGGAATTATTAACCCAGATTGAGTTACATTAATTTGATTAAATGGATTAAAATAAGGATACATATTAATAGCTACTGATTGTTCATTTAAAGATCTAGTATAACCTCCTCCACCATCAATATTTACATAAGCACCACCTTCTAAAACTTGATAAGCTCTACTACTAGAAACTAAACTTCCTGTTGATACCGCTGGGTATATCATACTTGCTGAAGCATTATTAAAAGTATCTTGAACTAATCCTACATTATTATTTTTTGAATTTAATACTATAGAATTACCATCTAAATCAATTAATGCTATTAACTGAACATCAGATATTCCTGAGTCGTATAGTGAGTTTTGACCTGCGAATTGGATATAATTAAAATATCCAAAATATTGTGTGTAATTTTGAGCAGCAGATCTAGAAGCATAAGTTGTTAATTCACAACCATTATATCTTGGATTTGTTACTCTAAGAGTAGTATAGTTAGAATCTTGAACTGCGGCTTTAGTAGCACTTCCACTTAAAATACTTTGTTCATTAATAGCTATATTTGGATTTGTTTGAAAATTTACATCCATATATCTTGTACTAACTCTAGAAACTTGAGCATCATTAGCTATTACTTCACAATCTGGGTCTATATAAGATTCAAAAATTGTAAAATTAGTAACTTCCATACTTGAAAAAATATCAGTATAAGATATTACAATAGGAGGTACTATAGCTTGAACTTCTAATTGGTTTATATTTCTAGAACTACCAGGACTTAAAGGTGTACTTCCTGAATAGAGTATTCTTTGTGTTCCTGTCAGATTACTAGAATCATAAATTTTAACACCTCCATTTCCTAAAGCTAAAGCATTATTAGTTTCGGTAAATGATAAATAATATGTTTTATTTGTATCAAAATCATATAGATTAAAATAATAACCACCAAAAGAATTAATACTACCTGGTAATGAAGAAGTATTATATACTTGAACTATTTCTACTTTACAATTACTTAAATCACCATTAGTAACTACTAAATTAGAACCACTTAACTGACCATCATAAAATTCTGTTTGTGATGAATGAATAAAAGGTACAGCCCCACTTACTGAAGGTGTTGCTCCGTTCCAACTTTGAGTTACATTTATAACGTTTACATACGTGTATAATGAAGAGGTTTGACCAAGTAAATTAGGGTATGTGCCTCCACTATCTCCTTCAGTATAACCAACAGATATAGAACCTGTAAGAGTCATGTCTTCAACAATGTAAGGGGTACCAAGAGGACCTGAACCTGAGGTATTTGAACCTACTTGGGCAATTGAATTAGAAGGACTAACCTGTGGTACAGGATATCTATTTCTATCTAATAATGTATTTTTTACTACAATTCCAGCTGCTAATGAAGATCTAGCAGGAATAAAATCTTGTAACATTTTAAATAATGAGTTATCAAAAAACTCAATTAATCTAATGTAATCCCACTCTTGATAGTTTGTAGTATATTTTTCAAAATACACATTTCTAATAGCATCTAAATCAGGATATGTTACTGCGGATGAGGATTGGAATCTAGGATCTCCAATTACATCTCCTATATTAAAGTAACCTAATTGTGAGTTTATATCCTCATTTATTTCATTTTGAGGTGAAAAAGCGATTTCAACATAATCAATATCTTTAGTATAACTAGAACTTATTGCTGGGAATTGTTGGATTGAGCGATAAGGAGATAATACATTAGCATTTGGTATGTTTGAATTACTACTACTATAAGGTAAAACAATATTTTGTTGTTTTACTTTGTCTGAAATAGCGTTTTGAATACCTGCTGGGACTTGGTCAAAGAAAAATACTTCTTGGTTTGAAATAAAGTCGTAACTTCCACTTAAATAAAAATTACTATTTCCTACAAATGAAGAGGTAGGTACCCAAGATCCTGTTACTTTTGGATGAACAGAAACAGAAGCAGTATATAATTCGCCTCCTAAAGTAGCTCTAAATGCTAAATTTTCACTTGACTCAATTGAGTAAGGATTCATTACATAAGCATCAAAATTACTTTCAGATAAAGCTGATTTGTAATATCTGATTTCTTGGAATGAACCTGAAAATATTTTACCTGCTAATGATGATGAAATACCAAAAAATGATTTAGTACTATTATTCCAATTAGTAACTGCTGTTGTTACTGATGAAGATGCTTGCCATCCTATAATATTACCATCTTCACCATTATAATTTTTATCCTTAGCGTATAATGTGTAATTAGTTCCTTGTTTATTTACTAAAACAGACCACCATCCACCATTATAAAAAGGCAAATAAACACTTGCTGATGAATTAGGTGATGCTGGGTCAGGAATAAAGTCTAATTTAGCAAACTGGTTATAAGGATCAACAGGTTGTCCTAAATAAGAACCACTATTGTATCCTGATCCTGTATATTTTAGTACTAGTTTAACATTTTGATCTGTTACCCATAAACTTTGAGAAGCAATACTTCCAGTATTATATGGTAAACCATCGGTTCTAAATCTAAATTCAACTGATTGAGGTTTGTTGTTAGAGGCAGCCCAATCTGAATTTAGTGTAAAAGATGAACTAATATAAGATGATCCACTTGTATAAAAAGCGTAATTATAAGTATCTTCCCAATTATCATATGTATTTGGATTTCTGTCTTTACCTCCAAATTCATTAATGCGAATAATAGTATCAGGAACACCAAATAAAGTAATTAAAGATCTTAAACCAGCAACACTTCCTTTTTTCTTTAAAATATAAGGAACACTATTGTATATACGTTTGTATATAGAATCATTAAGATCCGAAGTTGGAATTAATGAACTTGTTGATGATGCTGTAACATAAGTAGAAATATATTCTAATCCTGAATTAGCAGGAACGGGTAATGAACCTGTTGTAAAGGGTAAATTATATAAACTACCTGATGGAGTTATACCAATCAATGCTTGGTAAAGATCATTAGATGAAAAATTATTTTGGTAAATTTTTATACCTAAATCTCGTAAAATATCTGCTACTAAATCTTTAGGAGCACCATAATTCAAACGGTTATCATTATCCGATTTAGTTGTAACACTTTGTATATACACAAAAATATTATCAAATAATTGACCAACCATTTCTACAAATAATCCAAAAGAATCATTATCTGGATCTTCTCTTAAATAACTAGGAATAGCTAATACTAAAGCATTATTATTTTCAATATCATATTCAGAAGCAATTGATGATTGACTTAATAAAAATGCTTGACCTTGTGAGGAATTAGTAGGGTAATTTACATATGGTGGGGTTGAAGATGTTTTAGGCCAACATGCTGAACCCGAATCAAAATAAAGAAAATATTCATAATCATCAAAAGTAGTAATAATAGCATCTATTTTGTCTTGCCATATATTATTACTTTGAGAAACATAATAGTTAGTAGTAGTTCCTGTTGAATAACTAGCACTATAATTGTATTGTTCTATTAATCCTAATTTATAATAAAAATTTTCTAATCTAGTTTGTGCTGAAGAAAAATGAATAAAATTAGAATAATCCGAATAATCAACATTAACTTCTACTCCTCTTTTAACTAATAAACTATTTAATTGATATTTTAAACTACCTGATCCTTGGTTAGAAGGACTTCCAGTTAAAGTATTGTAATTAGTATAAGAGGTAGCATTATTATATTGGTCAGTAACATTTAAATTTGTATTAGGACCTTTTAAATATATTTTATTATCAACAATATCAAATACTTGATTAATATCAATATTGTAAGCAACTGGTTCTGAAACTTGCGTTACTGCCCAGCATTGAGAATTTAGGTCAAATTGTTGGGGTAATGGTTCATATAATTTAATTAAAACTGTAGGGTTATTAGCATCTGTAGTGTCTAATAAGGCATTAACAGCAATTACTAAATCATTACTACCAAAATCCAAATAAAAATCATAATAACTTCCTGTTGAATTTGTAATATCATTAATTAATTCTGTTGCTGATGAAATTACTAAAGCATTAGGAATAGAAGTTGTATCTAATCTAACTTCTGTTCTATCCGAACTAATTTGTGAAATATAATAAGGATTGAAATTACTAGAACCTAATTTTGGGCTTAAAAAGTTATATAAAGTATTATACTGACCTTCATTATAACCATAAGCTTTTAAATCAACTTCAGGATATAAAACAACATTATTATCTATTAATCTATATCCAGGATATCCACTAATATTTTGAAGTAAAATATTACCATTTAAATCATAAATAAAATATTCTAAATAATCTGTTTGAGGATTAAATGTTGTATCTATATTAAATGAATTAATAAGAGAATTATCCGAATTCGAATACTCTTGTAATTCAAAGGTAAATGGATTTATTGGGGTTATGTTAACTACTTCAGCCATTATATGCTTCCTGAGATTATTTGTTGTTGTAAGTCTAAGTTTTCTTGTCTTAATTGAGTGACTTCCTCAATTAATGCTTGAATTGTATCATCTGTTGGAGTTGTAGAACCAATATAAGCACCACTTGTTGTTACAAGGTACTGATGAGAATTGATATCTCCAAGCTTAGGTATTTGGTAGAACAAATCTTGGTAATATTGAAAAAATTGGTCTACAGAAATTAAAGGAGCTGATTGAGTAAGGGAAGAAGTAACATTAACTAATTGAGTAAAAGAAGTATCAATTACTTTTGTGTATTGATTTTTATCGTAAACTATTTTATTTAATGCTATTTGTTCCATTATCCATTAATTACTTTAAAGTAATATTGATCGTTAAATACTATTGTTGAACCGTTTATTGTGCTTTGAATTAATACAGTGTAATATCTTTCTGGTTGTAGGAAATTCATATACATATCAAAATAACTTGAAGTGGCATCAGCACTTAATTGAGTATATTTTGAATCAAAATTAACAATATATTCATTAGTTTCTAAATCTTTAATAGCATAATAAGATGAACCTGAAGGTAAATAGTAATTATTAGTATAAACAGAAGATGTTTGCCATAACTGAATTGGATATTCAGGACGAGCATTTATTCTAAAACGATTTATACTTGAACTATAAAATACTCCTGGATTTTGTGCTAAGTTAATAGTAGCCGGTAATGTATTTAATACTAATTGAGTTGAAGAACCTGTATTCCAGACTGAATCATCCCAGCTAATTTGTAAAGCTGGTGGGTAAATTGTATTAGTATCAACTGAAAAATATTTTAATTCAGGTTGATAATTTTTATTATATACCCATTCTAAATCTTGTTTTAATAAAAAACCATTATTAGGTAATTTAGTTGTTGGAATAGAACCTGTAGTATTTAACCAAGCTTTAACAGTATTTGTTACATTTAAATTAAGATCTTTATTTGTTCTATACGAAAATGTAACCGAAGAAGCATATTGAGATCCTGTATACCAAGATCCACCACCTGCTGGAACAGAAGATGTATAAGAAACAATAGCACCATTTGGAGCACTCCATACATAACTTCCTGAGTATCCTGCCCATATCCAACTACAACCATCTGTTGAAATAGGTTCATCTAAATAACGACCTGTTCCCATAGCCCATTCCTGTGCTGCTGGGTAGCATACTACAGATGAAGTTGTTGCTAATCCAGTTGCTGTAGAAACAAAACATTGTAATTTAGCTTCCCAATTTCCACTATTGTATATAGCATCACTCATAGGTTCAAAAGCAGCAATAATATCATCATCAGCAAATTTAATTAAAAATCTACTTGCCTGTGGATTTGGGTTGGAATAGGCAAATGTAGTAAGTGTTGCTTCTACAATTTCATCTAATCCTGTATTCATGTTAGGAAACAATGAATATAAGGTAGCGTCTTTTTCGGGGAATATTTTTAATACTGCCATTTTATTATAAATTTACTACCCTTCCTTGAATATCTGTATTGGGGTATTTTACTTCAAAAATACTAGGATCTAATGAAGGATAAACAACATTATTTTGTGTTGCTGCTTTTATGTCATAAGCATATTTACTATATCCTAAATCCTCTCCTGATAGATTATTAATTGTTATATTTTGTACTGTTTGAACACCTTCAATAGCGTCCAGTAAAATATAAAGATCTCTTAATACAATAGGTTCATTAATTGCCCATTTATCAATAGCAAAGAAATCTTTTAAAGCCGTAATACATCTTGTTAATACGTCATTACTATTAAAATTAGGTAAAACTATAATACTAAAATTAACTCCAATGTTAATAATAAATCCATCTTTAATATTAACAGAATCATTAATCATTCTATATTGAGATAAGTATGTAGTTAAATTCTGTTTTAAAGCGGGTGATGCTGTGGTTAATTGATTATTCACGTTATATGACAACACATACAAATCTAATACGGATTGAGATTCACCAGCTGATATTGATTGGGCCTTAGTAGGTTCAATATATGCTTTTGAAATAACTCCATATTTAGAAGGCATAGAAAGTGCTCTTACTAAATAATCATCTTGAGTTACGTTTCGTAATTGAGAAGCAAAGTTAGCGGAAGCATTTTGTCTAATTTCCTCTATTGAATCTCCGTCACCTCCTCCATCTGCTGCTATTGGGTTAGTAACAGCTAATGAAGCATATATAGCATTTGCTGTAGAGGCATTTAAATTAGTATTTAAAAATTGAATGTTTGCTATTAAATTAGTTAAATCATTAGCAGGAACATTTGATGAAACTCCCCCACCAGTTAAATATCTAACAGTTAATGTTGTGTTTGAAGGAGCAATACCATAAGTATTTGTAAATATAAAATTAGAAGGTGAAAATGCTGTTGTTAATTTACTTTGTCCAAAAGGTAATCCTAAACCTACATTGTTTGGGTTTGGTATTAATTCAGCATCATTATCTGCTGTAGTTCCTGAACCAAATTGGAGTTGTAAGGTTGTTGAATCTAAGAAACGAGTAGCAAATCTTCTTTGTATTAATTTTAATTGTAAAATATAAGGTGTATCTCCTGAATATTGGGATAAATTAGGGTCATTTGTATTTGTATTCTTAATTGAATCAAATATTGTTTCTTGAGCTAAATAATCTACCTCATACCATTTATCACCTGTTGTTTGGTCTGTAATATCTAAAATACCTACAATTTTATCACCAATAATATTTACTGTTGAAAAGGGAATTGGAGGACCAAAAGTAAATGATGTTGTATTAATAGTAACAGCGGTTGCTTTACTTGATTTTTTTAAAAGGAAAAAAGTTGGATTACCACCTGCTAATGAAAATATAGATACTTCTGTTGGGTTTGAAGAACTAGATACAGAAAAATCTATAGGATTATCTACTAAAAAGGATATTGAAGGATTAGAAACCGATTTAACTTGAGCATTTTGATTAATAAATAAAGCATAACTAAAATCAGGTACATAAGTAGAACCTGATAATAAAGCTGGTACTTGTTGATAAAAATCAATATAAGTTGTTGCTGCTTGGGTTACATTTGGTTTATAACCAAACATATAAGCTAACTCATATAAATTATTTGTTTGACGAGCATATTGTAAATAATTTTCTTGGATTTGATTATCTAAGTAGAATGATAAAACATCACCTACATAGGCAGCCATTTCCATAAACATCATACCTGGGGATGCTGGAGTAAAATCGTTGTAAGTTGTAGGAAAATAAGTTCTAGCATAGTCAATTAAACTAGCTCTTAATTCACTAAAATCCTTATTAATATAAGTTATATTTCTTTTTTTAGTTGCCATTATGTAAATAATAATTGTATTTCATCAGTTAATCCTGTATCTTTTATACTATATTTTAAAATTATATTAATTTGATTTTCATCAGGATATGACAAAACATCTAAACTATCAATAATAACATTCACAAAATAGGTTTGAAGTTGTTGTTGGATGTCTTGTTTTAAATACTCTGTGTTTCCACTTGTTATTTGGTTAAAAACAAATTTTCGTAAATTACCTCCAAAATTAGGTTGTAAATATCTTTCTGGTTGGTTTGTAAGAAAAAAATTAATTAAATTGTATTTAATTGCTTCTTGAGTTGTATATGTTGTTTTAAAAACAGCAGGAGCATTAAATGGTAAAGCAACTCCCACTCCAACACTAGGTCGAGTATCTATTGGGAATATTTTTTTAGCTCCAAATGCCATTATTTACCGTTCATTAAAGCCATAATTTGGTCTAAACCAACATTGCCTTCAGGTAATGCTCCATTAACAGCATCTACAGGTCCTTGTGGTTGAAATTGTCCATTATATGCTGTTGTTGCTGCACCACCACCTTGCATTTCTTCTAAAATACCTCCAAACATTGCTTGTCTTTCAGCTGGTGTTAATTGTTTTGGTTTTGAAAGGTGAGGTTGAGCGTAAGTGTCCCTAATTGACTCCGTAACAATTGTTTTAGGGGCACGAACAGCTTCCAATAGAATATCTTTTAATTCTTCTTGAATAGCTTCCTTTACTGCCTCTTTAATAATTTTTTTAAAATCTGATGGTTTCATTGTTTATAAATATTAAGTTAGTAAGCTTTTAAATTATCTCTATCAATTATTGATTTTAATTCGTTAATTAATGTTTGTGGGTTTGTGGTAAATGATAATTCTGTTTGAATTAAAATTATACCTTGTTGATTTTTACCAATAGCACGTCTACGAGTTACAGTTGGTGTATAAGGTACTTCTTGTATTTCAATAATAAACCCATTATATGTAGTTTGGTTTAATGTTGTTTCTGCTTGTCTTTGAGCATCAGCACTATCATTTATACCTTTAGAAATAGGTAAAAAAGTTGAATTTGGACTACATTTTACTAAAATAGCATCTAATGAATTTAAAACGTTAACAATTGTTAAAATAAACCCATTAACTAAAGATATAGAAATAGCAGAAACATTGATTGATGATTGTATTTTATCTAATCTAGAAGTTCCAGTTTTAGTAAAAGTTAATTTATTTTTAATATCTTCTAAATCACTTAAAGCAGCAGGAACAGCACCCGGAATAACAGGTACAAATTTAGCAGCTAATGATACTGCTGTCTTAGCAGTAGATATAACATCAATAGTAGCTATTACTAAATTAAAAAAAGTATTTAATCCTGTAATAGATTTAGTAATTGTATCTAAACTAGTACCTATACTATTTAATTGTCCTACTAAAGCATTTCTTTCTAAAATTACTTTATCTAAAGTTGATTGTGGAACACAAGCACCATCTGGAGAAGTAACATCTGATAATAATTTATTGGCAATAGGAGTTAATAATTGTTGAATAACTTTACCTTTATCATATATAATATTACCTAATTTAGCTGAACCTTGAGGTTTTAAACTATCAGGGATAGATTTTAAAAGCGCTGCTACATCAATATCTTGTATGTTTGCCATTAGATTGTAAAATTATTTTTAGATTTAATGTTATTTAAATTTTGTTGTAAACCATTTAATATAGTTGACATTTGGCCTGCTACAATATTTAAAGGACCTAAAGGAGTACCTGGAGGGGTGGAGACTAATGTTGAACATATAGTCATAAAGGATTCTAAATTTACCAATAATTGATTTAATAAAGTAACTGTTTGGTTTCCTAATAATAAAGGTTCAGTTGCGTTTTTGGAACCTAATTTTATTGAAGGAGCACCTATAACAAAATTTGCTTTAGTATCAAAATTAAATCCTTTAACAGCATTAAAACTTATTGTTTGTGCTGAACTTAGTAAAATATGATCTGTAGTTGAATTAAATACTAAACGACCTGAGTTAATTATTATTTGTTTTCCAGCATATTGATCTGGAGATGTTGGGGCTGTTTTGTAACTATTATAAAGAGTACTTGATGCTTTTAAAGGTATTTTTTGAGTACTTGTAGCATAAATAGAAGAATCATCATTATTAATATCTTCTACTGTTGGTACCCAACCTTCTTCTGTTTGAACTCCTTGACCGTTTCTAATAATAAAAATAGGATCACCATTTGTACCTACAGAAGACCAATTGTTTATTGAATTTTTTACAGTTGATCCTACTCTAATACTATTTCCCCATCTACCTTCATAAATTACATCACCTTCAAAAGGTAATAAAGGATGTATATTAGAACGTTCTTTAAATGTTCTACCTAAAAATATTTCTGTTGATTGATCTGTTACTCTTCTAACGTTACCCGCTTGAGTTTGAATATAATCCTTTTGTTGTGAATCAGGTAATAAGTTTGGGGTTGAAGGATAAGCATTATGATGGTTACTATTCCATAAAGATACAACATCTATATAATATTCAACATTTCCAGAAGAAAATTCAAATATATTTGTATCTGGTTGAGTTAACAAAAATACAATTTCATTAATTAAAGGAAATTTTTTAGTATTACTTTGTAAAGGTTTTGCTGTTGATGGAATATTTGAAGGTAGTGGGTTATAAACCTCTTCATATTCAATAGTACCTAATCCATTCCATTCACCTAATTCTTTAAATCTTGGATGAGTTTCGTCTAAAACAATACTTAATACTCTTACGGATTTAATTAAATTGTTATTACTAATAGAATTTAATACATTAAAATTATTTTTAACGTTTAAATTTTTATTTAAAGCACTAAATCCATAGTTTGCCATTAATTACCTCCTTTTAACTCGTTCATAGCAGATAATAACTGCTCTTTTTCCTCATCGGAAATAGTTAAAGCTCCTTCAGATGTGGTAGTTGCCATAGCACGTTGAGCTAAAGCAGCCATCTTAATCAAGATGTCATCATTTTTAACACTTATTTCCATATATTCTTTAATTAAAGGAACTACCAAAGTAGCATCTCCAATATCAGAAATTAAAGGTTTTAATTCGGAAATTAAAGCAGTAACCTGTTGATCTTTTTTCTTTTGATTGTTGTAGATTTCTTCTAAAACATCAGAGAATTTTTTGTTCTTAAAAATTATATTATCAAATTGCGACATAAATATACATTTAGTTTTTTATAAATATGAAAACTAAAAATTTGTATATCCATGTTCTAAATAAAATACATAACCTTCTTTAAATATATCGTAGAGTTGATTCGCTATTTTAGTAATTTTAGGAGTCTTAACATCTACAATTTCACGGATATAAATGTAAAGTGCTTTTTTATTAAACACATCTAAGTTTTCTCGTTTGCGAAATAATTCTAAAATAGCATCCGCAATTTGAGCGTCATATTCTTTAGGAAATAAATTATAAATGTTTCGGGTACAATATTCGGTATAAATGTCTATAAACATCGATAAACGTTCATCATGCGAAGTATCATCTATACTGTATGAATGTTCCTCATCTTCCTCAATAGTATCTAAAGCAACAGTATCAATACGTTTTTTATAATTTTTCTGATTTGATAATATTAAATAACGTTTAGCAATAGTTCCAAAATATGAATATGCTTTAGCTCCTTTTTCTGGATTAAATAAATGGATTTTAGATAGTAAAAAAGTAATTACCTCGTGTTGTAAGTCCTCAATATTATCTACTTCAGTATAGTAGAATTTAAAGGTATGAATAATGTTTTCGGTAAGTTTAAAAAAGGCATAGTGAATTCTATCGTGATAGATTCTACTTTTTAACTCAAAATCAGTAGTGTTATTATATAATACAATAGCATCTTCGGTATCTTGGGTAAAGTATTGTACCCCTTTTTTCTTTTTTACTACTACCTCTTCCATTATTTTGTAATGTTTTTAATAACAAAAGCATTTAACGCAGCTTGTATTGTTTTAATTTGTTCAAAGAAAAATCCTACCTCATCATCTGATTTAAAACTACCTTTGGCATCTATATCAATCATTTTCTTTTCTGCCATTTCAATAGTGTCGGAAATTTTATTTAAATAGGTCATGTAACCTGCGAGAATATCTTCTTGTTTCTCATTTTTCTTAAGAAGATTAAAGGTCGTGAATCCAAGAGTCACGACCAATATTGAAAGTAATACAATTGTTAATATCATAAGTTGTCTAATAGGTTTTTAAGTCCCTCACTTTTTACACTACCTAATGCTTTAGATTTAGCGGCTGAAGTTACTGGGGCTGATTTCTTATTATCCAATGTAAATACTTTCTTTTTAACCTCCACGTTACCCTGTAATTTAGGTAACCATTCTCTTTCAAACTCAATTCTGGCTGCCATTAAATCCGCTTGATGAACAATAAATGGTAAGCAAGTACGTGGTTTTTGTTCTGGCATGTAAGTCATTAAATATTTTTTATTTGCCTCATCATATAAA
>Ga0214923_10007041_pt1 | contig 12381 bp, 8 predicted proteins | sample LL1510_MetaG_FD_177993 | JGI IMG/M metagenome (GOLD analysis project Ga0214923, IMG submission 177993) | Freshwater microbial communities from Lake Lanier, Atlanta, Georgia, United States - LL-1510 | ecosystem: Environmental > Aquatic > Freshwater > Lake | place: USA: Georgia | collected 2015-10-15
CTTTGGTTTTAATTTTTTGGTTGAGCCAAGGGCTTTCGAGTTGTAAGAAAAATCAATTTTTGTCCAAAGAGCACCTCACTTTTTCCACCGATACGTTGGTGTTTGATACGGTATTCACAACAATTGGGTCCACCACCCAACAATTTAAAATTTACAATCCTTCCAATAAATCGTTGAAAATTGAACAAATTGAACTGATGGGTGGGGCGAACTCTCCTTTTAGGATCAACATTGACGGCATCAAAGGAATATCGTTGGAGCCAATGGTATTGGAAGGAAAAGACAGTTTGTATGGGTTTGTTGAGGTTACCCTTTCCATCAACAACCAAAACCTACCTATAATTGTAGAGGATTCCATTCGATTTCGCACCAACGGTAAAGACCAGTATGTCAAACTTGCTGTTTGGGGGCAGGACATGTATTTTCATTATTCAAATTTTCAAAACCAGGTCTTTGATTTCAATGAGGGAACATGGCCCAATGATAAACCGCATGTGATTTATGGTGCGGCAGTGGTGGATTCGGCCAAAACGCTCACCATTCCAGCAGGCACGAACGTCTACTTGCACAAGAACGCGCTGTTATATGTGTACAAAGGGGCGTTGCAAGTTCAAGGAACCCTGCACCATGAAGTAGTATTCCAAGGAGATCGACTTGAAGCCAATTACGATAAGGTTTCCGGTCAATATTATGGGATATTTTTTCGGGAGGCCTTACCTTCTACTATCAATTATGCCATCATAAAAAACGGAACCTCAGGGGTGCATTTATACCATGAAGATCCAAGCAACACGGGATATACACTTCAACTTACGAATACGCGCATTTTTAATATGTCCAGGTACGGTGTTTTTATTTATTCAGGAGCGAAAGTCCGAGCAGAAAATTGCCTTATTTCGCAAAACGAAACCCATGCACTTCTCGTGCTTGAAGGCGGAGATTTTAATTTTAATCATTGCAATTTATTAGGTTATGGTGCTGCCAAAGGCCCTGCGGTGGGAATAAGCAATTATTATACAAATCCTCAAACAGGGGTAACCAATGTGGGGTCAATAGGAGAAGGAACATTAACAAATTGTGTGCTTTATGGAACCACAAATTTTAACCTGGTACTGGATACTTTGTCTATGAACGGCGTAACCCTTAATTTTCAGTTTTCCCACTGCCTTATTCGGTCTGATTCGGTTTTCAACGAACCTTACTATTCCAATGTGCTTTGGAATCAAAACCCCTTGTTTAATGATGTAACCCAAGGAGATTTTCTTTTTTCGCCAAATTCTCCCTTAAATGGAAACGGCTTTTTTACAGGTCTTGGTTTGGATATTTTAGGAAATCCGCGTCAAAACCCTCCCGATATCGGCGCAGTAGAATTATAAAAAAGGCCACCCATAGGTAGCCTTCAACGATCAAAAAATGCAACGATTTTTAGGCGTTTGCATTCATGTTATCCAATACGTCCATCACGCTTTTTACTGCTTCCGCCGATTCGGCTAACAATGCTTTTTCCGCATCGTTTAAATGCAATTCAATGATTTTCTCAATACCATTTTTCCCTAAAACTACGGGAACACCAAGGTATATATCCTTCATGCCATATTCGCCCTGCAACCAAGCGCAAACTGGGAAAATACGTTTTTGGTCTCTTACGATGGCTTCTACCATTTGGGCAGCGGCCGCACCTGGCGCATACCAAGCGGAGGTACCCAATAATTTCACAATTTCCCCGCCACCAAACTTTGTTCGTTCTATGATTTCATTGAGTTTCTCTTCTTCAATCAGTTCTGTTACTGGAATACCAGAAACGGTTGTATATCTAGGAAGTGGCACCATGGTATCGCCATGTCCACCCATCAATACGGCCTGGATATCTTTTGGAGAAACATTCAATTCAGAGGCTAAAAATGCGCGATAGCGAGCGGTGTCCAAAATACCTGCCATACCAAACACCTTTTTCGAATCAATTTTGGCGTTAAGAAAGGCACAATACGTCATAACATCCAAGGGATTAGAAACCACGATGATGATGGCATTGGGTGAGTGTGCAACAATATTTTCGGTTACGGTTTTAACAATGCCGGCATTGGTGGCAATTAAGTCGTCTCTCGACATTCCAGGCTTTCTGGGTAAACCAGAGGTTATCACCACTACGTCAGAATCTTTGGTCATCTTGTAATCGTTGGTAGAACCCATCGTTCTTGCGTCGTAAAGATTGATTGGCGCGGTCTGCCAGATGTCCAAAGCCTTACCTTCTGCGAAACCTTCTTTGATATCCAAAAGAACAATTTCGTTTGCCACCTCGCGCGAGGCTAATACATCTGCACAGGTAGCACCAACGTTACCTGCACCAACAACGGTTATTTTCATGATTAAGGAGTTTTAAAGAATAATTTTATACGTTGCGAATTTACAATATCTCCTTTAAATTTGATAAACTGAAGCAAAGTTTCCTTGAAATAAAAAGTTTCAAAGCAACGCAAAAGTAAAACTAAACGTAAAGCGATTAAAACCTTGGAGAACCTAAAAGAACTAGTTGAGGCGTGCATTAGGAAGGAGCGAAAGGCCCAACATAGGTTTTTTGAGCTGTACTACGGAAAAATGATGGCTGTTTGCTTTCGATACATCAAAGACCGTGACAGTGCACAGGAGGTGCTTCAAGACGGGTTTATAAAGGTCTTTGACAAATTGGAACTTTTTGATTTCCGAGGTTCAATCGAGGGGTGGATGCGGCGTATTTTCTCGAATACTGCCATAGATGCCATTCGCAAAGCGAAACGCAATCCTTTTCTGACGGAGAAGGACAATGATTTCAAAGAACCTTCGATCAATCAGATGGAAGAGAAGGAGGATATAGAAGCGCTTCAATTGTCGTATCAAAAGGCATTAGATTGCGTGGATCAATTGTCTCCAGCCTATCGCACCGTGTTTAACTTGTATGTGTTTGAAGAATATTCGCACAAAGAGATTGGTGAAATACTCGGTATCAGTGAAGGAACATCGAAATCCAATTTGGCAAAAGCGCGTATGAATTTGCAAAAAATGTTAGAAAAGAAAAACGTACATAATGTATAAAGATAATATGAGTAAAATAGACGAGATTTTTAAAACCGCAATGGATTCCCATTCAGAGCCTTACAATCCTGAGGCTTGGGACTCCCTTTCAAAACGCCTGGATGGGGGAATTCCTCCAAGAAAAAACCCCTTTTTACGTTGGGGATTACCGAGTATTGCATTAGTAGTTGGTGTTGCCACGGTCTGGTATTTCACATCGGGAACGTCTACGAAAGGCGGTACCTATGGAAAGAAACCTCAAGAAGTAATTAATCTAGTACAAAACGGAACAAAACAACAACATACTCCATTAAAGGATCCATTAAACGAAACTGGAGCAGATCAAAACCTGACAAAAACCTTGATTGCACCGAATACTATGTACCAAAAAACTGTTTCGCAAGAAAACAAGATTTGTGAAAGTGTGAACGACAACATTATAAGGGATTATGAAAATAAAATTAGCGAAAAAGTAGAATTACAATTGGTTCCAGTAATTTCAGAAAAGTTGAACAACAGTCCAATTGCAACGCAAGAACCGAAGCCGATTGACGTTTTTATTGCACTGTTATTACCGGCGTGTGAAAACACTGTACAAGAAATTAAAAACGAAAATAATTTCACCATTGCTTTACAATCAGACAAAGAATCCATTCAGATTAAATCAAAAGAAAGTGTTAAGGTGAAATTTGTGGCAGGAATGTATGATGTAGTTAAAGAGGCTGATGGTATGGTACTTCAATCGCATAAAATAAATGCTTCCGGACCATGCGAAATAATTATTAGTGATCTCTATTATCGTGATGGATTGCCTTATCGTCACGCTTCTCTTAAAACGGATGCCCAAATCACGGCCATCAATTCCAAAGGCATTTCTGTGAATTGTTGCAATAGGGAACAAGAAGTTTTGGTGTTTAAAAAAGGGAATTACAGCCTAAACATTGGTATGATGCACGAAACAGGTTGTTCATCAACAAAAGAAGAAACGTTCTATGTCAGTGACGATTACAATCTTCTTGCGGTCAATGCCTTCGAACCGCTATCTCTTGATACAAGAAAGAGCACATTTATTCCTTACGCTTTAACCCAGCGAAACACACCTTTCCGAATGGTCATCATCGATCCAAATGATGGTGGCATTGTATTCGAAACTTCGGATGCGCAACTACCTTGGGATGGCATTGACAAACGCACTGGAAAAATAGCGGATACGAACAAAGCCTATGTTTGGAAGGTCAATTTATCTAAACCAGAACCTGGTGAAAAAACAGACTACATGGGCACTGTAGTAAGAATGTAAAAAAACTCCTCTCCAGAAATAAAAAATAAGGGTAATCCACGTGAATTATCCTTATTTTTGTTTTTACCTAAGGTTTTTAATGCAGGTAATTCAGCGCCTTCCTATCCATTTATCGAACCAAATTGCCGCTGGAGAAGTGGTTCAACGCCCTGCGTCTGTGGTCAAAGAATTACTTGAAAATGCCATCGATGCGGGCGCTGCAGAAATTGTGGTACACATAAAAGACGGAGGACGAACCCTAATTTCCATTACCGATAACGGTTCGGGAATGCAACCAGACGATGCATTGCTTTGCTTTGAAAGGCATGCTACCAGTAAAATAAGCGTTATAGATGATCTATTTAAACTATCTACCATGGGTTTTCGCGGGGAGGCTTTGGCCTCTATCGGTGCAGTGGCTCAGGTGGATTTAAAGACGCGGACCCAAGCGCAGCATACAGGAATTCAAATCCGATTCCATGCGGGAAAAATAGTTCAAAAGGAAGAAATTATATGCGCAAAAGGAACTTCAATCGAAGTAAAAAATCTTTTTTTCAATATACCTGCACGCCGTAACTTTTTAAAATCCGACGGCATCGAGTTCCACCATATCGAAGACGCCTTTTTGTGTATTGCATTGGCCCACCCAGAAGTAGCCTTTGTGTTAAGGCAGAATAACCAGCCAATCTACAACCTAGAAATTTCGAACTTGAAAAAACGCGTATCGGACGTATTGGGCAAAGGAGGATCGGACAAATTATTTCCTATTTCCTCTGAAACGGACATCGTTACGATACATGGGTATCTTGGAAAACCGGAAACTGCACGTAAAACGCGCGGCAATCAATACTTTTTTGTAAATCGGCGTTTCTTCAAAAGCTCCTATTTTCATCATGCTGTGCAAAGCGCCTTTGAGGGACTCATTCCGGAAAAGACTTTTCCATCGTACTACATTTTCTTTGAAATAGACCCATCCAAAATTGACGTCAATATACATCCTACCAAAACAGAGATAAAATTCGATGAGGAAAGATTCATTTACACCTTATTGCACAGTACTATTCGACAGTCGCTAGGTAAGTTCAACCTGATGCCAAGTTTGGATTTCGAGATAGAAACGGCCTTTGATCTTCCGCCATCTTTTCGAAACCAACCTATTAACGCCCCAGTTATACGTGTCGACCCAAACTACAATCCCTTTCAGCAAGAATCAAAAGTGGGAAAGGCATACAGCAGCGCCATTCACCAACAGGGTTTTTCGTCAACTCCTCAAAATGAAGAGGAATGGTCGGCGTTGTATCAAATAATTGAGCCCCCTAAAGGGGATATATCGCTATTCAATGATCATGACGGTTTAGGCAAAGATTTCTTGGTGGTGGGGAAATTTATCTTTATCCCCGTTCGCTTAGGCTTGATGGTAATCGATATCAAAAGAGCATTGGAACGCGTCCTATACGATGAGAGCATTAGCGCCTTCGTGAAGCAGCCCTTGCCCGTACAACCCTTACTTTTTCCTTTGGAAAAGCAAATGGAAAATCAGGAACTACGGATCTTGAAAATGCATCAAAAGGTATTCGAACAATTGGGATTCAAAATAGAAATAAGAGAAGATTTTCTGATTATCGAGGGGGTACCTGCGATGCTACAGGAAGAGGGAATCATGGCTTGTATCGATACCATGATGGAAAGAATGGAATATCAAGACCAGCATCAAGAGGATTTGGCGCATTTGCTCATGGCGGCGTTGGTAAAAAATGCCGCCCGATATCATAAATTTGCCAACAATAGTGAAATACAACTAATTATTGACAAGTTGTTCCGTAGTAAAGATTTCCAACAAAGCCCAAACAACGAAAGCATTATTTCAACCCTGGACCTCAACCATATCACTTTACTTTTCAAATAGGATTATGCTAAACAATATCCCACCCGTTACAAAAAACTTACTATTCATAAATATTTTTGTCTTTCTTGCCAGCATTTTATTGGTCTCAAAAGGCATTGATGTAAATGCAATTTTGGGTACGCATTATATAGGATCTCCCCTATTCCAGCCATATCAAGTGATCACCCACATGTTTGCCCACGACGGTTTTTGGCACATTCTCATGAATATGTGGTTATTTATAATGCTTGGCGGGTATTTGGAACGGCTTTGGGGACCGAAACGTTTTTTTATTTTCTTTTTATTGTGCGGTTTTGCCGCGTTTTTAATGCAAAACGCCATCAGTGCTTACGACATCTATAATTTGAAATCCAAGTTGACAGCTACGGGATACAATGTTTCAACAATCGATTTTTACATTAAGAACTCTTCTAACCTTGATGAGTGCTTTAAATCCATTATGGCTCATTTTCGATTTAATAGCGAAGTTCCTGAAGATTTGGCCTATTATATTGCGAATTCATACTCCACAATGCTAGGTGCCTCTGGGGCCGTTTTTGGGGTGCTTGCGGCCTTTGCCATACTTTTTCCTAATCAAGAATTTATGTTGTATTTTGCTATTCCAGTAAAAGCGAAATATCTCGTAGGGGCGTATTTCCTATTCGAAGTATATATGGCATTGCAAAACAATCCCAGCGACCGGGTAGCCCATCTGGCGCATGTAGGCGGAGCAATCATGGGAGCGCTCATTGTGCTATATTGGAGAAAAAAAGATCGAACTAATTTTTATTAATTTCAATGAAGTCAAATTCAATTTGGGATAGCTTGAAGGGGCAATTTTCGCGTGGAAAAATTACAAACAAAATAATTTTAGTCAACCTTGTTGTATTTGTTTTATTCAATCTATTTGTATTACTTTTTCAACGTGGAATTATTGATTATCCCGTTTACACGATATTTTTGTTTTCCAGCGAGTTTTCGGAATTTATTTTCCAACCTTGGAGTATATTCTTGTCCATTGTAACCCATACTCATCTTGATCATTTCTTTTTTAATATGTTATTCCTTTTTTTTTCGGGAATGATGTTCGAAGAATTGTTTGGGGAGAGAAAATTGATTTTGCTCTATATTTTGGGTGGTGTTTTGGGTAATTTATTTGAATTGTTGGCGACAAGTTTATTTCCTCACATAGCCCCTCCTCATACTGTGGTCGGAGCAAGTGGTTCGATTATGGCCATTTTTACTGCTACCGCATTTTACCGGCCACAGACTCCTGTTTATATTTTTGGAATGTTTCCAATTCCGCTATATTTACTAGCATTGTTTTTTTATGCAAAGGATTTAATTGGTATTGGCTCAGATGATCATACGGCCCATTTTGCCCATTTGGGAGGAGCCTTGATTGGCTTCTTAGCCCAACTTAATCCCCATCATAAAAATAATATTTTGAATATGTTATCAGCCATGTTCTCCTTAAAAAACAAGAAAAATACGGCTCAAACGAAGCGATACAAAAGCGATGATGAATTTAACGAGGAAAAAGTAAGAAATCAAGAGCGTATTGATAAGATTTTAGATAAAATCTCAAAATCTGGTTATGAATCGCTCAGCCGAGAAGAAAAAAAATTTTTGTTTAAACAGGGTAATAAATGAAGCGCTTAATTACATGGACATTAATCGCTGTATCTATTGTACTGCTTCTTTCTATCGTTTCGCCGTATTTTCATCCTGAAACAATACCCTTTTTACCGTTTTTTGGATTGCTTTATCCGATTTGGTTCGTATTAACCTTAGCAATTACTATACTAGCATTATTCATTAATCGAAAAATAGGTTATTGGGGTTTGGTGGTTTTGGTATTTAGTATTTCTTCCAATTTAAAAATAGCTGGTATTCATTTTTCTGAAGTAACTTCGAAGGAAGCTGGTATTAAAGTGCTAAGTTACAATGTAAAATTATTCGGATTATACGATGATGTCACCACAAAAACAAGAGATCATATTTTTCAATTCATAAGAAAAGAAAATCCAGATATTGTTTTTTTTCAGGAGTATTTTCGACAGGATAAACCTACAAAGTTTGAAACATTTGACTCTTTAATTACCATCATCAAAGCCAAAGATTATCATGAGCGAAGTGCCCATAACTCAAAAGGGCATCGCAACTTCGGCGTGGCTATTTTTTCAAAGTTACCCATGATTGCAAAGGGAGATGTAATATTTGACAATCAAAGTACAAGCGACTTCAACTTCTGCATTTTCGCCGATGTAGTAGCGCACAAGGATACATTTCGGGTTTACAATGTGCATTTGCAATCGATTCGCTTAAGTGAACCTGGAGATACGAAGCAAAAAATGTTGTTATCGGGTTTTAATACGGGAATCAGAAGGCTGAAAACGGCATACAATAAAAGAGCACATCAAGCGAATAAAGTAATTGATCATATAAACCATTCTCCATATCCTGTCATTATTTGTGGGGATTTCAATGATACGCCAATTTCTTATACCTATCAACAATTCAATAAATCATTAACCGATGCTTTTTTAAATTGCCAATGGGGTTTAGGCCGGACCTATATCGGAAAAATCCCAGCAGGCAGAATCGATTACATTTTTCACTCCACCCATTTGGCAAGCAGTGATTTTCGGGTGCACGACGTTGCCTATTCTGATCACAAACCCATTTCTTGTAAGATTCATTTTAAAAACGAATAGGTTTATGCAGAAGATATTGATTGTGGATTGTGGAAGTAACAAAATTCCCTCTTTGGAAGCCGCTGTTTTTGCCTATGCAGATTATCAAACTTTACCATTTTTCGATGTGCAACCCTCACAATTAGCGGGGTTCAGCGGTGTAATCATTTCCGGTGCACCAATTTTAATAACAGAGGAAAACATGCTTCCTTATCTCACCCACGCAAGTTGGATAAAAACACTAGATATCCCCATTTTGGGCATATGTTTTGGGCATCAGCTCATCGGATTGCTGTATCATGCTTCCGCATCAAGAATGAAAGCATGTCGCGCTATGAATGAAATCGAACAATTTGAAGAATGTCCCATTCTTAATCGCCTACCGCAAGTTTTTGAAATGCAAGAAGATCATTGCGAAAGCATATCCATTCCTGAAGAATTCCAATTAGTAGCGAACTCAGATGAATGCGTAAATGAAGTCATGCAGCATGAGAAAAAAGCCATTTACGGCGTACAATTTCATCCCGAAGTATCAGGCAAAGCAGGAGATATTCTTATTGAGAACTTTATTTCTTTGTGTGAATAAACTTCTAGAAAAACTGGACTATTTTTTCAGGATATGTGACCAATATTATTAGTTATTTGTCAATTAATCCCAGGAGTTATACAGCCTAAAAAAGCTTTGTTTTCCTTCGAGTAAAACAACCATTGGTCTGTCAAAAATTGCTTTACCCAAGAAATGGCAAGACAAAAAAAGGCTATTCAATTGAATAGCCTTCACAATTAAAAATAAACTGTTTAATACTTAATGAACTTCACGGATTGGCTTTCCTTACCAGAAACCAGTTTTATAATGTACGTCCCCACAGGAAGCTCTTCTGAATCTAAGACAATCTCATTTTTGCCGGATGCCATATTTGATTTGCTAAATTCCTTCACCAATCGACCGGTAATGGAATATACAGCAACTTCTACATTTCCATTTTTATTCAACTCAAATGAAAGCGTTGTATTACCGTTAGATGGATTGGGATAAGTTATCAACTTTCCAATTGCTTTGGGTGCATTGTTGGAATGATCACCTAAACCTAGGTATGCTGCTGTTTTCCAAATACCACGACCAAAAGTGCCGATATAAATCTCACCTGGGCGGTTATTTCCTTCTTGAAAGGTTCTCCAACTTTGACGAACTTCTACTACAGGTGAGCCTTCGAAGCCAGCAGAAGCGTTCTCCCAAGAAGCCCCTCCATTTTCGGTAACAAAAACCCCTTCGGAAGTCCCCACCACAATAATATTTGGATCATCGCGATCAATTATTCCATCATAACAACCTGGTTGAGCACCTGGAATAATAGAAGGAAGAGCTGTAAAGGTGGGCGCCCCGGACGTGGCATTTAATGACCTTCTGTTCACGCCATTAAAACCAGCAAAGAGGACGATATCATCTTTGTTAGAAGGATTGACAGCAATGCCCTCATAACTCGTAGTTGTGATTTTTGTAGCCGTAGTATAGGTCGGTGATGTGGCTTGGCCACCGGTTCCAACAAAGCCTACTTTTGAAATGAAATTCGGGTCGCTTGAATAAACACTTCCCAAACCATCAATTCTCCAGATGCCGTTCGAAGCTGAAACGTAACAATGCTCCAAGTTCCTAGAGAATTCCACATCTACCGAACCGCCTCCGGTGCCTATTCCTCGCGCAACACAAGCCCATTGTACGTTGGTTACGGAAAGACGAAGGGCATTTCTCGTTCCCCAAAGTTCGCCACCGTTGGCATTTACAAAAACTAAAAACCAAGACTGAAATGGATCTGCCACACGAAGCGTATCCCAAGCCACATTATAAATCACAGTATCTCCACCCATAGCAACCGTTTCTCCTGTTGCCGGATTTTGGCCATAATTCACCCCACCAACTGTCAGGGCAGGATTATAATGCAAGGTGTCGTCAAAATAGTAATTGGAAGTCGCAAAGAAACTGATTGAATCTCCGGATGATTTACTTGGAATGCGGATGAGGTCTCCTGTAGTATAATTCTTATTCGCTACGTAAGTTACTGAATCTTTGGAATTAAGATCGTAATACTCTGCCAAAAAGACTTCCGAGTGGAAGGGATGGTTTGGGCTTCCATCAGTACCCGGTGGGTCATAAGAACTTGGCAGCGTTGGTTCAAACTTCGACCACGTATTTCCTTTATCCCCTGACCTCGAAATGCTGTTGTAGTAAATCGTTGAAAACATAACAGCAGGATTAAAATAAGATATCTCACATTCAAAGCCGTCCCCACCGTTTACCTCACGAAACTCTTTGTAGGTAGATAGTGTATGATTATTGTAGAGCGTTCCGTTGTCCTGGGCACCCCCCATCACTGCTCCATCGCGGTCGAAGGCGATACCGTAGAACTGGGTAACATTGTACCCTCGATTGGCTACAAACCAAGTGGTGCCGTAATTATTGGAAATGCTTACTCCTCCATCACAACCTGCATAGAAACGGTTGTTGGCATCCCATTTCATTTCGTGATTGTCTGCATGAACATAAATCGAAGATTGCGGGGATACTGACCACAAAGAAATTTTTTGGAAGCCTCCCGAGGGTGGATTGTTCACAGTTTGTTTCCAACGCCAAATATCAATTCCTCCAATTAATATTTGTTCAGGATCGTTTGGCACTACCGAAACAATGGAGTTATAGGTTCCTTGGTTTCGGTAAATATCAAATTCGCTCGGAGGAGCAGAAGCCCCGACGAATTGTGTCCAAGTTTGGCCGTTATCGTGGGACACATGCATGCTCATGAGGTTTGAGTTGGTTCGAACCGCGTAAAGTGAGTATTTATTCGAACTGTTTTTAATCGCAGAAATGGCGTATTCAACCAGCGGGGCACTTGAGGGAACCAAATTGTTCGCGGCAGTACCTGATTTATCCGAAAAGCTTTGACCACCATCGATGGAAACAAAAGTTTTGTTCGCTCCAAAAGCGGCAACAATTACTTGACCGTCTTTCGAAATTTCTAAGGAATTACAAGAACCGGCTGTTGCGGGAACGGAGGTAATGGCCGCATCGTTCAATTTCCATTTTTTCAATCCTCCGGTGGTTGCCATCCACACGTAATTGTCCACATCTGAACTTACAATTTGCGTGCAACTGCTGGTTCCAGGGATAACATTCCATGTGGCACCAAAATCGGAAGTATACCAAACCCCGTTTCCATTCCACCCTTCTTGATTTGACCCTGTAGCCACGTAAAACGTACCATCAGCGGTTTGTGTCATGGAAGAGATGTAGGGATTCGCACCAGCCGCAAAATAAGCGTCTACGCGATTCCAAAGATTTCCTTTATTCAAGGAAACGAATAAACCTCCGGAAACGCCTCCTGCCCAAACCCGGTTTACGTTGGTTCGGTCAATTTGGATCGCACGGGTTCTACCACCAATGTTGTCGGGTCCTTCCTCCGTAAACGAGATGCTTTTCG
>Ga0214923_10007042_pt1 | contig 12381 bp, 11 predicted proteins | sample LL1510_MetaG_FD_177993 | JGI IMG/M metagenome (GOLD analysis project Ga0214923, IMG submission 177993) | Freshwater microbial communities from Lake Lanier, Atlanta, Georgia, United States - LL-1510 | ecosystem: Environmental > Aquatic > Freshwater > Lake | place: USA: Georgia | collected...
GGTTCGAGTGATTATGGAGCAGTTCCAATATTGGGTGGTGTTCGTTTGTCGGGAAAATTGGGTGACGGATTAAGGGTTGGGGCGATGAATATTACCACCAGGAGTATTGATGTGAAAGATGGCACTAAGGTGGTTCACTTACCTGCTGTGAATTATACGGTGGCCTCATTGCAGAAGAAGGTGTTTTCGGCGAGCAATGTTGCTTTGATTTGGGTTCATGATCAGAAATTGGGTGTGCAAAAGGTGTACACCGACAAAAAAGGAAATAGGGATTCGATAGGAGATTACAATTCTGTTGTTGGGGGGGAGTTTAATTTGCTTACGAAGAACAATCAATGGGGAGGAAAGGCATTTATTCAGAAGTCGTTTTATCCCGGTTTGCATGGTCTGGAGGGATTTGCGCATGCCACGTGGTTGAGGTATAAATCATTGCATTGGATGGCAATGTGGAACCACGAATATGTAAGTCGTTCCTTCATCGCGAGAACGGGATTTGTGCCTCGGACCGATAACATTGATGCCAAAACAGGTAAGTTTTATCGTTTTAGTTATTATCGATTGGAACCCAACTTAGGTTATACGTGGTATCCCAAAAACAAATTGATAAACAATCACGGGTTGTCAATTTACAATAGCAGTTACTACGACAGCACTTTTGGTGTAACGGAATCAACGAGTGAATTGGGGTATGATGCGGTATTTCAAAAAAGTGCCATTTTCCACTTGAGTTTGGATCACAATTATTACAATTTGTTTTTGCCATTCGATCCATTAAATCGGAAACTATTTTTCTTTGGTAAATACCAGTGGATCGCGATTCATCCTGAGTTTACCACCAATAGTCGTAAGCGATTGAGTGCTTTCTGCGAGGTGATTTACGGGGGCTATTTTCAAGGAACCAAGACCGAGTTTAACGGAAATATCAATTTCAGAGCGCCAAGATTTGGCAAGTTGAAGCTGCCGAAATTGTTACTTACCGCCAATTGGAATCACATCAATATTATGTTGCCCGATAGTATGGGGACATCAAAAATCAATTTGTTGGGTTTGAAAGCGGAGTACAGTTTAAGTACAACAAGGTATATCACAGGTTTTTTGCAATACAATACCCAAACGGAGAAAATGAATGTTAACATTCGTTTCCAGTGGCGTTATCGCCCAATGAGCGATATCTTTTTGGTGTTCTCTCAGAATTACAATCGATTTAATTCGGTGCTTCCGAATCATGAAATGTACATGGGGCCATCGTATCGCAGTTTGGCTGCCAAATGGGTGTATTGGTTCAATTAAAAACCGTCGCCATCGAGGATATTCCCCAATCCGCCAAGTATGCTGCCTTCTTCTCTGCGTCCGCCTGGGCTACCGTAGCTAAGGATTTTGGAAGCCAATCGAGAAACGGGGAGACTCTGTAACCAAACAGTTCCTGGGCCGCTCAAAACTGCGAAGAATAGGCCTTCACCCCCAAAAATCGCATTTTTCACACCGCGCACCATTTGAATATCGTAATTTATTCCGGCAGTAAACGCAACAATGCAACCCGTATCTATTCTCAGTGTTTCGCCTGCCGCCAATTCTTTTTTCAGTACATGACCGCCTGCATGCACAAACGCCAAACCATCGCCTTCCAATTTTTGCATAATAAAACCTTCACCCCCAAACAGTCCTGTTCCCAGTTTTCTTTGGAATTCGATGCCCACACTTACTCCTTTTGCTGCGCAGAGGTAACTATCCTTCTGACAGATTACCTTACCGCCCAATTGCATCAGGTCCAAAGGCATAATTTTACCGGCATACGGACCCGCGAAAGTCACACGGGCTTTGTTATAACCCATATTGGTAAAGGCTGTCATGAATAACGATTCTCCTGTTAGGAGTCGTTTCCCGGCCCCCATCAGCTTTCCAAAAATGCCGCTGCCTTGGTTGCTACTGCCATCGCCAAAGATGGTTTCCATTTCGATACCGTTGTCCATAAACATAAAACTGCCACTTTCGGCCATGACAGTTTCTTGGGGATCAAGTTCTATTTCTACACACTGCATTTCTTCTCCAAAAATGCGGTAGTCGATTTCATGATTGCGTCTCATAGAGATTACTAGGGTATTAGTATTACTTGGTTTTGGCGCTTTTGCTAACGGTGATTAGGGCATTTTCTTGAGGGCGAGGATGCTGAAATCACTCTCCTCTTTCACGATGGTGTTGCTCAGATGTCCAAGTCCTGCGATTTCCATTGCTACAACATCGCCAGCTTGAAGCCACTGTTCTGTATAATCTGGGTTGTTTAGTTTTCCCGTTCCGTTGAGTTCAAGGAAACAACCAGTACCTACTGTGCCGCTTCCAATCACATCGCCGGGAAAAATATCGGCGCCGTATGAGCATCGCTCAATAATTTCGGCAAAGGTCCAATCCATATCACCCACACTTCCTTCGCTCACTTGTATACCATTCACCCAGCATTTCATGGATAGGTTATAGCTATTGCCTACATGACCGGGTTTTGCATCAATCTTGTATGCTTCTAACTCATCTGGTGTAACAAGCCATGGTCCAATCACGGTACTAAAGTCTTTTCCTTTTGCGGGTCCTAGGTTCAACAACATTTCTTCCATTTGGAGACGGCGAGCACTCATATCGTTCATAATCATGAAGCCAGCGATATACTGGTCTGCATCGGCGGCTTTCACATTTCTGCCTCTTTTTCCCAAAACAACGGCGGCTTCCAATTCGAAGTCTAACTTTTGAAAGTGATCGGGCATGCAGGGGATTTCACCGGGTCCTTGGATGGCGTTGTGGTTGGTAAAATAGAAAATGGGATATTGGTCGAATTCGGGAATCATTGGAACCCCACGGTTTCTTCTCGCCGCAGCCACGTGCTGTCTGAAGGCATAACCATCTCTGCAAGAGGTGGGTTGGGGAACGGGGGCTTCCAAAATATCATCGGAGCAAGGAGTACTTAATTGATTGTGCTTTCCATCAAGGATTTCGGCTTCTACGATGCGAGCCAAGGCACTTTGATTTTCCCAATCATTGAGCATATCGCGCATGTTGTTTGCGATGCTTGGGTTGATGGTGTTCAGGGGGTAAATCTGTTGGTTGACCAAAATGCCGGTTTGGGCAAGGTCATTGGTTTTGTAGGTGACCAATTTCATACTACAAAAATACGTCTATTTTGGAAGTTTCTGTGGGTAATCGCATTTGGAGGTTGGCAAGCGATATCGGAAATTTGTTACATGGAATCATCGGAAAAATCAAAATCCAAAGTTTTAGTAACAGGCAGCAATGGATTGTTGGGTCAGAAACTTACAGATCTATTTGTTGGGTTGGACGATTGGGATTTGGTAGCCACAGGCGCCGGCGATAACCGTCATCCCCTCAAAGAAGGTTACCGTTACTTATCGATGGATATTACTGATGCGGCGGCAATGACATTCATCTTGGAAAGCGAATTGCCTGATGTTGTGATACATACTGCAGCGATGACGCAAGTAGATGACTGTGAATTTAAGCGTGACGAATGTGTTGCATTAAATGTGACGGCGGTGGAGGATTTGGCAAAATTGAGTACGTCTTTGGGGTTTCATTTGGTTCACGTAAGCACGGATTTCATTTTTGACGGTACAAAGCCCATGTATAATGAATCTGACGCAGCCAATCCACTGAGTTATTATGGTTGGAGCAAGTTGGAGGGTGAAAAAAGGGTCATTGAGTATGCCAATAGTTATAGCATCTTGCGTACGGTTTTGGTTTTTGGACAGGTGGCAGACATGAGTAGGACAAACATTGTTCTTTGGGCTCATGGCACTTTGAAGAATCAAAAATCAGCCAACGTAGTTACAGACCAATTCAGAACTCCTACTTTGGCGGAGGATCTAGCGATGGGTTGTTATTTGGCTGCATCCCAGCGCGCGCGCGGTATATTTAACATTGCCGGGAAGGATTATATGAGCGTAATTGAATTGGTTGAAAGGGTGGCTGCGTTTTACGGCTTCTCCATGGATTGTATCAACAGAGTTGATAGTAGTACGTTAAATCAACCGGCGAAACGACCACCGATTACGGGGTTGGATATCAGTAAAGCGGTGCGAGAATTGGGTTATGCGCCACACTCTTTTGAAGAGGGGTTGGCATTGCTCAATCTGGGTTAAGGTTTTTGCATTACTTCACCACAATTTTTGCATGTTCTGAGGTCTTCAGAATCGTAATAGTGGTTAAAATGATGTAGAAAATCTGTTTCGATATTATTCAATTCGAAATAGGCTTCGTGAAGTTTGTGATTGCAATTATCACAGAACCAAAGCAATCCATCGGTAAATCCTTTTCCAACGCGAACTCTTTCGATGACTAAGCCAATGCTGCCTTCGGTTCTACCGGGACTGTGTGGCACTTTGGGAGGAAGTAGGAACATATCTCCGGGGCCCAATTTTACGTCTACTCTTTCCCCATTTTGCTGGGTTTTTACCGTAATTTCACCTTCCAATTGATAGAAGAGTTCTTCGGTCTCATTGTAGTGATAGTCCTTTCTGGCATTGGGTCCGCCCACAACCATTACGATGTAATCGCTTCCCTCAGGATAGAGATTTTTATTTGCAACCGGTGGTTTTAGAAGATGGCGGTTTTCTGCAATCCAAGCTTGTAGATTAAAGGGTTTACGAATTTCCATGACGATGTTTTATATGGGTTAAAGGGTACCGAAAAGTTTGTCGGTATGGCAAAAGTAAATGATAGTTGAGGAATTTTTTATGTCATTTGTCATCTCGCAAACTTTTTGCAACTTTTGCTAAAAGTTCATCGCATCGAACACTTAACTTTGCTGTACAAATTCCATGAGTGACGCGATAAAACATGAGTGCGGTGTTGCTTTCATTCGGTTGAGAAAACCGTTGGAGTATTACTACGAGAAATATGGCACCTATTGGTATGGTTTAGCCAAGTTACAATACCTCATGACCAAGCAACTTAACCGAGGTCAAGACGGGGCTGGGATGGGAGTTGTAAAATTGCATCCAGAGTATGGGGCGAGGTATTTGGCCAGAAAGCGCAGCGCAAGCAAAACCGCGTTGATTGATATTTTTGAGGAAGTAGGCGAGGCGTTAAATGAAATTCCCGTTGAGTATCGCAAGGATGCCGATTATTTGAGAAAGCATTATCCCTATGCGGGTGAAATGTTGTTGGGTCATTTGCGATATGGGACTTACGGCGGAAACAGCATCGAAAATATTCATCCATTTTTACGACAGAATAACTGGATGGCCAGGAATTTGATGTTGGCGGGAAATTACAATATCACCAATACCGACGAGCTGTTTAATGCGTTGATTGAATTGGGTCAGCAGCCTAAGGAAAAGAGCGATAATGTGCTGATGTTGGAGAAGATTGGTCATTTCATTGACGAGGAAAATCAGCGTTTGTTTGGCATTTTCAAAGCACAGGGATATTCTAATTTGGAGATCACCGAGAAGATTAAACAGGAGTTATCGTTAACAAACATTTTGAAGCGAAGCTTTAAGAATGTGGACGGTGGCTACAATATGATTGGTATGTTGGGTCATGGCGATGCATTTATCATTCGCGATCCGGCAGGCATTCGTCCTTCCCATTATTACATCGACGATGAGGTTGTGGTGGTTGCCAGTGAAAGGGCTGCGATTCAAACGGCATTTAATATTTATCCGGAGCAGGTTCAGGAGTTGGGACCGGGCAATGCATTGATTGTAAAGCGTGATGGCGATGTGGAAGAGGTAAATATTTTGGATCCTGTTGAGCGCAAGAGTTGCAGTTTTGAGCGCATTTATTTCAGTCGTGGCAATGACCAAGCGATTTATCACGAGCGCAAGGAATTGGGTAGGTTGTTGGCAAGGCCGGTGATGGATTTGTTGGACAATGATTTGGTGAACACGGTTTTCAGTTATGTCCCAAATACTGCGGCAACGAGTTTTTATGGCTTGATTGATGGCATACATGAGATTCGCAGAGACTTACAGGCAGATGCACTTTCTAAGATTGATGTGAAGAATGAGCCCGAAAAGGTAAAAGAGATTTTGAGTTGGCGTCCGCGCAGGGAGAAAATTCTTGTGAAGGATGTGAAAATGCGCACATTTATTACCAATGATTCAGACCGTGATGATTTGGTTGGGCATGTTTACGATATTACGTATGGTGTGGTAAAGAGCTGGAACGACACGTTGGTGATTATGGACGACAGTGTTGTTAGGGGTACTACATTGAAGAAGAGTATTTTGCGAATTTTGGATCGTTTGGAACCCAAGCGAATTATTTTGGTAAGTTCGGCTCCCCAGATTCGTTATCCAGATTGTTACGGAATTGACATGAGCAGAATGGGTGATTTTGCTGCATTTTCTGCGGCGGTTGCTTTGTTGAAGGACAAAGGGATGGACGATATTTTGCGGGAGACTTACGCTGCTGCGAAGTTGGAATTGGAAAAGCCGGCCGAGGAACAGCGTTGTGTTGTGAAGGATATTTATGCGCCACTAACGGATGCTGAAGTCAGTAAGAAGATAGCTGAAATGTTAAAGCCGTCTGATTTGCGTGCCGAATTTGATATATTGTTTCAATCGGTTGATAATCTTCATGAAGCATGTCCGAATGATGCGGGGGATTGGTATTTTACTGGGGATTATCCAACGGCAGGAGGCAACCAAGTAGCCAACAGGGCTTACGTATATTATATCGAAGGAAAAAAAGACAGAGCGTATTGAGTTTTCGATCGTTTTGAATTGGGATTGAATAAATTGTAAATTCGTTGAATAATTGATATGAGCACATTGAATGAAGTTATCGATCAGTTGAATGATCAGTTGGAAAAGAATCTTCAGCACACGGCTACGGAATTTTCTCGCATTCGCGCGGGGAAGGCAAGTCCGGCCATGTTGGATAGCGTAATGGTTGAATATTATGGTGCATTGACGCCTTTGGCTCAGGTGGCTAACGTGAATACACCGGATTCTCGGACATTGGCGATTCAGCCTTGGGATAAATCGTTGATTCGTCCAATTGAAACGGCCATTATCAATTCAAATTTGGGATTTGCTCCGCAGAACGATGGCGAGTTTATCCGAATTAGTATTCCGCCGGTGACGGAGGAACGCAGAAAAGAGTTGGTAAAGCGCGCTAAGGCTGAGTCAGAAAATTCAAAAATTGGGATTCGTAATTTGCGCAAGGATGCAAATGAGAAAATCAAGAAATTGCAAAAAGATGGATTGAGCGAAGACGATGCGAAAGTGGGAGAGGAAAGGGTTCAGAAGATTGTTGACAGCTATATCAAGAAAACCGAGGACTTGTTAGAGAACAAGGAAAAGGAAATCATGACTGTTTAAGTCAGCGATTTTTAATCAGCAATAATTTGTAATTGGCTGCGCAGGGCTTCTGCTTTGGGTAGGAGATCTTCCAGTGTTCCGGCGATCACGGTTGCGTGACCGAGTTTTCTATGCGGACGTGTTTCTGACTTTCTGTACATATGAACAAACACGTCGCCTTTGGCAGTTAGCTCTATTTCATTGTGCAGGTGGTAGGGTCCGGAGATATTTTCGGGGCCCACGATATTAATCATTGCGGCGGGTTGGATGAGGGAGGTATCACCGAGTGGGGCACCGGAGAGGATGCGAAGAAACTGTTCAAACTGCGAGCAATGGCAACCTTCGATGGTATGATGACCGCTGTTATGGGGTCGGGGTGCGATTTCGTTAACGAGAATTTGGTTATCGGGGGTCAAGAACAATTCTACAGCAAATAGGCCGGGTGAATTGAGTTTTTGAATGCATTTCAGGCTGATTTCTTGTGCTTTGGCTTCGATTTCGGAGCTAATTCGAGCGGGTGAGAACAGGAATTCAACCAAGTTGCTTTTGGGGTTGAAATACATTTCGATGGCTGGATAAACGGCGTGTTCTCCATCTTGACCAATGGCAACGATGATTGCGATTTCAAGAGCATTGGGTATAAAAGACTCCACGAGCACATCTCCTTGAAATGGGGATTCGTGGGGAAGTTGATCTTTTGAAACGATGCTAACACCTTTGCCATCATAACCGCCGGTTCGGGTTTTCAACACCACTTTTTCCCCGGGGAATTGATCCAATTGTTGCGGGGTGATTTGGTTGATATTGGTGAGAATGTATGGCGCTGTGGGGATGTTGTGTTGGGTAAAAAACTGCTTTTGGATTCCTTTGTCTTGAATGGTTTTCAAAACAGAGGGTTTTGGAATGATTGTTTTTCCTTCTTTTTCTAATGCAATTAGGGCATCGACATTGATATGTTCGATTTCCCAAGTAAGAACATCGGTTTGACTGGCTAAATTGTTAATGTCGTTGGCATTTTGCAGACTGCCTTCCACAAAATGATTGGTAATTGCCGCTGCGGGACAGTCGATGGATTGCTCTAAAACAGTAAATTCTACGGGCAAGGATGGATATTTGGCTTCTATGCTCATCATACCCAATTGGCCACCTCCAATGATACCAATGCGAATCATATCGCAAAGATAGGCGCGGATTGCAACATGAAATTTGCTAGTTGCGATTTTTGCCATATTTTCGATGGTATCTTTGTATAATATGATAGAGCCTCCTTCGGTACTCAGTTTAATGATGGTGGATGCCAATTCTTGGTTGGTAGTGGTGTTTTCGTTGATTGTTATTTCATTTTTTTCGGGTATGGAAATCGCGTTTTTATCTGCTTCGCGTTTGAGAATTGAGTTGAGATCGAAAGAGAATAGCACGAGTGGCAAATGGCTTTCTAAGTATGTGAAAAACCCAAGTGATTTCATAAGCACTGTATTGGTGGGCAACAATCTTGGGCTGGTGATTTACGGCATTTACATGGGTGAAATCCTAGATTCATCATTTCATGGTGTGGCTTGGATGAATTCCGAATTATTGCGGTTTTTCATGGTAACATTAAGCAGTACGTTGATTGTGTTGGTGATTGCAGAATACTTGCCTAAGACATTTTTCAAGTTATATGCAGACAAATTGATATTTGCTTTCATTGGGATATTTAAGGTTGCACATACATTGATGTGGCCTCTGATAAAAATCGTTAAAGGGATATCTGCTTTTTTGTTGAAAGTCTTTACCAAAACTGAAATCACAGAGAATACTCAGGTGTTTTCCAAGGTGGATTTGGACAATTATATTGCTTCTTTGGAGAATGCCGGGAATGTGGATTCGGTAGAAATTGATACAGAGGTTTTTAGAAATGCCTTGGACTTTAGCGATGCCAAAGTAAAGGATTTTATGGTGCATAGAACGGAATTGGTGGGTGTAGATGTGAATGACTCGGTGGATGAACTGCGCTCTCGGTTTGTTGATTCAGCGCACTCAAAAATTTTGGTTTACAAAGGAACGATTGACCACGTGATTGGATTTGTTCACCACAGTGATTTGTTTCATGACCCCAAAACCGTACAGAGCTTGATTAGGCCGGTGATTTTTGTAAATGAAAGTTTACAGGCTCACGATATGTTGCGAAAATTTATTCAGGAGAAAAAGAGTATTGCCTTGGTAGTTGATGAATTTGGTGGTACGGCAGGAATGGTATCGGTAGAAGATATTTTGGAAGAAATTGTGGGTGAAATTGAGGATGAATTTGATGTGGAAGACAGGGTAGAAACAAAATTGGGGGACAAGCATTATCTGTTCAGTGCTAGGTTGGAAGTGGATTATTTGAACGAAGAATATGCCTTAGAAATCCCAGAGGGGGAGTATCACACTTTGGGTGGATATATAATTTTTTGTTCAGAGAGAATTCCATCTGTAGGTGAGGTGATTCATCATGGTTCTTTTGAATTTATAATTAAAACGTTGATAGGGGCTAGGATAGAAGAAGTAGAATTGCGCATCTTACAAGAGGAAAACTAAATATTACGTAACTTCACAGATATGATGATAGGGAAATTGAAACAGAACATTTTGATATTTCTGCTCGGTTCTAGTGTCCTTGTTTTGAAGGCACAGAATGATGCAGTTCAGTCTGCCGGGATTGAGGGTTCCTCGATTTCGGTGACCGACACAACAGTCAACGGGATCAGATACAGTTCATTAGAGAAAATCAAAACCAGGTGGGAATTCTCCACCAATGTAACTCTTGCTTTATCGAGATTTACAGGGAATGTAAGTAGAAACTTAAACGACGATCCGTATTTACTTATGGTGCGTAAAATTGATGCTGACCAAGGTGCTGCATGGCGTATCGGCTTGAATGGTTTTAGAACGAGTTCTCAATCCACTTTCCCAGACAGGGTTAGTTCGGAGAATTGGGCTTCATTGGTTTTGGGTAGAGAGTGGAGAACGGAATTACAACAAGGTGCATTTGTTTATGGTGGATTTGATACACGTGGAATTTTTCGTCAATCACACAGTGAAGCCACGCAATTTAATGATTTGGGTATGCCTGTAACTTCCATTACTGATGCCAAAGAATATGGGGGCAGTTTTGGCGGTGTTTGTGGATTTGGCTGGAGATTTCAGGACCGCATCGCGATTTATACGGAGGCATTACTAAATGCTCAATATACCCGTACCGATAGGACCTTTTCGGTCAATGGTGCTGTTACAACTCTGGAGAATAAGAACAATTTTAACATTGTTCCTATGGTGCCGATTGCTTTGTTTTTGACAATTAAATTTTAGGCCATGTCTTTTGCGAAAAACATAGCGATAGCAGTCCTTTGTTCATTGAATGTTCTCAATGCACAATATGAAGGCGCGAATGCCCCAACCCCAACCGATACTGCAAAGGTGGTTGTGCGCTCTTCATCAACTTCTTCACCGGCGGCAGTGCCAACAGTTCGTGTAAATACAGCGCCAATTAGTAATAGTTATGACAATTTCAATAAGGGCAATTTGATTCGGCCTACATTGAAGCAAAATTATTTGGGTTTCAATACGAGTTTTTTATTGGGCCAGATTTTACCATTCAACGCGATCCCGCTACAACAAAACATGTATGCAGTCACCTACCGTTCTTATCGCAGAAATTCTGGATATCGAGTGAATGTTGGTTTTGATGTGGACGGGAGTGATGCATTTCATTGGTTTGGTGGTAGAATAGATTACGATACACGTAGAAGGCTGAACGGGAAATGGAATTACTTCTATGGCGGAGGTGCGGGTTTGGAAATTTTCGATGATCCTACCCAAACAAGCTTTTTCAGTACCACTGAGGTCAATTTGTTGGGTCAATTGCATTGGGGATTTGAGTATCGCTGTAGCGAAATAGTATCCTTAAGTATGGAAACACAGGCAATGTTGCTCTTGGGAACAAATTCAGCGTTTCGCTTGCGTCCGCCAACAGTAATTACCGCTCATTTTAAATTATAATTGAAACATCCCATTAGGGATATTTTATCACCCATTTACAATTGGTAAAAGCTCCGATTACCCCATAGCCATTGGGCACATTTCCGGTCAAAGGGCCTGGTAGCTGAGTGATTGATTTTTGGGACCAAATATGTGCTGCTCTGGAATTGTAATAATCATAAAGTGGCTTACTGAGATTCTCTAAAGTAATAATGGTACTTAGCGTTTTCTCATTTTTATTGTTTGGATTGGGTAGGAGGTTGTAAAAATGAAATGTGGCCAAAACGCCGTTAAATGTCTCATCGCTAAATAGAATTTCTTGTTCTGTATAGTTGTTATAATTGTTTCTTAGGAAAGGCAAATCATTTCCATCAATCTTCATGGTTTCCCAATATTGGAGACTATCCGTAATATTATTGTTCTTGTCTAAAGTGTATTTACGAATAAGTCGTTTTGCATAAATGCGGTAATAATTTTGGTCAACTGCACTGTCCTGAAATTGAATTTTGAATCCTTGGGTAATTCCAATTCCTGCAACTGGCTCTGTGAGAGAATCTGTTTTTATAAATGAAATGTTGGAGGGCACTATTTCTGTCAAATCGAAGGAGTCTGTTGGTGAGGTGTAATGGACCCATACTGTATCACGGGCTTTAACCTTTACCATTTGATTTGAGTAAATACCAAGGCTATTGTTGTTCAGTTGAAATGGCGGACTAGCATTGATTTGTATTTTTATTTTGGCATTGGATTCCGGTTCAAAGGGATTTAGGATTCCTACCACCTTACTGCAGTCGGCTACAATATTTGAATCGGGTTGTAGAAACATGTGAATCACAGAACCATTTGCGATTTCGGCGGATTTTGGGAGGGGTATCTCACGACTGCAACTCATCAAACCACAAAACACAGCAAGCCACACATAGAGTGCGCTGCGTACCTTAGGTAAGAAATGGTTCGTATGAGTTGACTGGTTCAAAATGAAATTTGATAATTTAGGTGGGGAATTATTGGCAATAAACTCAATTGAAATAAACTTCTATTTCCTTGGGGGTTGTATGCCACGGTGATAAAA
>Ga0214923_10007045_pt1 | contig 12380 bp, 28 predicted proteins | sample LL1510_MetaG_FD_177993 | JGI IMG/M metagenome (GOLD analysis project Ga0214923, IMG submission 177993) | Freshwater microbial communities from Lake Lanier, Atlanta, Georgia, United States - LL-1510 | ecosystem: Environmental > Aquatic > Freshwater > Lake | place: USA: Georgia | collected...
TCTGGCAATTGCACAATTTTGAGGATTAGCTTTTTCTCCTTCAAAAATGTTTCTTTCTGTTATGTTTATTGTTTTATTCACTTTTTATTTCCTCTATTTTATATTCATAACTATCACTATCTTCTGCGACCCACTTAGGGCTGTTTTCTACAGTGTAGATATGACTATTTACTTTTCTATGCAACAATACTTCATTTGGTTTTGTTGCGAAGCTTGGATCAAAAACTTTTATTCTATTGTTTGGTTGAATAGCAAAATTTCCATTATCTAATTGAATTACATGACCAGCTTTGTGTTGATCTGGATGTTCGCTAACTCCAAAATTAAGTTCGTTATAATCACTATGAGCCCAATCTAATGTAAAAAGATAACGACCCATATATTCTTTACCAGATCGACCAGTATATTTCATTTTTTTATTTTGAAGTACTGAGAACTTGGTTACTGCTATATGATAACTAAAACTATCCCATAATTCTAATTCATGTAAATCTATTGCTTCTGTATTTGGTTTACTACAAAATGCGCTAATAGGAGCATGCCACCAAATCCCTCCATCTTCCATAAGAAAATTAAAAAGAGGAACTTGACTAGGAAGACTTGTCGCACCAAAGACGAGGCAAGGATAATACTTATCAAAACTATCCTCTTGATTTCTTAAATAGTTTCCTCGAACATAACATTCGAGTGGAGGAACATTTACGTTAAGATAAGCCATCGGTGACAATTACACTATATTATATATAAACTGTCCAAATGCTATTAAACTCTTCTTGACTTAATCTATATATCTTTCCATTTTGAGGTTCAACAAAAATTGGATAAAAATTATTTGATCCATCATCATTTTTGCCATTATCTATATAAACTATATTAATAGCATGACCACCTTGTAATCCATTTTCTGCTTTACTATTAGCTTTATAGTTAATAACTCCTACTGCTATTCCATTTGCAGTACTCTCAATAACTTGTTCATAATATCCACAACAAAATAATTTAAAAGCATCTGCAAAATTATCACAATCCCATTTATGCATCCATCTTGTTAATTTTAATGATTGAAGCCATGTCCAATATTTAGGAAATAACTCCATATTTACCATATCTAATGTAGGACAAAAGTAATCAGTATCAGATATAACAAAATTCTTAGGGATTATATTATTGTTATTGATAAATGGAGTTACTAATTCTTTATTTTGAATAATCATTTGCTTTTCCAATTATTTCCTATGCCTAAACCATTTTGGGCTGGCGGAACAGAAATATAAACCTTGGGCGATGATAAATTTGCGCTATTTGTTTTTTTATCAACTATTGTTACTTGTTCTATTTGTTCGATTGAACTATTGTTTTTATTTTTATGACCTAAGAAGTAGAATAAAGTACCAAGGATAGTTATTAATGATATTAGTTTTAAATTGATTTTCATATGCTTATATTTACACTATATTGTGTAATATAGAGTATATATGGCTAGCGGCAAATCACACACATTTAATGGACGCAAAGTAGAAGGCAAAGATATTATAGTTCCAAAATAACTATATATTAAAAACACTTTATAATAAAAATAGCCCAGCGGAATTTTTGACCTTTAAGGTTATTGTATTGGTTTGAATTTTAATAGATTTTAAGAAAAGGGGTAGGGGTATATATAGATAAGGTATAAATAAGTAATAGTTATAAATAGTGTGGAGATTGAAGATAGTACCCCCGCGCATTAATTCAAAATTAAAATCAATCCATCTTTTCAAAAATAGGGTACCCATATGCGAAATCAAAACCACAATGAAGCCAGCCATCCTTTATGTTTAAGAAATTAAGAATATAAAATAGGGGGTAGGGGTATGTCCATGCGTATCTTGTTGACTATCAATGAAATTTAAATGAAGAAATATGTTGCAGAAAATCTATTCTGTGATAGATTACCTATATGAAGAAATTAAGCAAATACGAACAACTGATTGCCAACCTCAACAAGGCTAGCCAAGACCTTAAGGATGCCTCTACAAAGGCCATCGCAACCCTTGACGCTCACGCTCAAAAGGTGGAAGCTATCCATCAGGAAGCGATGACTAAATGAATATCGACACCCTCATCTTCACCCTTACCATTGGAAGCATCCTCGTGGGCATCTATGGTATGGTAACAGCAAAATAATACTTGACGAAACATAAACAGAAAGGCAATATACAACCTATGAAACAAAACCTAAAAATCAGTTACCAAACCTTCGGCGAAAACAATGCTTACCTCCTCGAAGGAAACATAAAACAAATTAATCACTTCTTCAATTCTATATATAATTGGGAAGGAACTAACGGCAAGTTGCACGATATGGGCAACGGCAAAGCGTTCTACTTCTACGCTCATCCCGATGATGTGATGCACGCTCTTACCAAGGTCGCTCTTCACTCTCTCGTGAATAAGATTAACGCCAAGGGGCGTAAGGGTGGATTGCTTGACCTTGCCAAGGCAAAAGCACAGAGCATCGTGGATGCTATGGGGCAAACCTGTTTCCTATGGGGTGCGAGTAGCTCCGAGGGATACAGCCTTGGAACTATCAGTGCAGAGAAACCTTCTGACTACTGCGGTGCAGTAAGCAACGGAAGGGACTAATCCTATGACAGCAGAACTATTCATTGTAGCATTAACGCTCTTGGGTGAAGCTAGGGGTGAAGGTATGGAAGGTATGGCTGGTGTAGCTAGCGTTATCCAAACAAGGATGATAGAGCGTCATCAATCTGCTAAAGAAGTATGCTTATCACCAAAGCAGTTTAGCTTCTGGAATGGTGGAGTAAGTGAAGCTACCAAAAAGAAACTACTATCAACACCACAAGGTAAGAACGCTCTCTACCTCGCAGACCTTGTGATTCATCAGCAGATGCCCGATATCGTAAGGGGTGCGAACCATTACCACGCCATTAGCGTAGCTCCTAGGTGGTCTAGGAATGCAAGGCTAGTGGCTACAATACACAACCACAAGTTTTACAAGTTGTAAGTAATTGAATATCAACGACTTACACATGCGGGCTCCCTGCGTGCGTAAATCGTTGATGGTCAATGAAATTTAAATGAAAAAATATCTTGCAAAAATCCTAAAATCTGATAGATTATAAGTATGAAAAGAAAAACAAAATTAGAAATCCTCCTCGGAAATTTAGACAAAGCTTCGGCTGACCTCAAAAAAGCCGTTGAAGAATCCCAAAAGAGACTCGATGAAAGTTTCTCGAAATATGAACACAAAGTTGAAATTGCTCATCGTAACTCTATGATAATCAACGAAAAACAAATTGAAGAAATAATTTGACTTTTGCAGGAATTGTGGTAAACTATATACATAAGATAAAAGATAACAAATAACAAAGAAAGAAATAAATAAAATGACTCATAGAATGATAAACTGGAATTTTCAACGAAAACAAATGCGTGAAAATATGCGAAAAAATATGAATGCTTCTGAAGAAGTAATCATAACTAACTCTAAAAACACACCAACTTACTTTGGTGAAATATACCTTTACGAAGGAACTCTAGTAAAAGTTTCTTACAAAACTTCTGCAAATACTGCGGTTGTAACCTTCCTAGAAGGTAAAGATAAAGATAAGGTTGGAACTATCAACCTTAATAACGCTAAACTAATAAAGGAAAATAAATAAAATGAATAATGATAATAAAAAACAATTAACTTCCCAAGAATGGGAAATTCAACGCAAAGAAAAAAATCAAGCTCTTTGGGCTAATCGTAAAAAGCGATGGTCTGAATGGAAAAAGAATAATCCTGAAAAGGCTAAAGCTCACGCCTTACTAAAGGCAAAACTTAATGGGAAAAGTCCTAAGTCGTTGTAAATCAACGAAATTTAATAGCTTGACAAAATAGGAAAGTGTGATAGATTATAGATATGACAACAAAAGAAAAGAATAAACAATTCAGAGAAAAAATGATACTTGCTAGGGCTGAAAATGCTCGCAAAGAAAAAGAAGCAGTTGAGGCTTTCCGTTCGCTCAACATCAAAGCAGGAGACTTTATCCAAGTTTCCTATAAATCGTTTTGGAGAATCGGTGGTGAAACTACTGAAACCGAAATCTGGTATGCTGATGAAAAAGAGCATAGCCATTACTCAAACCTACCTTTCTTAAAGAATCTAATGCTTTGGACTCTTTCGGGTGGATATGAACTTTTGACGAGTGTTGGAAAATACTTCGACATTAAAAAAGTTGAATCAACCGAAGAACTTTTAGAACAAGTAAAATTGACTAAAAGAATCTCTGCTGGAATCTCTGAAGCATATAACAGCGGTGGACAATATAAAGGAGACTAATATGGAAATTGAAGTTGAAAAAATAATGAATGAAGCACACAACAAAGGATGGGCAAAAGGTTGCCTCTCGGTTGCTGTGATTAAATTAGAAGCAGTCAAACCTTATACAAAAGGTTGGCAAAACGAATCAATCAGAGAAGCTCTTGAATATCTCAAAGATGCACAAGAAAGGTTGAGCAAATAATATGGACTTAACAATACGAATGAAAAAAATACTTTTCAAAATAAATAAAAAAACTTATAGACTCGCTGTGAAAAATGGTGAGCAGAAAAACTTTTTGCGTGAAAGATTTTTTTACTATCTTTCTGCGAGTTGTTTGAATCTTCGAGACCTGCTGTAAGTAACTAAGTATCAACAATTTACGCATGCAGGGAGGTTTTTTGCGTAAATCCTTAACAAATAACAACTTATAAAATCTGATCTTGCGACAAAACCTGAACGAAAGCAAAAGATCCAAACCGATTTTTAGACAAAACCTGAATGAAAGTAAAAGATCAAATATGTTGATTATCAAACACTTACAAAAGAAAGCCCGCCGCGCGCGTAAACCCTTGATAGTCAACGACTTACGCATAAAGATAAATCGGGCATAACATTTTGATATTGTGATTTCCTATTTTGTATTGAGCTATTTCCTATTAGGCTATTTCCTATTTACTATTAGCAATTCTTCTATTCAATTTTTTTAAAAATAAATGTTGCGCTAAAAATAATCTGTGATACATTTAATCTATGACAAACGAAATCACAGCTCTATCGACGGAAACCTGCGAGGAAGTTTATGCGGACGCTAATGCGTTCTTTGATTTCATCAATTCCAATGATGAAGTTAATGCAATGCTCGATGCGTTGTCTGGAGTCTATGGCTCCAATGAAACTATTGTGGAGGTCAAATAATATGGACTACAAAGCCTCTCTCAAGGAGTGGATGAGCCAGCATATGCTGTCTCCGCTGGATGTGCGCGACATCCTTAACCAGATGCGCGAAGATGATCGCGCTATCAAATCCGAAACCTCGAACGAGCCAGACGACTCTATGGATGGCGACTTCGACTCTGCTATGGCTTCTGCTGGCCATGGAACTGACGAAGACTATAATGGCGGGTGTTATCAAATGGAGGATTTTGGCTGGGCTGGTGATGAAAATTTATGTGGTGAGTAAGTAGTTGGTTATCAACAACTTACGCACGCAGGGAGGCCGCCGATGTAAATCCTTGATAATCAAAGACTTACACCAGCAAGTTTTTTACATACTCGCTCGCCAACCTTCGAATACTTCGTCAATCTCTCTCTGTTTTTCTACAAAACTTTTGTTTGTGTCGAGTGGAGGATTATCAGAATCATTCCAAGGATAAAAAGATTCTAGATTTTCATTTAAGAGTTTTTCAATTTTCATTTTAGTATGTTATAAATAGTGATAATAATATTCCAAGGATAATTAAAAAGATTAATGTCATCTAGACATCTTAATGCTTTTTATAGTCGATTGCAAACTCATTTTTATCCCAACACTTGCGACAATCACCGCACTTGTTGCCTTGCTTGGAGCTTGGGCAGTTAAAGTTTCCTAACTTGCTTGCACCGCTAACGCATAAGCCAAGGCGTTGTGCAATTCCTACGGGTGCGGGGCCATCCATCATCAGAGCAGACAAACGGATAGTAAGATTGCTAGGAACTTCACCGCCTTGTTCAATATAGGTTGAAACGAAAGCATATTCACGAGTTGGAAGCCAAAAAGAAATGTGAGGAAGATTCTTTGCAATCTTCACAATCTTTTCAATATGCCACACACCTTGCAAATCGCCCGAATCGTGCCACCTGAAATGCGGATTCTTAACCTTGCCGATTAAGTATGTCATAGCATCCACCCACAAATCATTGGTAAGAGAAGCAAAACGCTTTTCCATAGCTTTTTGAACATTGGGGAAAACATAACGCCCTTTAAGAGCATAGCAAAAAGCACAAATGCTTCCTACAACATTCCGCATTTTCTGCCCGATAAGACAACGCTTTGCGGGCGTTGAATAAGCATATCCAGGCATCTTTGAGGGTTTTGAGAGTGTGCCAACAATCTCTTCGGCTTGTTTTTTGTTTTTGAACATAAAAATAGGTTACCACGTTTTTGTTTTGGGACAAGTTTTTTTTACAATTAAATCTCATTGACTATCAATGACTTACATATGCAGGGAGGTTGCTTGCGTAAATCGTTGAGACTTAAGCAGTTGCAGCTTCTTCTTCTGGAATCTCTTCGCTTTCTTTTCTATCAATAAAAGCATCAAATCTTTTTTGGGCTTTGCTAGAAGCTGAGATGATAAAGTTCATATCTTTTTTCAAAACTTGAAGCCAGCTTGAAAGATAGCTCGCAGAATTGTTAAAGCATTTTTCCGAATCAATTCCGCAGAAGTTAAGGCAAAGGCTTGCAAAAATCTCTGCTGTCAATTCTTCTTTGCTATAATTCTGCGTTCCAAATCCATTCTTCACTTCATCGCTTGTAGCCTTGTGCATAGCGTGACCAATCTCATGGAACGCTGTAGAATAATACTCCTCAACGCTGGTGAAGTTTTCTTTTGGGGGCAAATCAATCTTATGTTCCTGTGGATAATAACAGGCACGACTTCCACCATGTTTAATCTGAATCACGCACTTGTTAATCAACTTTTCTGCTTCTTCTACTGGTGAAAAATCCAGCTTCTTAACTTCGGGCTGTTTCCACTTCATGCCCTCAATATCACTCAATCCAAAAACTTTATAGAATCTCATCATGGGGAAAGTTTTGGTTTCATTGTTGCTTTCTGTTTTGAGGAGTTTGTAATAAACTACCATATGAGACTTAGCGCCCTTTTTGATTCTCCCACCTAGTTCCTTAATCTGATTGAATGTAAAAAAGAAATCATCAGAAGCCAGCATCCGTAGCAAAAATTGATTGATGCCCCTATAATTCTTTTTGGAAACTCCGTTGCAGAGGTCAAAAACTTTCCAAGGCTTCTGCCAAGGGATGACACCTTTGTTGAGGGCTTCGATGAATTTTTCGGTGATAATTTCGTTTACTTTCATAGTTTAAATATATCAGAGTTTTGTTTTTTGTCTACATTTAAATTTCATTGAGTATCAACGATTTACATCGCAAGAGCCCCTGCCGACGTAAATGCTTGGCTATCAAAGAGATATAAACATTGACAAATTAATATAATATGTTAATGTTAAGTTAACACTAACCAAAGGAGCTAATATGTATTTAGATGATATGAAAGCATTGAAGCAACTCGCAAACGAAATGGCACAACAACAAAAAATAGAAAAACTCGAAGAAGAGTTTGCCACGATGTGGATGCCGTGGGAATAGGTGTAATATAATATATGAAGGTTTCTGGTTTACTTGAATCGTCTGCTCTATATAAAAAGTTTATTGAAGAGCGAAATGAAATCCTAAAGCACAAATGGCTCGAAAGCGAAAAAGCAGGACACGATATTGGTTTTGAAAAAGCTCTGTTAGATTGGGTTTTCAATCACAGAGAAAAATGGCGTAATAAAAATTAGTTCTTCGACCCTCTACGCTCATGATTTCGTAAAGGAATATCCTGCTCCTCTTTCGCCTCTGACTCTGGGCGTTGGCAGGTTCATCCTCTTATGGGAGTTAGTCAGACTCGCCAAGAGAAGTATTGGCGTTCCGTTATATATAACTAATGTTTCCATTAGAAACTTTCCAGAACTGCAACCTTGCGGTCAACCTTCTCTGATATCGAAGAACTAAAACTATCTTAACATACTTTTGTTTATCTGCAATAAAAAAGGCGAGGTTTTTTAGGCCTCGCCCTTTCTATAATGTCTTTCTGTTTTTAGACTGGCGAAAGACCACCAGCGATTCGATCATAGCGGAATTGCTTCACGCCAGAATCCATACGACCAGAAAAGCAGAAGCTAGTGAATAGCTTATTCCCTGCCTTGCTGATGGTATGAGAAGAGGGTTTGCTGATGATGTAGGTATAAACCTGCTCCTTACCATAGGGTTTGTATTCGATTAAATACCTTTGCCCCAAGAGGAAAAGGACGAAGTGTTTCAGATATGAGGTTGCGTATATGATTGCGTTTTTGATTTTGTTCATAGGTTAAATATACCATACCTTTGTTTTTTCACAAGAAAAATCTTAAATTAAATCTCGTTGATAGTCAACGACTTACGCATGAAGAGCCCCCGCGAATGTAAATAGTTAATAACCAACAACTTACAACAGTTTAATTATTCTTCTGATTCTTTCCAATTGGGATGAGCTTTCGCCCACTTTACGAAAACAACTTCTAAATTATTTAAAAACTTATCTATTTGAGCAATAGTCTTAGGATCTTCGTTTTGTAAGATTCTTTTCTCAAGTATTTTGCTCAATCTATTTTCGCTTTTCATATCAATATATATTACAATTATTTAGGAAATATTTCAACTATTTATTATATCCTATTAGATATTTGGCAAATCTTACTTTAGATGTGTAATTATAATTTTCAGTATCTCTTGTATTCCGCCCCACGATATCGCTAACATTAAAAATAAAACAAAAAACTCTACGCCAAATTTATCAAAAATATTTCTCACATAAATAGAGTACATTTTATTTTTTATTTAGAGAAAGTATTTCGCTCCTAGCAGGGATCGAACCTGCAACCTACAGTTTAGAAAACTGTTACTCTCTCCAGTTGAGTTATAGGAGCAACAAATTTTTCGCCTAGGTCAGACTCGAACTGACACTATAACGATTTTAAGTCGTTTGCCTCTGCCATTGGGCTACTAGGCGGATTTTTTAGCTATCGTTATCTAATTTTTCAGCAGAGATTGTTCCGAGGGAATAAATATCCTCCACTTGTGCTGTGCGAACAAAATGTTCGTTTGGAATATTATCAATAGTATTCTTAATACGATTCATCGCAACTGCTTTCAATCCACCTTTAGCACCACGAAACTTTTTGCCAAGTTTATCTGTGATACCATTCATAACATACTTAAACATCACTCGCTCTAACTTTTCGAGAGTAATCCAAAAATAAGCAAAGTCATTACTCATCCATTGAAGCTCTCCGTTTGTTCCACCCCAATTATAGACTCGATTGTGGAACTGCTCAATCTCGTCCTTGTTGCCTTTAATCCCGATGACCCAATGAGCACCGAGGTTTTGTTTAATTAGTTTCATAGTTTAATGTTATCCTGTTTTTGTTTTTTGTCAATACTTTTATTGTTAAAATACCAATCTATGTCCTCTTGAGATGGCTCACAATACTTACTATAGGAATTGAGCATCCAATCTGCAGAAGGAGAAGTGGGCAAGGCTGGACTCGAACCAGCACTAGGAGAATTATGAGTTCTCTGTTTCACCTTTAAACTACTTGCCCCACTTTAGCTGGAAAGCTGGAAGGTTTTGGCACTTGAAAGAACTCTACTGCAAAAGCCTTGGCATAATTTTCCAAGTCTTTGAGAGAACAAGTCTCTTTGGTTGTGCACATACGGATTGAGGTGTTTAGGATGATAGCTCGATCTTGGCCGAACACATTCATCACATAGAATGGAACTGATTGTTTGTTTGTCATAGGTTTAATATACAAGAGTTAGAGAAATAGTCAATAAAAATAATTCGTTGAATGATAAGGCTTTACATACTAGGGGAAGGATTCGAACCTTCATTACGCTCAAATCTAGAGCTTCACGAGTATAAGTCGTGGGTCTTAACCAGTTAGACGACCCTAGCAATCAACACTAAGCCGTAGCTCAATGTCAGCCTCCGAAGTTATCCACCGATTTTCTTGATGGTAACTTTCGTTCCATCAGGCCAAGAGCGGATGACTTTACGCCAAAACTCCGCTTCTTGCTCGGCATCTTCAATCTTTGAGTGCATATCTTCACTCACACGAACTCCATCTCGCAAAACGATATACTTAAGATTCATTTTCTACCTCCAATGCTACTGCATTATCAAACATAGAGCCACCATCTACTGCATCACAAATCACGATGTCATTACTGCCATCATCACCTGCATATACAGCTCGTAGTTTTTTTGTCTGACTATATTCTTTCTTTGTCCATTGACTCTCTGGAACGCCGAGGACTTGCAGAGCCTCAACTCTCTCTGGTGAAAGTGCTTCACCGCTTACTGCACATTTGTATGTCATAATCGGATTATACTGCTAATTGTTCTGGTGTCAAGTGAATTTCTGCTGGAGGTGCTGGAAGAACATTACTCTTCCGAGGACGGCCACGACCACGCTTCTCACCATTAGGCAAAGTTGCTGTGGCAACATAAGCTGATAGTTTTTCTTTTAGTTGAACAAATCGTTTATCTGCATCTTCACGAGTAGAGCAAGTGAAAGCCCAATCACCCCATTGACTATCGCTTGGATACATTTCAGCAGGAGGCATCTTCACACCTGCAATCTCGTAACCATTGTGGCGTTTGATAGCGATAACTTCATAGTTATAGGCTTCGCTGTCTACTTCATCTAATTGTTTTTTATAGATTGCAACATCTCCATCACGACCAATCATCGTGAACTTAAAGCCTCTGCTAGTAAAAGATTCTTCAAGAATTTTCAATTTTAACTCCTTTAGGAAGCCACGCTTCCAAAGTCAGATTTTCTCCAATATATCCAACTTGGGTTTCGGTTTTAGTTTTAGGGTCAACTGCGTATAGTGCGTAGCCACCCTCCTTTAGTTTTTTGGCTTTAGTGATTTCCATTAGATAATTCTACTATACTTTTAGATTAATTCAAGACAAAAATATCACGATTAATAACTCCAACCCATTTAGCTTTATATACTGGCTCAAGAGTATCAGAATAAACAAAACTATTAAACTTATAAGGATTATAGGTAACCTTTCTTTCAGTTTGATCTATTGGCCATCCATCATCTGGAGTGCCACACACAAAAGCGTGAACATTCTTTCTTTGTTCTTTTAATACTCTGTTTCTGCCAGCTTGACTCACTCTAAACTCTACATCCTTCAAAAAGAATTCTGTGCTATGCTCTAATACTTTACCACGAAGCATAATAGAAAGACAATGCTTATGTAAATTATAATATACTTTATGTTTGGCTTTCATCTCATAAATATAACATAAATAATATAAATGTCAAGAATTGTAAACCTTTGATAGATAACGATTTACGCATGCGGGGGCTCGCCCGACGTAAATGCTTGATAATCAACGACTTATACATTTTTTAATTTGAGCAAAAAGAAGCGGAGGGTTTTGCCCTCCGCCTCTGTTAAAGTTTCGTTTTAGTTTAGGCAACCAACTTCAAGAGCTCTTCATCACGGGTTTTTCCGCTGAAGACCTTGAGCAGGTCGGTGCTGATGCGCTCGCTATACTCATAGCGTTCATCCGCCACATTGCGAGTCAAGAACTGAGTTGACGCATTGTACAAATTGTACAGGTTGCGGTCAGTATCTTCCTCGTAAGAAGGGTTCCGCCAGACTGCTTCGATGCCTTCACGCACCTTAGCAGAGATGACATCCTTCTCTTCCAACTTGGTGAGCAAGGTCAAACCCTGCTCGTCAGTAATTGCCTTCTGCGCCAACCTATTGAAGATTGCTACAGAGTTGTCAACGCTGGAGACAGCGTTAGCCAACGCATCACCAATGAAATCCAGATTGACGGCCAACGTGTGGCGTTTCGTCATGCTGAACTCCTTGGTCAACGATTTCATTCCGTTGGTGCAAACCAAACGGAGGAAACCGAGGGTTAACGAGACACGGCTGGAGCGATCATAACTGTTATTCACAGTCAACCGCAGTCCAAGAATGTCTCCCTTGGCACGCTTGCCAACTGGCTTCAATTCAGTCTTGAAGTCAGTAAAGTCATAGCTAGCGTAGAAACGAGCACCATCACGAACCACGAACTTCTTAGAAGTGTGATTCATGAGCATGCTGTTCTGAGCCAGCGACTCTTCGACCATTTCCACAAGGTCTGCATTCTTCACCACACCATACTGCTCGGTGCAAACTCCGAGTGTCATGGGTTCGGGGGTATCACGGCGTACCATCCCGAAGTATCCTGTCCTCTTG
>Ga0214923_10007046_pt1 | contig 12379 bp, 10 predicted proteins | sample LL1510_MetaG_FD_177993 | JGI IMG/M metagenome (GOLD analysis project Ga0214923, IMG submission 177993) | Freshwater microbial communities from Lake Lanier, Atlanta, Georgia, United States - LL-1510 | ecosystem: Environmental > Aquatic > Freshwater > Lake | place: USA: Georgia | collected...
GGTTGGGTTTTACCCCCCTTTAACAACTGGATTTCCGCATCACCCAGGTGTTCTAAATGATCCACCGATATTGCATTGTATTTTACCCCCGCTTGCACTCCTCCGGTAAAACCCAATTCGTTGGCATGAATTTTACCCCTCATCCCAAATTGAGAAGCTGCTTCCAACATCTCTTCGGTTTCAGCTTGAGTAAAAAACCCTTGGTCGCAAAATACATCGAAATAATCAGCCAACCCCTCTGCTGCCGCCTTTGGAATGAGTTCTTTTACCACCATATCGATGTAGGCACCTCTGTTCCCTTTAAATTCTATTGGCAATGCATGTGCTCCCAATAAGGTGGATTTAATAGGAACCGGCGACCACCGCTTCAAATCTGCAATAACACGCAACATTTTCAATTCTGATTCAACACTCAATCCATATCCGCTCTTAATTTCTATGGCAGCCGTACCATAGCCAACGCATTCAAGAAGTCTACTTTTGGCTTTTTCCAATAAAACAGCCTGCGAGGTCTGTTCCACCCTTTTGGCCGAATTTAAGATTCCACCACCCTGCTCTGCAATTTCCGAGTAGCTAATTCCTCGAATTTTTTGCAAAAACTCCTCCGGCCGCCAATCCGCAAAAACCAAATGGGTATGACTGTCGCAAAATCCGGGAATCACCAGACCTCCTTCGCAATCCACTGTGAGTACATTTGAATTTGTATTTTCTGAAAAATTACCCTGGCCCACCTCCACTATTTTTTCTCCTTTAATTCGAAACCAGGCATTTTCCAAGGGCTTCAACCCTGACATTTCTACTCCCCCCAGCGCACGCACCCCAGAATTCACCATCCACAATTGGCCAATATTTTGAACGATGGTTTCCATAGCGCAAAAATTTATTTAATGCAACCTATTCATATCTCAATGAATCCACAGGATTCAATTTTGCTGCCTTGATTGCAGGGTACAACCCTGCCCCTACCCCGGTCAGAAAACAAACCACAAAAGCAAGTAAGATCCAATTCCAGGGAATTAAAAAGGTTCCTCCCAAAAATACCGATACCAAATTGCCTAAACCTAATCCCAGAATAATCCCGACAATTCCTCCGATTTGAGTAATTACAACGGCCTCAATAAGAAATTGTTGTGCTATGCTTCGGCGTGTTGCCCCAAGTGATTTACGCACTCCAATTTCACGCGTTCTTTCAGTTACCGAAACCAACATGATATTCAATAACCCAACCATTGCACCCAAAAGGGTAATTAAAGCCACAGCAAAAGCCCCAAGGCGCAAATAAACTGTCATGCCCAACACTTGCCCTACCAAGCCCGTACTCTTTTCTAACTCAAAGGAATCTTGTTGCCCTGCCCTATCCCTACGAATGGAACGAAAAAGCCCAACCGCTTCGCTGCTGGCCTCATCCAGCAATGCCGCGGAACTCGTTCGCCCGGTAATGACATACGAGGCCTTCTCACCCGAAAAATACATTTGAAGTTGCCGCATCGGAATAAAAAGCTGACGGTCATTGCTAATTCCTCCGCCAGCACCCTTTTCCTCAATTTCTCCTACTATTTTTAATCTGACCTTTCCAACCCAAACCGACCTTTGCAAAGAAGTTTCTCCCGGAAAAAGTGTTTTCGCAATATCCTGTCCAATTATAGCAACCGGACTACCCTGTTGAATTTCTTGTTGCGAAAAATTCCTCCCCTTTTTAAGTGCAAAACCTCCCACCTCTAAATACGCATCGTCAATGCCAATAACCATTATCTTTGGATGGGTTTTTCGAGCCCCAATTTTTACCACCCCTGTTCGAGTTGCCACGGAACTAACAGAAACCTTGGACGGAAAGGAAAACCGCTCCTTAAAAGCCTCCGCTTCGGAAAAACGAATCCTGGGGTGCCGCTTCTGATTTTGACCACTGCTCTGCCAAAACTCCCGGTTCTGTATGGTAAATGAATTGCTCCCAAATGCTGCAAAGGTTGAATTGATACTTTGCTTCAACACATCAATGGCTGTAAGCATGCCCACCAACGACATTATTCCAAAACCAATTATTAAAATTGTTAACATGGTTCGCAGCATCTGCCCGGCCAGTGCTTTCGTCGCCATTCTTAGATTTTCAACCAGAATTCCACGCATGTTTTCAAAGATACTCTTTTCAATTTGGCCTTTCCATTATTCCGCCTAAAAAAAATCTTTATTCCCTGAACCTGAGCATTCCGGCGTTATTTTATGGCATTAACAAGTTTTAACGGCCAAAAAACCTTTCTTGTGTTAACTATAGGGATACTTTAGATGTTCTTTTTGATGAATCCAAATAGTTACCTGTGATTAAAACCCTTACCGTGGGAGACTTTGTACCCGATTTTGTCCTAAAAAATCAACATGGTCAAGTCATTAAATTCTCTGATTTTCGGACCAATAAACCCGTTGTCCTTTATTTTTACCCTAAAGACGACACACCGGGCTGCACCGCTGAAGCAAAGTGCTTCAGAGATTCCTACGAGATATTTTTGAAACTCGGTGCATTGGTCGTTGGAATTAGCTCGGATTCTCCTGAGACACACATGAAATTTTCCGAAAAAAATCAGCTTCCTTTTGCATTGCTTAGCGATTCCTTAGGCAAGGTTCGAAAAATGTTCGGAGTGCCAAATACCCTTTTGGTTTTGCCGGGCAGAACAACCTTTATTATTGATAAAAATGGTATGATCAGGCACGTTTTTTCAAGCCAACTGAATATACAAAAACACATTGATGAGGCTATTCGTGTCTTAAATCAGCTTTAACTCCAATTTGGGGTTTCCTCCGAATTTTTGCATTTCGAACTTTTCTAGGCTCGGCAGCTTGTTCGATAAGATTTGCCTTAAAGTGCGTTGACAACCTCCCGAACCTGACATTGCTGCAAAAGCGTAGCTGCAGCCTCCCTGCCTTTATTCCCATATTTTCCCCCAGCCCGATCTTCGGCTTCCTGCTCTGTATTTACAGTAAGTACCCCAAAAACAACTGGTTTTTTGGTTTGGATTTGCACCTGCATCACTCCTTGGGTAACGCCTTGACATACATATTCAAAATGCGGTGTCCCACCTCGAATTACACAGCCCAATACAATAACAGCATCTACCTTTTCATGCAACCACAGTGCCGCCAAGGGCAATTCCATGGCACCGGAAACACGAACCTGAATCAATTGACTTGAACTTATTCCGGATTCAAGCAAAAATCCCACCGCTCCTTCAAGCAGTTTATCGGTAATCTTCTGATTCCAAACGGCCTGAACAATACCAATTTTAATATCCCTAGTGGCTGATTCAGAGGAAAAGGCAGAAACGTCCGATAGATTTTTACCTTTCGATGACATAATTTGAGGCTATTGAGCCGCAGTCAGCCGCAACAATTGTTTTTCGCTGTTGCTTCCCTGAAAAGACGAAAAATAATCGTCTCGAATCTCAGAATACAAGTCGATGGCCTTTTCGGTATTATTCAATTCCAATTCATACACCAATGCCGCTTTTTCAAGATACATGGGCGAAGTAAACCGATTGTTTGAATTGCGGGCTGCTTTCAGATAAAGATCTGCTGCTGCTGCTGCCTTACCCAATTCCCATTGTGCATCGCCTTGGCAACCAATGGCCATGGAAGACAATATCTGGTCATCGCCTTTGTAATTCTCAAAAAAAGAAATGGATTGTTCAAAATTTCCAAGATTTAAATGGCAAATTCCTGCATACAGATTTGCTACATTGCCGGCATCTGTCCCACTTTGGCTAGAGGCTATCGATTCAAACCCTTCAAAATCTCCGGGTCTTCCCTTCAAAGCTATTTCAAGGCTATCTTGACCAAAATAGTGTTCCGCCATAAATAAAGATTCCGCAGCGGCTATTTCTTCAGTGTCTTCACCGTCTTCACGTGTGTATAAGTAAACACCTAAGCCCAGGACTAAAACCAGCAAGCCCCCCAATACTGTTTTTTGATTCTGCTTGAACCAAGCCTCAACATCAAATGCCTTTGCTTTTTTTTCTTCTTCAATTTCTTCTACCATGGTACGTAGTCTTTATATTGGGGTACAAAAATATACTTTTTGCTGCCATTGTCAAAACCACGACAAAAGCTATCCTTTTGGAATACAATCAAACCCAATCCCTAATAAAAATACAACTTCATGTTAATCAGAATGGCCTGAATCCCGAAGAAAATAATAAATGGCCGTTTGTGCTCGCACTGCCTCTCCGTCAACAGGTATCCTTTCCGAACTTAAATCAGATTTCAACTTACGTGCAGACAAATTATCCCTCCATTGTATTTCCATTACTTCGTTCAATTCCTTTTTCCATTGAGAATCTCGAACCTCTATGACCAGCTCTATCCTATTGAATAAATTTCTACTCATCCAATCGGCACTTCCCATAAAAATACGCTTGTTACCCCCATTTACAAAACTAAATATCCGTGCATGTTCCAGGTATTTATCTACAATCCTTCGAACCTCAATACCATTTGGAACCAACCTGCAAATACCACGCACCATTATCCGAACTTCAACTCCGGCTTCTGCGGCAAGCTGCAAATGCCGAATCATCCCCTCTTCCTCTAAGTTGTTCATTTTTAAGTATATTCCTGAAGGAAAGCCCCTCTGCGCCATCGATATCTCCCGGTCTATTAGCCTTTTAAAGTCCTCAACCAAATTATACCTGCTCACCCAAATGTGTTTGAATGGCCAAAGCCCCGTAGGCTTATGAAGTTCTTTAAACAAATGTTCTATTTCGCCACAAACATCCGGATTCGATGTAAAATAACCTTGGTCTGAATAAATGCCGGCTGTTTTTTCATTGAAATTCCCGGTAGCCACATAAGCAAAATCCCGAAGCCGCCTTCTTGTTCGACTCTTTCGGGTAACCAGGCATAATTTTGCGTGAACCTTTAATCCGGGGTGGGAATAAATAATGTTCACGCCCGCTTGTTCCATCCTCTGAGCCGATAGCAAATTCAATTCTTCGTCAAATCTTGCCTTTACCTCCACAAAAACGGTAACCCGCTTGCCATTTCTAGCCGCATTAATTAAGGCTTGAACGATTGCCGAATTGGGTGCAACCCTATATTGAGTTGCTTTTATTTCTACCACTTTGGGGTCAAAGGCAGCTTGATTAAAAAACTCCACCACATAATCATACTTCTGATAAGGGAAATGAAGCAACCAATCCCGTTTTTTTATGGCTTCAAACATCGTTGAAAAAGCATCCAAGGCCGGAATTGAAAGGGGTTTTGGAAATGGCCTTTCTAACCTTGGACTAAATGGATTTGGGAATCTGAAAAAATCAGAAAATCGATGGTACCTACCCCCGGGTACAGGCTCCCCATTTTCCAACTTAAAATATTGAATAAAAAATGCCAACATATGCTCAGGCATTTGTTCATCATACAGAAATCTGCTTGGAATTCCTTCCGTCCTTTTGCTCAAACTATGACGAATTTTATCCACCAAATTCCCCTCAAATTCATCTTCTATTCCTAAGTCGGCACTCCGAGAAACCTTAAAAGAATGAACATGAACAATGGTATAGCTTGAAAATAGAACCCCTAAATTTACCCGAATGACATCGTCCAAAAAAACAACATCATAACCCCAAAATCCATCGCTGCGCTGAAAAAATCGGGGCAAACCATCAGGAATTCCAACCAAGGCAAACTTGGGTTTTCGAACCGAGCTGGAACTCCTTGTCGGACGACGCGAATGCAACTCAACCAATAAATGCAAGGATCCATTCGACAAAAATGGCCGAACCATACTCCTCTTCAATAAGGTAGGGTGAAGCAAATGAACCACCTCATCCATAAAATAACGCCGAAGGTCTGCCGCCCAGGCCGTTGGAAAATCCCCTTTCAAATTCAATCGAATCCCCTCATCGCGAAGTGCAGGTATTATTTGATGTAAGAAAATTTTTCCGAATTGTTCCTGCTGAATTTGTACCTGTTCAAAAATCCGTTCAAGCAATTTCTTGTGCGAATCCTCGGATTCTGCACCTAAGGATTGCAATGAGGCCACACGAACTCGGTAAAACTCATCCAAATTGGAACTGTATATGGCCAAAAACTTTATACGTTCAAACAATGGAACCGAAGAATCTGCCGCCTCCTCTAAAACACGATGATTAAAACTAAGCCAGGATAAATCCCTGTCAAACAATGGCGTTTCTAAACCCATTTTTTCGCTTAATTTCTATCTATTACCGGCCGCAATTTATTTACCCTTCTTATCCAACTCCATCCGCTTCTCCAAATAATCCTGCAGTTGCTCTACCCCTAACTTTTTTGCAATAATCGTTTTGTCCCTGTCCAATACATACACCACCGGATACGAAGATAAATCATAAATATTCCGGAAGTTCAAACTATTTAAGTCTGTTTTTGAGGGCACTACTTGCTCTGGCCTTTCACGAATCTCCGGATTGTCCGAAACAGAAATAAAGGTCAAATTATTCTCATGAACAAATTTCTTCCACTCTTTTGTTTCAACCTCTCCCTCAACAGTAAACAAACCAATTCGATTTGGCTTTAAAAATTCTTGATACAAGGCCTCCAATTTTGGAGTCGTCTTTTTGCAATGACCACACGTCGCATCCCAAAAATACAAAATGGTATAGTCGTAGTTCTGAGCATACAAGTTGTGCCAAACTCCCCCTGTATCAGGAAGAATGATGTTGGGAACCCTTTCCTTGCATAGCAGCGGTTCCAATTTGGCAGCACGTTCAACCACTTTATTCAAGGTGGCAGTATCCAACCAAACAGCCCGCCCTGACTTGTAATACATGTTAACCATTTGCACAAACGCCTTATCCATGCACATGATGTTTGACCTTTCAAACATGTAGGTCAAGGAATGCACAACAAATTTGAACATTTCCGGATTCCCCTCTACCTTTTTAATGAGCGATATCGCCTCCGGAACCAAGGAATCAGCCAATTGAGGCAACAACTTTTCAAAATAATAGGTCAACTTGGGCTCAAAAATTGGCGTCCTTAATATCCTTGAATCTGTCAAATCAAACCTGTCAAAATAATGGTTCCTTAAATACCAATATGGACCATTTTCGTTCTCCTTGCTCTGTGCCTTCGCCATAATATCTTTAGGTATCTCAGGCTCCTCCATCGACCTGAAAATCACACTCACAAACGCCTTCGGATACTTTGAAATTGTATTCCGCCTATAATCTACCATCACCTTGTTTTCTTCCTTTAGAATGGCTTCCAACTCCTTACGCGCCGGATCCTCTTTTTCCATGGCATTTAATTGATCTTGAAGAGGTTGCACCTTTTTCTGCACTTTCGATACAAACTTTAAATAGTCAAACCACAATGTGTTTTCCAAACTCCCCTTTATCACTGCATTCTCTACAAAATTTACGGTATCCGTTTCTATGTATAAGCTGGGCTCTGCGGCCACAAACTCGAACCACTGCATGTTTGGAAGTACAAACAAATAAATCCCCCCTTTTAAAACCTCTTTGGCTCCTTGACGTGTTAAATGCGTAAACTCTACTTCCCCTTTTGAATTGACCCGGCAGGTATCGCGCACATACTTCTTTTCTCCCATATGAAAGCCAAGGTAGGCTACCGTATCTTTTAACCCCTTAATCTTAAATTTGAATGAGTACTCAGGAAAGGATTCCTGACCCTTTAAACTTCCAACCATGGAAATACAGCTTACTATCAGCGAAAATATATAGGTTGCTTTCAGGTTTTTCATCGTTTATTTAATTTCTAAAGTTAACAACATCCAAAGGTAGATATTTGATGCACATTCCCGGGCTTTTAACGAATCATTAACCCGGTGTATGTCCCTTGAATAAGATTGAAATCCCGATTTCCCTCCAACAATGCATCCATGTTGGCCTTTCCATTATTTTCTCCATTTCCACCTCCTATGGCTCCACAACCAATTTTCAGGCTGTTGCAGTATGTCTTCCTCCAACTTTTGGGCAAATTTCTGAACCAATTTCGGTGCCTCCATGGGCTCTTTCCCATCCCAAAGAGGATCAAAATCAACCTTGTAAGACCTGGCCCCTGTTTTTTTTACCCCGGCATACAACACAGGAAGACCCTTCCGAATTGCCACCTTGGCCCAGCCACCAAAAAAACTGGTCTGCACCCCAAAAAAGCAGGGAAAAAATTCAGAATCCCGAGGGCCACTCTGGTCGGCCAAAAATGTCAAACAAAACGGCTTTTCCGAAGTGTGTATAAACCGCATCACCCCATTCATTGGAACCTGCACCATTCCAAATTTCGAACGCTCCCGGATTAGGTACCTGTTTATGAATCTGTTGCTTTGAGGCTTGTAAACTGTGGCCATTTGCACTCCCTTCACCCAAGATGCTCTTAAGCCTACCCATTCCCAATTCCCGGTATGCCCCATTACTACAATGCAAGACCGGCCTTTTTTCGAGTGTTCTTCCAAGGCATTTCCGAAAGCAAAAAAAACCGCTTCTTTCCATTCAAGCTCCCCCATCCCCCTGCCTTGTCTCTGCTGCAAGATTAAATCCACAAAATGCCTATAAAAATCAGACGAAATACGATGAATTTCTTCCGTTGTTTTTCCCGGAAAAGCCAACATTAAATTGGCTTTAACCACCTGAACCCGGTAACAAATTACCTTTTCAAACAACCAGACCAAAAAGCCCTTCGTGCCGGGTATTGCAAAGGCTATTCCGGCCAACAACAACAGGGTACGGAACAAGAGGTAAACCGCCCCCTGCCCCAAACCACCCATTACCAACTAAATACGTTGGTGTTCAAATGAGACAAATCCTGATTTGGATTCACACACATTACAGGTATCATGGCCTCGTTGTTGATCAACTCCTCCTCGGTTCTGCCAAAAAACAACTCCACAATGTTAACCTCATCCGGACGAGAAGAAATAACAATTAAATCTGCAGAAATTGCTGTTGCATGCCGCACCACTGCCTTAGGAAAATCACCCTTGGATTCTTCATGCTCTACCACATTTACCCTTACCTCATTTTTCTCAAAAAGCTCTTTTGCAAACCTAAGGTTGTTGGCAATCATCCCCGACAAGGCCTTATCCGAAGAATAATCCGAATAAAGGCAGACAGAGGCATCAAAATACTTGGCAAGTGCCACGGCATAAGCCAGTTTATTTTTCCCAAATTTATTTTCATCGATAGGAACCACTATTGATGAGTACCCCCCTGAACTAGGCTCCCGCATTTGCACCACTATCCCCGGAGCATGGCATCCATGCAATATGCGCAATACATCCGCCCCCAAAAACCGCTGAATTCCATGAACCCCATGGGTTCCCAAAACCACCAAATCAGCCCGCTGCTCCGTAACATATTCCCCAATCGTACTGTAAATGCTCCCCTCCTTTAACTCAAAACTGGTTTCTACTCCATTCCTTTGTTGATTCTCTACACATATTTGGGCCAGCTTATCCCTCAATTGAACCTCTGAAATGCCTTGCTTTTTAATAAGCGCTCTACTTTCCGAATTTAATATATGAATCAGGGAAATTTTATCGTTGCCGGCCTTAGCTATCGACGAAGCGTGCTTCACCTCAGAATCTGACTCAGGGGTAAAGTCGTAGGGAACTACTATTAAATCTTGGTGCTGTTTGCTGAGCATATTTTTGGTTTTTTGGTTGCACAAAAATACGTTTAATCGCCCAATCAAACCATGCGTTTTGACTGAAAATAAAAAAAAGAGGACCTAGCATCCTCTTTTTTTTGTGCCGAAGGCCGGACTCGAACCGGCACGTCTTGCGACACACGCCTCTGAAACGTGCGTGTCTACCAATTTCACCACTCCGGCTTATTAAATCAAAGGTAAAATATCTTTACTTTTGCTGAATGAAGCGGTACGTTTTTCTCCTTTTCTTTTCTCCCCTGTTTTCAGCCTTTTCGCTCTTGCGGGCACAAGAAATCATTGAATGGCAAGCCATTTTAACCGATACCACACACCTAAAGCGAACCATCGCCAACACTTACCGCACCTACCCGATCCCCGCCATTGGTGCCGGCATCTTCCAAAGCGATACCCTGCTTGCCGTTCGTTTGGAAGGACTTCATAAATGGCCCAATGGAAACCTTATCAACGAGCAAAATTACTTCCACCTGGGTGGAAATACCATGGGTATTACCTCCTACATTGCCGGCCGCCTGGTTCAAGCCAAAAAACTCTCTTGGGATACCCGCTTCTTCGACCTATTCCCTGCACTAAAAAAGCGGGTCAAAACCCAATACTCCAACTTTACGCTGGCCGATTTGTTAAGCCACCGTGCTCAGGTAGCTGAACTCGCTAAACCCGCTGAATTTCAATCCATTCCTGCTTTCAAAGGAAATGCAATTCAAAAAAGAGCCAAATTCGCCCTCTGGCTGTTGGCAAAAACACCCTTAGACACCGGAATACATTATTCCAATGGGGGATACGCCCTGGCCACTTTTATGTTGGAATACGTGAGCGGAAAAACCTACAATCAATTGATCGATCAATACATTGTGAAAGGCCTGGGCCTACGCTGCAGCACCGGCTGGCCAAATCGGATTAGCCCCGCACAACCTTGGGGCCACTGGATTACCGACTCAAAAAGCTCTTTTTACACGCCCGTCCCTCCTTCTACAACCTACCAATTGCCTGAAGTTTTGGCTCCCGCAGGCGACCTCAGCATGCCTCTTTGGGATTACACGCTTTTCTTGAAACATCAACTGCGAGGCCTTCAAGGCAAAAATGCAGATATGCCTAAAAAAACATACGAATACATTCATTTTAGCAGACCTACATTTGCCATGGGTTGGCTGAACTTCCGTGAACCCGCAACCCGCGTTTCTACCCACGATGGCACCGCAGGCAACTTCTACTGCCATGCTACCCTTTTCCCTGAAATTGACCTTGGTATCGCAATAGTTACCAATGCGGAAGGTAAGTCTGCAAATGCTTCCATCGCTTTTATGCGTGAATCTCTGCTCAATAAGCTGTTCCAAATGGACATTCCTGAAACGCCAAAACCCACTTTTCAGGGCCCTCACCCCTTCTTTGAAATTCACGAAAAGTACCATCCTCATCATTGATTTTTTTTGGGGGGGGCGGCTTTTCCCGCTGTCACCTGTACCTCCTTTGCAAAAAAAACAGCGGACTAAGCCGGGCCGGGCTTACTCTGCTCGCCCTTCCCGGCTAAGCCGCTGATTTTTTTTTGCTATAGTCGGTGCCGGCTCCATCGGGGCCGCATGCCTCGTCATTAAACAAACTTTTTCATTTTTTATTAAACAAAATCACTCCATTTTGGCTGTTTCAATTGGAAATATTTGATTATTAACACCATAAATCTCAACCCCGTGAACAAAATCAAAACAACATTGTTTAAGAGTTATTAACCAAATTTTAAACAAATGGTAAAACAATTGCTCTCTGCAGATCCTTCAAAGATGATGGATATGCTAACCAGGTACGACTTGTCGACCTACACCGCCTTTACCTTTTTCGTAGGTACTATGGCAATGATGGCCGCTTCGGCCTTCTTCTTCCTTGAAATGAGGAACGTTCCCGAAAAATGGAGAACTTCCTTGTTGGTCAGTGGTTTAATCACGTTCATCGCAGCAGTTCACTACTACTACATGCGTGAATTCTACACCGCTACCGAAACCTCTCCCACCTTCTTCCGGTACGTGGATTGGTTGCTTACCGTGCCTTTAATGTGTGTTGAGTTTTACCTCATCACCAAAAAGGCAGGCGCTAAAATCGGTTTGCTATGGCAACTGATTGCCGCTTCTGTGGTCATGTTGGTAACCGGTTTCTTCGGAGAAACCATCGACCGCCAAAACTCCGTTATTTGGGGTGTGCTTTCCGGTGCCGCCTACTTCTACATCGCTTACCTTGTATGGTTCGGCGAAGTTGCTAAATTGGCCGCTACTGCCGGTCCTGCTGTAGCCCGTGCCGTTAAAGTATTGGCTTGGTTCGTTTTGGTAGGTTGGGCTATCTATCCTTTGGGCTACATCATCGGTACCCCGGGTGGTTTGTTCGGTATGTGGGGCGCCGCTGCCGGAAACCCTTTGATGGATGTGGTGTACAACATCGGCGATGCAGTGAACAAAATCGGCTTTGGCTTGGTAATCTACGCCTTGTCTCAATCAAAAGAAGATTAATTCATTTAACCTCATTCAATAGGCGGAATTTCGAAAGAAGTTCCGCCTTTTTTCTTAACCCAACCAACCATGAACCCTCTTGAATCCGTTTTGATGATTGCCGTAATCGCCTTCGGTGTCCCACACGGAGCGGCAGATTTGTACTTGGGTAGAACCATTCTGAAATCATGGCCCTGGCCCTTATACCTGGGAGTTTACATCCTGTTGGTTGGTCTGGTATTTTTTGCCTGGCACTTTTCAAA
>Ga0214923_10007047_pt1 | contig 12375 bp, 11 predicted proteins | sample LL1510_MetaG_FD_177993 | JGI IMG/M metagenome (GOLD analysis project Ga0214923, IMG submission 177993) | Freshwater microbial communities from Lake Lanier, Atlanta, Georgia, United States - LL-1510 | ecosystem: Environmental > Aquatic > Freshwater > Lake | place: USA: Georgia | collected...
TGCTCCGTCAGATGCAGTCAGCGTAAGTTTCGAAGAAGAATTTGACCGCGACTTGCGCAACGATCTTGGAGATCTCGGCTGAGATGACGATTCGCGTCGGTGTCATTGGCGCTGTCGGTCGGATGGGTGCGACGGTCTGTTCTGCAGTCGTTGCCGATAAAAACTTAGAACTTGTCGCCGCGGTTGATACCGCGTCGGCGGGTTCAGTTGTTCACGGCATCACGGTTTCTTCGGAACTTCGTGCTCTTGCCGACGCCAAGGTTGACGTTGCCGTCGACTTTACAGTTGCGGCCGCTTCACGCATAAATCTGCCTTGGTTGGCGATGCACGACATTCACGCTGTTGTCGGCACCACCGGGTTCACAGATCGCGACATCGAAGATTTCATAAAGGTGTTTTCGTCAAGCAACTGCATTGTTGCGCCGAACTTTGCAATCGGCGCCGTTTTGATGATGCGCTTTGCGGAGATCGCCGCACCATTTTTTGATACTGCCGAGATCATCGAGATTCATCACGACGGCAAGGCCGATTCTCCCTCCGGCACGGCAATTTCAACGGCGAAACGTATGGCCAATGCAAGCAATGCTTGGGCCGACGACCCAACCACACATGAGGCAATTGCAGGTGCGAGAGGCGCCAAGGGCCCAGGCGACATTCCGATTCACGCAATTCGAATGCGCGGGGTCGTAGCGAACCAAGAAGTTGTGCTGGGCACTCAAGGTCAGACATTGACAATTCGGCACGACACGATTGATCGTGCGAGTTTTATGCCAGGTGTTGTCTTGGCATGCAAAAAAATTGCCGAGCACAAGGGATTTACCCTCGGGCTCGACAAATTTTTGGGTATCTAAGCGCTGATCTTCAGTTGCTAAATAATTAACGCAGCGAATTGACTGCAGCGTCGTAATTCGGTTCGCTGGCGATCTCGCTAACCAACTCGGTGTGCAACACTTTGCCGTTTTCGTCAGCGACAACGATGGCTCGTGCCAAGACGCCTTTGAGCACGCCGTTTGTCAAGTTGACCCCGAACACAGAGCCAAAATTTGATCTGAACGACGAAGCAGTCTTGACGTTGCTGAGACCTTCGGTGCCGCAGAATCGACCCTGCGCAAATGGCAGATCTGCTGACACGCAATAAACCTCGGTGTTTTGCAAACTTGCGGCAATTTCATTGAACTTGCGAGTGCTTGTCGCACATGTCGGCGTGTCGATACTTGGGAAGATATTGAAGATCACTCGTTTGCCGGCAATGTCTTTATTGCCGATGTCTTTGAGCGCGCCAGTGGTTAACGAAAACTTCGGTAAAGGTTTGCCTGCCTTAGGCAGCTTTCCACTTACTGAAACCGGGTTGCCACCCAAAGTAACTGTAGAGCCCGACTTTTTCGATGATTTCTTTGCAGTCTTCTTCTTGCCAGATTTCTTAACAGGTTTCTTTTTTACTTTCTTCTTTGATGCCATGTTTTCTCCTGGTCACGTCGTTTTTGGTCGGCCCTTGCGAGCTGATTGCAGAGTTGATGCTATAAAAAGCGCGCCCACAACCCACCATTGGTAGCGCTCGATATAACTCAAAAATTCACGGATTTGCTCTTCGAACAATTTGCCCCCGCGCCATAACACAACCAACTTCAAAACAACACCCACGCCCAGAAGGGGAACGAACTTTTTCGGCGGCATTCGTCGGTGGCCAAGTAGCAAGCAAACGATGTTGCTACCAGGCATCAGCACGAGAATTGCGGGTCCTGCTTTGTCAACAAGTCGCTCTGTCCACTTATATATGACAGGCAGTTCGCCCATGTTGCCCTCAACCCAGCCGAGGGCTTTTGTGCCATACCAACGACCAACAAAATACAGCGCAATGCCAGCGATAAATACACGCGTAAATCCAATCAGTGAATAACTAAGCAGATCGATATAGGGCACTGAGCCGAACAAATTGCGATTGCGACTACTGAGCATCAACACAAGTCGTGGTCGCTCGTCGACGAGCGCTGGGCCGATGTTGCTGCCGATAGTGCCGATTACAAATAACAATGTTGTAAGTGTCAGCACTGCTTTTCGCATTCGTAGCACGGTAGCCGACTTGCTACGGTAATTAATAGATAGTCACGACATTTGAGATCAAGAACAAGTTTTTGGGGGACCAATGAAAGGTTTGATGCAAAATACGCCGTTGACGATGGTGCATCTTTTTGAGCGAGCCGAAAATTATCATGCCGACAAGACGATTACGTCGGCAACTGCGATCGGCAAAGATCGCACAACTTATGGCGAGTGGGCTGCACGCACACGACAGCTTGGTGGCGCGCTCGACAAGCTGAAAATTTCAGGTGACGGTCGTGTTGCAACATTTGCTTGGAATACCGCCAGACATCTTGAGCTTTATTTCGCCGCACCGTGCACCGGGCGCGTCTTGCATACATTGAACATTCGGTTGTTTCCCGAGCAACTTACCTATATTGCAAATCATGCCGAAGACGAAGTTATTTTCGTTGATCGCTCGTTATTCGCTTTGCTCGCACCACTTTTGACGACGTTTAAAACTGTCAAACATCTCGTAATCATGGATGACGGCAAAGGTGATGTACCTGATTCGGTGCCTGGCATGCAGATGCACAATTACGAAGAACTAATCAAAGGTGTATCTGGAGTTGAATTCAAAATCACCGATGAAAATTTGGCGGCAAGCATGTGTTACACAAGTGGCACAACAGGCAATCCGAAAGGCGTCGTCTACAGTCATCGCTCGACTTATTTGCACACGATGGGTGCGATGATGGTCGATTCTCTTGGGGCGCGCGAAAGTGATGTGATTTTGCCAGTCGTACCGATGTTTCATGCCAACGCATGGGGTTTGGCTCATGCTGCAGTTGCGTGTGGTGCAAGTCTTGTTATGCCCGGCCCAGATCTTTCTGGCAAGGCGATCGCAAACTTGATCGTCGACGAGAGAGTGACCGTTGCGGCAGGTGTCCCGACAATTTGGATGGGTGTCTTGCCAGAACTAAAGGGCCGCGATACCTCCTGCCTGCGAGTTATCCCTGTTGGCGGCAGTGCAGTACCAAAAGCATTGAGCGAGGCGTATCGCGAAACAATCGGTCTACCGATTTTGCAAGCCTGGGGCATGACCGAGACGAGCCCGATTGCCGCGACTTGCAATTTGTCGCTTGCTGATCAGAAGAAGTCAATCGAAGAACAAGCAGAGTTGCGCACGACAGTTGGCACAATAAATTTCGGCGTCGATTGTCGTGTCGTATTGCCTGGTACCACAACGCCAGTGCCATGGGATGGCGAAACAAGCGGTGAGTTGCAATGCGCAGGCTCGTGGATCGCTTCGACTTATTACAACGACCCTCGCGCTTCAGAGAGTTTCACTGAAGATGGTTGGTTGCGTACTGGTGACGTCGCAACCATGGATTCTTCAGGTCGTATTCGGCTGGTTGATCGAACCAAAGACCTGATCAAGACGGGAGGCGAATGGATTTCGTCCGTTGAAATTGAAAACGAACTGATGTCGCATCCAAAAATCAAAGAAGCAGCAGTTGTCGGTGTGCCACATCCAAAATGGTCAGAGCGACCGTTGGCCTGCGTCGTTATGAACCCCGGTGAAACACTGAGCAAAGAAGAGGTGCTCGACTACATTCGGCCGAGGCTTGCCAAGTGGCAAGTGCCAGACGACGTCGTTTTCATCGATGAAGTACCAAAAACGAGCGTTGGCAAATTTTCTAAAAAGACATTGCGCGACAAATTCGCAGATTATGTTTTGCCGACCATCTAGAAATTAACGCGACGTAAAAACTGCCGCGTGCGTTCATCGCTCGGGCTCGAGAAAATTTGCTTTGGGTGCCCTTGTTCGGCGACACGACCACCATCTAGAAAGCAAACTCGGTCACTTATTTCTTGGGCGAAATTCATTTCATGCGTGGCGATCAACATTGTTATGCCACTTCCTTTGAGTTCGCGCACTACGTCTAACACTTCGCCAACAAGTTCGGGATCGAGAGCCGAAGTGATCTCGTCGAGCAACAAAACCTCTGGGTTCATGGCCAATGCGCGGACGATTGCGACTCGCTGTTGTTGTCCACCCGAGAGTTGATCTGGGTACGAGTCGATTTTTTCGACCAAACCAAATCGACTGAGCAACGCCTTTGCAATTTCATTTGCCTCGTCGGTGTGTTGGCTCAGAACTTGAGTCAGTGCGAGAGTGATGTTGCGTTGAACGCTCATATGTGGGAACAAATTGAAACTCTGAAAAACGATGCCGATTCGACGTCGAATCGGATTTGGGTCGCGACCGATTTGTGAAATCTCATCTCCATCCAAAAAAATTGCGCCGTCGTCAATCGGTTCAAGCAGATTGACGCATCGCAACAAAGTGGTCTTGCCAGAACCGCTCGAGCCGATGAAAGAAACTACTTCGCCCGCATCTACGTGCAAGTCGAGGTTCGAAAGCACATTGCGTGAGCCAAACGACTTTGTGACGCTGCGTAGTTCAAGTTTCATCGAACCCTCGTGGCTGAAGTTCGCCGCCGTTCGCGGGCCAACAAATAATCAGTCGTGCGCGTCAGTGGAATAGTGATCAGCAAGAAAATAATTGCCGCAGCAACATATGGCGTGAAGTTTGCGAACTTTGCTTTGTCGATGCCCGCTTGACGCAAAATTTCTATCGGCCCAATCAAACTGACAAGGGCAACGTCCTTTTGCAGACTGACAAGATCGTTCATGAGAGGTGGCACCACGCGACGGATTGCCTGTGGCAAAACCACAAAGCGCATCGTCTGCGAATTAGAAAGTCCTAAACCGCGTGAGGCTGCTCGTTGCGATTCATGCACACTGTCGATACCTGCACGAAAAACTTCGGCAATATACGCACTGTAAGTAAGTACGAGAGCCACCGAACCCCAAAGAAGCGGCGAGTTAAAAGGTCGCTCGAGACCGACGCCTGGAACGCCGAAGCCAATCAGATAGATCCACAGAATTACGGGCACGCCACGCATGATGTCGATGTAGGCGATTACGAAAATACGAATCGGAAACAGGGCCGGGTTGCGCGAACTACGCGCAATGGCAAGCAAAAGCGCTAGCGCAAGAATCGCAGGCGTCGACCAAGCAAAGATCTTTATGTCGAGCACGAATGCGTCAAGCAAACGTGGAAACGAGTCGAACAATCGCTCGCTGTTAAAGAACGACTCTTTGACGCGATCCCATCGGGGAAGTTTTGGGATAGAAAAAAATAGTGCACCAACGACAACGACAGTGCTCAGCGCAGCAATGATACTGCTGCGCTGGCGCTGTCGAAGTTCGAATTGCTGGCGTTGCGTTTTTGTTTCCGTAGCGAGTTGCAGTATTTAGTCGAGTGAGATGACCGGTGCGTTTGTCTTGTCAGCCAGCCAAGTCTTTTCGATTTCTGCCAACTTGCCAGATTCTTTCAGAGTGCCGAGAGCCGTGTTGACACAATCGACAAGCTTGTTGTCTTTGTCGAACAAAAGACCAAAGTTGTCAGCGGCAACCGCGTCACTCAGCGGAAATTGTCCGATGACTTTTGAGCCTTCAATTTCGACTGCACTGATGTAAAAAGCGGTTGGCAAGTCGACCACAATCGCATCGATTTGTTTCGCCTCAAGGGCGGCTTTTGCACCTGCATTGTCGTCATAAACGAACGGTTCATTCGTCGGCATAATCACATTGTTGATGAAGTCGAGGCTTGTTGTGCCTGACTGAGCACCAAACTTAAGGTCTTTGAGCTCTGAAACTTTCGTTGCGCTCGCAACAGGAGAGTCAGCAAAGCCGACAACTGCTTGATTAGTTGAGTAGTACGGGTCACTGAAACTGACAGTTGCTTTGCGTTCTTCGGTGATCGAATATTGTTGCAAATTGAAGTCGAAGTTTTTTGCGCCAGGTTGAATCGCTTCGTCGAAACCAGTTCGAACCCAAACGACATTTTCATTCGTGTAGCCGAGTTCGCCTGCGACTGCATAGGCAACCGCAGCTTCAAAACCTTCGCCAGACTCTGGCGCATCACCGACAACCCACGGTTCAAATGCCGGAGTGCCGGTTGCAATTGTCAGCTTGCCTGACTCAATCGTCGGGCAAGCCGAACTTGAGTCATCGTTTCCGCAACTGGCAAGGCCAAGAGCGGCCGTGCTGCCAAGAATTATCGCCAAGCGCGCAAAGCGTGATTTTGTGGTCATTATGAGGTTCCTTTCACGAGAACGTCTTTCGATTAGAGCCAAAACTAGCATTACTTGACAGTGAGACAGTTAGAGTCTTATTGTCTCACTATGGCGGTAGCAGAAGTTATTAATCCGGCGGCATTCACCGAAATTGAATCGCGCGTGCTTGATGCCACCAAATTGGCTATCGAAAAGTGGGGTGTCTCGCGATTCACGGTCGCCGATGTCTGTGAGATCTCCGGTGTTTCGCGTGCAACTGTCTATCGAATGTTTCCGGGCGGCAAAGAAATTTTGCTCGAGGCACTTCATGTGCGTTCGCTTGATGAGTTTTTCACCACTCTGCTAAATCACGCGCAGGGCGCAAAGTCGCTCGAAGATCTTCTTGTTCGCTGCATAGTCTCGGCAACTACCGAATTACGTGACGACGAGCACTTGGCGATGATGTTGGCGACAGAACCAGGTAAAACACTGATGCAGTTCACAATTGACGGCTTGTCTCGTATTGTGCGAGTCGCTGCGTCATACTTGGCGCCACTTGTCTCTGATTTCTTGCCGAAGCGTGAAGCCGACGCTTTGGTTGAAGTTTTGTCGCGGCTCGTAATTTCTTATTTCTTGACACCATCAGATCGCTATGACTTCACAGATGAATCGAGCGTCGCCAAATTTTTGAACACACATATCAATCTTCAAGAATCAACAAAGCAAAACTGAAAAATAAAAAGGAGATAATCATGTCAATCACAGAAAAGCAAAATCAAGAGATCATCGGTCGTAGTTCGATCAATGACATTGAGGCGATTCTCGACACGCCACTCGTTGACCCGAACGAGGTCGAGCACATCGTTAAAAACAATGCCGACTCGATTTTCACCTGGGACTATTCACTCGCGCGTCCGCAGTTGCGCAAACTCTATGAAAAAGCCAAGACCGGTCAGTGGAATAGCACTTCTGACCTGCCATGGTCAACTGATGTCGACGTTGAGAAAACCGTCGCCGAGGATCAGGCTCTCATCGGCAACGGCATCGACCCGAACTGGTACGCAGACACACCTCTTGCCAAGTGGGGTGACAAAGAGTGGCTTGAGTTCGGCATTCAAAGTCGCAAGTGGTCGCTGTCGCAGTTTTTGCACGGCGAGCAAGGAGCGCTCATCTGCACCAGCAAAATTGTCGAGACAGTGCCATGGTACGACGCAAAGTTGTACGCCAGCACACAAGTTGTTGACGAGGCGCGCCACGTCGAAGTGTTTGCTCGCTATCTTGACGAAAAATTGGGTGGTGGTTTTCCGATCAACACGCACCTCGAGATGTTGCTTGACGACATCATCAACGACTCGAGATGGGACTTCACCTACTTGGGAATGCAGATCATGGTCGAGGGCTTGGCCCTCGCGGCGTTCGGTTATCTGCACCAGTTGACAAATGAGCCTCTGCTCAAGCAGTTGCTGCGTTATGTCATGAGCGACGAAGCACGTCACGTGGCCTTCGGTGTGCTCAGTCTCAAAGAGGTCTATGACGGCATGAGCGACAGAGAAATCATGGATCGCCAAGAGTTCGCCTACGAAGCGAGCATTCGTATGCGCGATCGTTTCTTGCAGCAAGAGGTGTGGCGTCATATGGGTGTCGACCCGAAAGTGGTCGTGCCGCTCATGATCAACGACCCGGGTCGCAAAATCTTTCAGCAGTTGTTGTTCGCCAAGATCGTGCCGAACTGCAAGAAGCTGGGCCTGCTCGATCGCAACGACAAGTGGTTGCGCCATCGTTTCGAAGAAATGGGTGTCATCCAGTTCGAAAATATGGAGAACACCGGCGATGAGTACCTGCAGTTCGAACTTGGCAAAGAGTTCGTACCGCCGGCGCACTAACCCAGCCATTTAAATCGGCGGTTTGCACCGTTGCACTAACAACTAGTCTCTGCCTATGCCAAGATTCGGTCAAGTTCTCACTGCAATGGTGACGCCGTTCGACAAGAACGGTGAGTTAAATCTCGACGGCGTGCGTCGTTTAGCCAAATGGTTACAAGAAAACGGCAACGATGGTCTAGTCGTTGGTGGCACAACGGGAGAAGCATCGACGCTGACAGACGATGAAAAACTTGCTTTGTTTGCAGCGACCGTAGAAGCGGTGACGATTCCGGTTATTGCCGGCACGGTCACCAATGACACGAAGCATTCGATTCACCTGACCAAGGAGGCTTCAAAGCTTGGCATCGCTGGCGTCTTGGCTGTTGGCCCTTATTACAACAGGCCCTCGCAGGCGGGCATTCTTGCTCATATGAAAGCTGTTTGCGCGGCGACGACGTTGCCGGTGGTTGTCTATGACATCCCGGTGCGAACAGGCCGAAAAATTTCCACTGCCTCGTTGGCAAAGCTGGCCAACGAAGTAAAAAACGTCGCGGCATTAAAAGATGCAAGTGGCAACCCAGCCGAAACTGCAATGTTGATGACGCAGGTACCAAAAAGTTTTGAACTGCTCAGTGGCGATGACGGTTTGACTTTGCCGCTGATGTCGATTGGGGCAACAGGTGTAATCGGCGTCGCAACCCACTGGACGGGTGTTGATCATCAAGAAATGTTTAAGAAATGGAACTCGGGTGATATTGCCGGTGCGCGCGCCGTGAATTCGCGAATGCTCGAGAGTTTTGCCTTTGAAACTGGTGACGACAATCCGAACCCACTGCCGAGCAAAGTGATGATGAATCATCTCGGTCTTGACGTAGGCGAGGCAAGATTGCCGATGGGCCCGCCACCAAGTGGTTTGGCTGAACGTGCTGAAAAAGTATTCAGTAACTTGCAAGTGGCTCGCGCTGCGGCAACGAAATAGTGTCGCGAAAATTCGTTAAACATAAATCAGCGATCTTTTTTGATGTCTAAACCCGTTCGCATCGCATTTCTTGGTGGTCTCGGCGAAATCGGCCGAAATTGCATGGCTATCGAGCAAGATAAGAAGATTTTGCTGATTGATTGCGGTTTGATGTTTCCGAAAGCCGAACACGGTGATGACGTCGACGTGATTATTCCAGATTTCACCTGGCTGCTTGAACGAAAAGATCGCATAGTTGGTTGTGTTGCAACCCACGGCCATGAAGACCATGTCGGAGCATTGCAATATTTGCTGCAAGACGCATCTTTCCCGTTGTATGGCTCGGCGCTGACTCTTGGCCTTGCACGCAATCGAATTGCCGAGGCACGACTTACCGACAAAACGAAATTTCTTGAAGTCAGCGACAACGATCGCATCAAGATTGGGCCGTTTGACGTCGAGTTCATTCCGGTTACACATTCAGTGCCTCATGCCCATGCAATTGCTTTGCATACAGCACAGGGCGTGATCGTTCACTCGGGCGACTTCAAGATTGATCTAACGCCCGTTGATCATCGTCGCACCGATCTGGCGCGTCTTGGTTCGCTTTCTTCAAACGAAGGCATTCGTTTGTTGATGCTTGATTCAACAAACGCGGGCGAACGAGGTCACGCACCTAGTGAGTCTGACGTCGGTGTTGTGTTACGAGCAATCTTCAACGAACATCGAGGTAAGCGAATAATCACCGCAAGTTTCGCCAGCCACATACATCGTGTTCAACAGATTGCTGATGCAGCGATAGATTCGGGTCGAGTCGTCGTGCCACTTGGTAGGTCGATGATCAACAACATTCGTCTTGCTCGAGATCTGAAAGTTTTGACGATTCCTGAAAAGAGCCTGGTCAGTGCAGACTCACTTGGTAAATACGACGATGAAGAGATCTGCATAATTTCGACGGGCTCACAAGGTGAAGCAATGTCGGCGCTGACAAATCTCGCCAAAGGTGATAGTCGCTACGTAAAAGTTGGCGAAAGTGATGTAGTTATTTTCTCGAGTCATGCCATCCCCGGCAATGAGCACAACGTCAACAAGGTTATTGATGCGCTTTTGCGTCGAGGGGCGACGGTCGTTCACTCGGGTATTGCAGATGTGCACGCTACGGGTCACGCTCAAGCCGAAGACTTGAAGACATATTTAAACGTCACCGAGCCACAGTGGTTTGTGCCGATTCATGGCGAATACCGCCACATGGTTGCCAATGCCGAATTGGCAAGAATCATGGGTGTTGCACCGCGAAACGTTTTGTTGTGTGAAGACGGTGACTTGATCGAAATTAGTGATGGTGGTATTGATTTTTCTGGTCGTATTCCTGCCGAATTTGTTGTGCCACAAAAGTCGCGACGCGCGGGCAAAAAATCAAAAGACAAACCGACTAAGAAACCCAAGAAGCACTAGTGGCATAAAGCTGTTGCCGAGTTTCAGGTGGGCTAGTAATCCCACTTGCAAACAGACCCCATTGGTACTGTTGATTTATGGCAAAAGTGCCCAAATCTAAATCTGCGCGCCCGAATAAGGGTTCGCGTAGCGCTGCTGGCAGGGGCGGGCCGAGAACTTCGGGTCGTGGCGAGTCGCAACGCGCCGACAATGTTCGACCAATTCGGGCATTGCGTGAACACGACATTGAAGACGAGCCCACTCGATATCGAGTTGTTTCACAGCATGGCCCTATTTTCGGTGGATTATTCGAGGGCCGCGCACACGAATTTAGCGGTTTAGGTTTAATTGCCTTTGGCGCGTTGCTTGTTTTGTCGGTCTATCTCAAATTGGCCGGCCCACTTGGTCGGGCGCTAGATACATTTGCTTCGGCCACCATCGGTGTCGGCAGATTCTTCTTGCCGATTTTGTGCATTGGTTTGGGTGTCGCACTTGCGCGACGCAAGAGTTGGCACAATCGAGTTCGAACATCGATCGGTTGGACATCACTATCGGGTGTGTTGCTCGGTTTGACCCACGTGTTTTTCAGCGATGCCGAGAATCGCACAGGCGGATGGTTTGGATTTTTGGTGGGCGAGCCAATGCAAAATTCGCTCTCAGACATTGGCGCGACAGTGTTGTTGGTCGCACTGCTTGTCGGTTCGATCATGCTCGTTTCTGGCAAGTCAGCGCCAGAGTTGCTTGAGGTTTTGCGAAATGCATTGCGAAGAATTAGTGGCAAAGTTTCGTCGGCAACCGAAAATCTTTCTGGTGCCCTTGACGAAAATCGAATTTTTGACAGTGAAAATACTGGTGGGCACGGGGGTTTTGCACCACAAGATAATCAGCGCCCTGAACTTTACGACTACGCACAAGACGGTCTTGACGACGATTTTCACGACGAAGATAAACAGCCACGTCGCGAACGCAAGCGTCGTGAAAAATCTGAATCAAACGCCGGGTCGAAGCCCGTCGCAAAACCAGCAGCGAAACTCGCACCAGTCAAAGGTGAGTCGCAACAAATTCCGCTTGGTCCGAGTGGTCAGCCCAGCAATTGGGTGTTGCCTGAACTTGAATTTTTGTCGCTGACCAGCAACAAGAAAGCCAACGAAGAGGCAATTCGTGAGCGCGGCGATCAGCTTGTCGCTGCACTTGCTTCGCACGGAGTAGACACCGAACTGGTGGGCTACACGCGAGGGCCAACGGTAACTCGCTATGAGTTGTCGCTCGGCGACGGCGTCAAGGTCGCAAAAGTGACGACTCTTTCGCGCGACATCGCTTACACGATGGCTGCAACTGACGTTCGAATTTTGGCGCCGATACCGGGTCGTTCAGCAATTGGTATTGAAGTGCCAAACGAGCAGCGTGAACTGGTCTCAATTGGTGACTTGTTGATTTCACAAGAGGCTCGCACGGCGAGTCATCCGCTGGATGTTGCAGTCGGTAAAGATATTTCTGGTCGACCAGTTTTCTTGAATATTTCGACAACGCCGCACTTGTTAATCGCTGGCGCGACTGGCGCAGGTAAATCGAGCGTAATCAATTGCATCATCACATCGGTGTTGATGCGGGCCACACCAGATCAGGTGAAATTGATTTTGGTTGACCCGAAACAGGTTGAAATGGCGCAATATTCACGGTTGCCACACTTGTTGACTGCGCCAGTTACGAACCCGAAGAAGGCTGCGAACGCACTTGGTTGGGCAGTCAAAGAAATGGAGCGCCGATACGACGTTCTTGTCGAGGCGGGCTTCAGAGATGTCGTTGGTTACAACGCGGCTTACGACCGTGGCGAAATGTCGCCGCAAGACGGTCAAGAGACAGACAAACAGTTTTCACGAATACCTTACATTTTGATTGTTGTTGATGAGTTGAACGACTTGATGATGGTGGCGGCGCGAGACGTCGAAGACTGCATCACGCGCATAGCCCAAAA
>Ga0214923_10007049_pt1 | contig 12374 bp, 6 predicted proteins | sample LL1510_MetaG_FD_177993 | JGI IMG/M metagenome (GOLD analysis project Ga0214923, IMG submission 177993) | Freshwater microbial communities from Lake Lanier, Atlanta, Georgia, United States - LL-1510 | ecosystem: Environmental > Aquatic > Freshwater > Lake | place: USA: Georgia | collected 2015-10-15
CCTGTTGTAGCAAGTCCACCACCTGTTGTAGCAAGTCCACCACCTGTTGTAGCAAGTCCTCCTGTTGTTGTTTCAAGCCCACCGCCTGTTGTTGTATCAAGCCCGCCGCCTGTTGTTGTTTCTAGCCCACCACCTGTTGTTGTTTCTAGCCCATCACCACCTGTTGTTTCTAGTCCTCCACCAGCTGTTGTTTCTAGTCCGCCACCAGCTGTTGTTTCTAGTCCACCACCTCCTGTTGTTTCTAGTCCTTCACCAGTTATTTCAACTTCACCTACAGTTTTTATATCTATCCCAATAGCAGAAAGTAAACCAATAGCAGAAAGTAAACCAATAGCAGAAAGTAAACCAATAGCAGAAAGTCCTTCGGTTGCAAGCTCTATAAACAAAAAACAATCATCCAAAACAGATCAAATTAGAGGTTGTCAAGGTCAAAATATAGTTTTAAGTTGTTCCAATGATAAAGTTATTGATTCACCTATTATAACTTATGGTAAATGGGATCAAGATAATTGTGGACCAAAAGCAGATGGAATAATTAAAAATTCTAAAAATTTACAAGATTTATTTGGAAAAAAATATATTAATACTTCTACTTATACAGTAAATGTGAACAATGATTCATTTAATGAAGATCCATATCCAGGAATTTTCAAGTCTGTAATGGTAGATTTTAATTGTATTGCACCAACTGAAGTAATAAATGATGTATCATTTGTACCTCCATCTGTAGTAGTTAATAGTCCATCCCCTGTTGTAAGTAGTCCTCCATCTGTTGTAAGTAGTCCTCCATCTGTTGTAAGTAGTCCTCCGTCTGTTGTAAGTAGTCCTCCAATAGTCATATTGAAATCAAACACTCAACAAGAAACTTCTTCTCCACTTAATTTATTTGGGGCTAGTAGTAAATCTTGTCCTCCATGCCAAAATCAAAGCGATAATTTTAAAGTAAACTCTGAATCAAATTTTAATAATGTTTCAGATAATTATTTAATTTATTGGTTATTATTAATTTTTATAATAGGAGGTTGTCTAATTTATTATTACTACTTTTATTTACCATCATTAGAAGACTTATAAAATTATTTTAATAATTATAAATTATCTAAATAATTTTCTAAATTGTTATAATGTCTTGTGTATTACCAAATTGTTATCCTGTATCTCTTGATAATTTAGAATTTTTTGAAGATGAGAAGCCAATTTTACCATATGATAATTTTAAAACTTATACTGTTGGAGATAGAATTAGAATGCCAGATGGATCTGTTTATATTATGACACTTTTTATTGGTGCTGCTGGTTATTCTCCTTCTGATCCTAGATATGCTGCAAATTTTTCTTTAGTTTCAGGCCCAACTTCATCACCTCCTGCTTCTGGTGGTGATTCCAGAGCTAAAGATACACCAATTTTTCCATACGATAATTCTAAAACTTATACTGTTGGCGACAAAATTAGAATGACAGATGGATCTGTTTATGTTATGACACTTTTTATTGGCGCTGCTGGTTATTCTCCTTCTGATCCTAGATATGCAGCAAATTTTTCTTTAGTTTCAGGTCCAACTTCAACATCACCCCCTACTACTGGCGGCACACCCCCTAGTACTGGAACACCCCCTAGTACTGGAACACCCCCTAGTACTGGAACACCCCCTAGTACTAGAACACCCCCTAGTACTGGAACACCTCCTAGTACTGGCAGCACACCTCCTAGTACTGGTGGTAGTCCCTCGCCAAAATATGGATCACCTCCAAGTAATAAATCAAAAAATGATGAAGATGATGATGAAAATGAAGAAAAACAAATTATTGAGGGTATTCCTAATAAATTTCTATATATTGGAGGCGGAGTTGTATTATTATTAGTAATCATTCTTTTGAAATCCTAAAAAAATTATATTAAAATTTTTAAATTTAAAAAATTTAATATAACTTATAATATATATGTCTGAAAAAAATTTAAAATTATGGACTTGTTATCCTAAAAAAAAAATAGAAAATTTTCAAGAAATGTCTGAAGATGAAGAAGAATCCAATCCTCATAGCTATGACGAAGCATCTGAATCATACAGTACTGAAAATTTTACTGAAAGTAATAAATTATGGTCTTGCTATACTTCTAAAGAAATTGAAGGATTTAAATCAATGTCTGATAATGATTCAGAAACCGCATCAGAAGATAATAAATTAAATATTGAAGAAACAGTTGAAAAATTTAAGATTTCTATATTTGGCGATGGTCCCAATAGTGATTATTATTTCTACGGGTCAATTGCTGCAATAATTTTCATAATAATTTTAGGAATTAGAAAATAAATTAATTAATTTTAAAAAAAATAATTAATTTATAATACAATATAATATGTATAATAAAAATATAGAATGGTTAACTCATAAAAAAAAAGAAAATTTTACTAATATTGATACTAATAATTTATTCGTAATATTATTTAGTGAATGTAATTTTGCTGGTGATTCAATAGAATTATATCCCGGAAAATATGAAGTTTCTAAAATTGGCATAAATAAAATAAACTCAATCAAGATTAATAAAAATTTAAAAGTTACATTATATGATAATATTTTTCAAGGGAAAAGTTTAGATATATTAAAAACTGAACCCTGTTTATCTGATTATAATTTTGATGATATTACGTCCTCTTTTATTGTTGAATTTATTCCTAATCCTAAATATCAATATATAGTAAGAGGATGTGCAAATGAAGTTAATACTATTAAATGTCCTAATGGATTTTTCTTAAAAGAAGGTATAATTTCATATGGTAAATGGGATAATGATAAATGTGGATTTCAACCTAATACAAAAATTAAAAATAAAAAGAGTTTATTTGAAATTTATGGAAATGATTTTACAAATAAAAAAGAATTTGAAGTTAAGATTAATGATGAATTATTTGACGAAGAACCTATAAAAGGAATTAATAAATCTTACGAAATAGAATATAATTGTAAAAATAATAATGATGAAGTAACTCAAGATGAAATTAAAATAGATATCGATAAATCTTTAAAGAATAAACTACCAAAAATAATTAGGGGTTGTGAAAATGAAACCGCTTTATTGAGTTGTGCTGATGGAGAATATATTGATAATGCTTTATTATTTTATGGTAAATGGGATTCTGATAGATGTGGTGATTTTCCTGAAAGTGATGTTAAAGAAAAAACAGATTTACTTGATTTTTTAAAAAAGAAAGGTGTGAAAAATCAAAAATTAAAAGTAAATATAGAAGATAAATTATTTAATAACAATAATAATAATTTAAAAATTAGAAAAAGTTTTGAAATTCAATATACTTGTTTAAATAATAACATTAAAAATCAAAATGAAAATAAATCAATTGCCGATAAAAGAATTCATGATATTCAAGCAGAATCAGTTGCAGATAATAGATTATTAAAAGAATTGGAAAAAAGAAATAATCTTTTAGAAAATAAAATAAATGCAGAAAAAGCTCTATTAGATAAAGAACAAAAATTATTAGATATAGAAATAAATTTAAATAAAAAAATAGATATTTTAAGCAGAGTCAAAGATTATCAGAAAAATATATCAGATAAAATGATAGAACATGAGAAAAATAAAAATTTATTATTAAAAAATAAACTCAAAGCTTGTAAAGTTTCTGAAAAAAATTTATTAAATAAAATTAAAAAATTAAAAAAAAAAAAAATAGTAAAAAAAAATAAATAGTAAAAATATTTTATTTTAAATTTTATAACTTAAAATAAAATATAATTAATAGTATATATGTCATTCTATAATTGTTATAAAGTATCTAAAAATTTAAATAATGAAAAATTGTATGAAAATTTTGACGCAGTATCAGATTTACCAAAAGGAATATTTAGTTGGATGGAAACTTCTCAATACAACGGTAAAGATGGAGTTAAAATGCAAAATTGGACTTCTGCTAATTTTAGTAGTGTTGGTGGTAAATCCGGACCGGCTGAATGTAAAGGTTTAGGTAGAACTTCTGAAAATGGAGGACTAAGATTATATAATCAAGATGAATGTAATCAATTAGGAGGCCTTTACAATTCAAGTGGTGAATGTACTATTCCTTCAGGGGGTAGTTTTAGTTATAATTGCAGAGTATTAAATAACAACGGATATGCATTTGTAAATAAAACAAATGATACTAATCAATATCCAGTTGTCACTGACAAGGTATTAAATGGTAATGCTGTATTAACTTTCTCTCCTTCTTCTTGCATGGAAATGACAAATAATGGTGATTTAAAATTTAATGATTATACTATGGCTTTTGTCAGTAGACAACTTGGTAAATCAAATCAAAGATTTGTTATTGGAGGAGGTAATAAACTTTATGGCTACTGGGGAGGTGGTAAAGAAAGAATGCATCTTGAAGGATGGGTTAGATACGATGGAACTCCTGCTTCTGATTCTGATTGGGATTTATTTATCATCAGAAGAAAAGGAAATAAAAATTACATGAATAACTTAGGTTCTGTATTACCTACTAATGACGGTGGTACTGCATTAGACGGTCTTTACTTAAATATGGGCGGTTGCTGTGGCGGAGAAAGATCTGATGCTCAAATTGGTGAATTTATTTTATGGAATAGTTTTTTAGAAGATTCTGATGTTCTTAAAATCGAAAGCTATTTAGCAAAAAAATGGGGATTAACATCAAATTTAGATGAAAAACATCCTGCTTTTACTTCCGCTGGCGAAATTCCTGATAATGCTGTACCCCCTGTTGAAGGTTTTCCAGTTAAAAATTTAAGAGTTTGGAGTGATGCATCTCTTGCTAAACCTGGTACTAGATTACAAGAATGGCCTAGTAATACAATTGATAATGCATATTCTTGGGAAGCTCCTCAAGGAGAAGGTCCTTCTGTAAAAGCTGCTATATTAAATAAATTACCTGTTTTAGAATTTACTAGTTCAAAACATTTGAGTCTTACACCTAATTTATCCGCCAAAGCTTATACTTTAATTTTTGTATCTAGACAATTAGAAAGAAAGAATCAAAGATTTATTATTGGACAAGGAAATAAATTATATGGCTATTGGAATGGCGGTAAAGAAAAATTACATATTGATGGATGGATTTCTAATGAACCAACACCTTCTGATAATAATTGGGATATTTATACCATTAGAAGAGATAGAAAAGGTAGAAACTATTTTACTAGAAATGGTAATATTATTTCAACTGGTGTTACAGGTGGTTTACCATTAAATGGTTTATTTATAAATAATGGTAATGGACATTGTTGTAATAATGAAGTTTCTGATGGTCAAATTGCAGAATTTATTGTATATGACAAGTTTTTAGAAACAAAAGAATGTAATATTATTGAAAATTATTTAATTCAAAAATGGGCTTTAGAAACTTATTTAGATGAAAGTCATCCTTTATATGTTGCTCCTCCAGAAGAAGCAAATAAAAATGCTGAAGCACCTAAAGGTTATGAAAAATTTCCTATTTATGATATTAGTTTATGGGTTGATGCTGCACAATTTGCTGGTAAAGATGGAACTCAAATAGATAATTGGCCTAGTAGTACATTAGATGGCAAATACTCATTACAAAATACCAATGGAAAAGGACCTAAAGTAAAAGATAAAGTATTAAATGATTTACCTGTTATTGAATTTGATCCTACAACTAACATAGAATTAAATAAAAGTTTAGTATCTGTAGCATTCACTTTAATCTTTGTAACCAGACAATTAAAAAAGACAAACGGAAGATTATTAATGGGAAAAGGAAATAGATTATTTGGATACTGGAATAATTTTAAAAATAAAATATTTTTAGAAGGATGGCCAAATCCTGATAACGGAAGTATTCAAAAACCTTCTGATGATGTATGGGATGTATTTGTAGCAAAGAGAAGTAAGAAAGGAGATACTTATTTTTATAGAAATGGTAATAGAATGTATGAAAAAGTACAAGGAATTCAATTTTTTGATGGATTATCAATTAATAAAGGTGAAGGTGTATGTTGTCCTGGTGAATCTTCTCATGGTCAAGTTGCTGAAATTTTATTATGGAGAAAAGATTTAAAAATAGAAGATATTATTACAGTTGAATCTTATTTATTTAATAAATGGGGAATTACTGAAATTGATGAATTTCACCCAATGTACAAGACACCTGAAATTTCAGGTAATTCAAATGCAGATATTTCTATCATTGAAAATTTTTCAGATGTATTTCCTTCTATTAATTTAAAATTATGGTGTGATGCAAGTCTTTATAAAGGTAAAGAAGGAATGGAAATTGAAAATTGGGAATCTAATACTAGAGAAAAATCTCTTTTCTTTACGAATAATACTGGTGATGGTCCTACCGTAGAAGAAGAAAATGGATTAAGAGGTAAACCTGTTTTAGAATTTTCCAAAACAAATATGTTAGGTTTAAATAAACCAATTAATTATGAGGAATTTACTGTAGCATTTTTATCAAGACAATTAGGAAGACAAAATGGAAGATTTTTAGTAAGCAGTGGTAATAAATTATTAGGTTATCACGGTGGAGCTAAAGGTAGAGTACATATGGAAACATGGATTGCTACTGAAGATGCATTGAGTGATAAAGAATGGGATTTATTTGTAATTAGAAGGAAAAAAGATGGAGCTTATTCTATGTTTCGTAATGGTAGTAGATTTTGGAGAGATATAACTAATCCTGCAGCAAAAGGTTTAGTAAACTTATATTTTAATAAAGGACAAGATGCTTGTTGCAATGGCGAAACTTCTGATGCACAAGTTGCAGAAATATTTTTATGGGATAGAGGATTAAATGGTAAAGAAGTTTTAGCAGTTGAAAAATACTTGGCAAATAAATGGAATATTCGTGATTTACTTAATGACGCTCATCCTGACTATAGACCATTAACATTAATATATAGAACTAAATTTGTTAAAATAGGAGAACAATTAGGTACCGATCATTTACACATTTCACAAATAGTAGTTAGAAATGAAAAGGGATTAAATGTTGCTAAAAATTGTAAGGTATCATCTACTAGCCCTTTATCTCCATCTGATCCAAATAATATTGTTGATGGTAAAGAAGGTGCAAGACCTTGGAACCTTGGATTTCATAGTGCTACTAATAGTAAAGATAGTTTTTTAATGGTTGAATTAGCAGAAGAAACTGAAGTATCTTCTGTAGAAATATATAATCGTATTGATTCTCCTAATCAATTGAGATCTTTTAGAGTTATTTTATTAGATGTAAATAAAAAAGAACTTGCAGGATATAGATTGAAACCAGTTTCATTCCAACGTTATAGATTTAGATTTTACGATGAAATAGGTATTAAGAGAAAACAAAGAATAGCATTAGCAGAAGCTGAAGAAGAAGCAGAAAAACAAGCACAAGAAAAAGCTTATCAAATAAGAAGAGCTATTGCAGAAGCTGAAGAAGCTGAAGAAGCAGTCATTAGAGCTAATAATGAGAGTGCAAGACAATTAGCATTATCTAGAGCTAAAATATTAGCCGAACAAGAAAGTGCAAGAAGAACTGCAAGTTCTACAAAACCTATTCAAGTTGTTGCTGCTACACGTGCTGAAGCAGAAAGCATTGCTAAAAAAATTGTCATACCAAATGTAATTAAGCCTCCTAGTTCTTTACCCAAGTCTTCTTCAGGTAAAATGTCCAAGAAATCTAGTAAAAAGATGAGTAAGAGTAAGAGTAAGAAGATGAGTAAGAAGATGAGTAAGAAGATGAGTAAGAAAACAAGTAAGAAGATGAGTAAGAAAAAATCTAGTAAAAAATCTAGTAAAAAATCTAGTAAAAAATCTAGTAAAAAATCATCTAAAAGAACTCGTAGAAAATCTAACTCAAAAAAATAAATTTAATATAGTTTTAAAAATATTTTTTAAACTATATTAATAGTAATGAATAATTATTTTTTTTTAGAAAATTTTCAAGAAAACGATTTACCTCAAGAAAATGATATACCTCAAGAAAATGATATACCTCAAGAAAATATTATACAAGAAGAAAAAAAATCAGTACTCCCAAGTGTTGATGGTAATTTAATGCTTTGGTTAGATGGAAATGATCCAAATGGTGATGAAAGCCAACCCAGTGATGAAACTATTCTAAATGAATGGATGGATAAAAGTAAAAATAATAGAAATGCAATAACAGATTCACCAGGAAAAATAACAAAATTAAATTCTGGAAAATTTGCATTAAGATTAAATACAAATCAAAATTATTATGTACAATACCCATCATTTCCAAATAAAGGATTTACAATATTTATAATTCTACAAAGTAGTGTTAAAAAAGATTTTTCTAGAGCTATTCATGCTCCTGCAGAATCCGATAATGCTATTTTCATAGGAACAGTTGGTGAATTTTCAGGGTCATTTACTGGAACTAATGATGATTGGAATGATGTTAATGAAAATGTTAAAACATATTCCAATTTAAATACTTTAAGATTATTTACTAATGTCGTAGATGGTGATAATTTATATCCTTATGTAGATGGAAACCCTCAAGATAATAAAATTGGTTCAACAAAAAATTTTAATGATTTATTAATTGGGTTTTATGATGATCAAAGTTGGATTGGTGATATTGGAGAAATTCTAATTTATGATAAACCTTTAAATATGAAAGATCGTATGTCTATTGAAACTTATTTGGGAAATAAATGGGGTATTAAAAATACTATAATTACACAAGAACCGCAAAGAATTCCTTTAGATATTTTACTATCTGGAGAATCTGCTCCCGTTTTTTCAGAAAAATCTGAAATTAAAAGCGAACAAGCTAATAATTATCCAGTTGATAGTAATGGAAATCCTATTAGACATAGGTTTACAAAAGAGAAAAAGAAAAAGAAAAGAATACAACTTGAAAAATTTACAAATGAAATCTATAATAAAATTATAGATGGATTTTATAAATAATTATAAATATTTAAAAATTATTTATAATTATTTCTAATTAAATATATATAATGAATAAAAATATTCAATGGATATGTCACCCTATAAAATCTAATGAAAACTTTCAAAATACTTCTTCTTCTCAACCTATTTTTTTACAAATGGAAAATTTCGAAAATACAAATACTGAAAGAAATATGATAAAATCAGCTAATGAACATTTTAGAAACACTACTAATAATAATTTAATTAGCCTAATGATGAAAAAAAAAATAGAGGCATTCTCTTCTACTGATACATCTAATAATATGATTCCAACTTCTAATATTTATACTAGCGATATTAATTCAATGACTGCATCTTTTAACAAAATTAATATGACAGATACTTCTAATAATGATATTACAAAAACTCATATGATTGATCCTTCTAATAATCCTATTACAATTATGATGCCAATAGCAAGTGGAGAATCAGAAGAAACCAATGATAGCACTGATGATGAAGGTAATTCTAATGAAGGTTTTAGAAATACTAAAAAAGCTAAGGCTAAAGCTAAGGCTAAGGCTAAAGCTAAGTCAAAAGCTAAATCAAAAGCCAAGACAAAAACCACACCAAAAAATAAAGGAAAAACTACACCTAAAACAATGGCACCTAAAACAATGGCACCTAAAACAATGCCAACAAATAATGAAACCAACGAAAGCACAGATAATGAAACCACTTCTAGTGAACCTAATTCTGATGAACTCAGTGAACCTAATTCTGATGAACTCAGTGAACCCAATTCTGATGAACTCAGTGAACCCAAATCTGATGAACTCGGTGAACCCAATTCTAATGAAGGTTTTAGAAATAATAGAAGAATGGCACCTAAAAATAGAAAAATTACACCTAAAAGAAAAACTACACCTAAAAGAAAAACTACATCTAAAAGAAGAAAAACTACACCAAAAAAAAGGAAATCAAAACGCAAGGCAAAAAAAATGCCAACCAAAACTAATGATTTTTTAGAAAGTTTTGAATCAGTATTTATGGATCTACCTGATACAATTATGGGTACTCTAACAAAATTATTTGGATCATCAAAATAAATATTTTATATTCTTATAACTTAAAATCTATTTTAAATTATATGAATAAAAATTTTGTAAAAAAAAATTTTAATAAAATTAAGAAAAATTATTCTAATTTAACATATTTACCATATAGTTTTTTAGAAAATTTTCAAGACGATGTACCTATTGATCCTGCCATTGAACCTGCCATTGAACCTACCGTTGAACCTACCGTTGAACCTACCGTTGAACCTACCGTTGAACCTACCGTTGAACCTACCGTTGAACCAACCGTTGAACCAACCGTTGAACCTCCCGTTGATGTTTTTAATCCTCCTCCACCAGTTGATGTTTTTAATCCTCCTCCACCAGTTGATGTTTATGAGCTTCCTCCTAATAATTCTGGTTTTCCTATTAATCCTGATACTGGATATGCTATGGATCCTAATACTGGTTATCATTATGATCCTACCACCGGACGCCGTATTGATTCTACCGGTTCTTTTTTCATTGATCCTGTCACTGGAGAACATTCGGATGTGAATGGAAATCTTTATGATCCTATCACTAGAGAGATGATTCCTCCAGCTAACGAAAGACCAATTGTAGATTATGATATTAATAAAATATATAACGTTGGTGATAAAATTAGAATGGAAGATGGATCAGTTTATATGTTAAAATTTTATACTGGAACTTCTGGAACTTCTCCTTTAAATGATCCAACAAATTATGCTCAAGTTTCTCCCCCTACAACTTTTCAACGTGATACTGTTCAACGTGATACAGCAATCAATAACGGTGTTTATACTTTTGAAAGTGGAAATGGTAAATTCGCAGGAACAGTATCAGCATTAGGTGATCGTCAAGTTATATACCCAGATTCAAATATAGTATTTATTGGTGTAAATAAACAGATGGATAATAGTACAGATTATTGTTTACCAAATGTAGGAGCGCAAATTGCCGGACCAAATTTAGATGATGACACAAGAGTTTTATCAGTATTTCAAACTGCAGAATTAAATGAGTATGTGAATGGATATGGTTTAGTTTTAAATAAACCCATTTACTCTAACGGAGAACCAGATTTTCAAAATAATTATAAACCCTATACTTTTGGAATAGATAACTGTATGGGAAATTATATGTACGCCTCAAATCCCTCACAAGCTGGTAATGATATGGCAACTAATTCTGGTGTATTTCAGTTCGAAAATGAAAATGGTAAATTTGCTAGTAAATCAACAACAGGAAATGGTTATAATCAATATGGAGCGCCTAGATCAGTTTTATTCCCTGCTACTAATCAAGCAGAAATTCAAGTTCCTGCAAATAGGGATATGCAAACTGATTATTGTATACCATTAGTTGGATCAAAAGTTGCAAGTCCATATTTAAATGATGGAGTTACCGTTGTAGGTGTAAATGATACTGGTGCTGCAGATCAATATCATATTGCTAAGATGATTACCTTAAGTGATAAATTTTATACAAATGGAGATCCTAATTTTAATTCACCAGGTTATGTATATACTTTAGCTTTCGATAATTGTGATCCTAATTATATGTATGCTTCTAACCCTGTAGCAGATCCTGTTTCACTTGTTCCTCCACCACCTCCTATTGATTCTTATGCTCAAAATTCAGGAAATTATAATTTTATAGATGAAGATGGGAAAATGTCTGGTAATGCAACAACTACCAATGGTATGGATGCAGAAGGAGGTCCTAGACCTGTATTATTTCCTGGTAGTAATTCAGTAGAACTTTATTATCCAATTGATATGAACTATGAAACAAATTATTGTATCCCTCAAGTTGGTTCAAAAGTAGCTTCTCCAAATTTAAATACTGGAACTACTGTAGTTGGTATTAGTGATGGTGGATCTCCAGATGAATATCACTTTACAAAAATGATTCAATTAAGCGATACAATTTATCCCAATGGAGATCCTAATTTTAATGCACCAGGTAGTTCTTACTCATTAAATTTTGATAATTGTGATCCTTCTTACATGTATGTATCAAATCCTTTTGCTGCTAATTTACCTCCTCTTTACACACCTTCACCTGGGCCTCCACCTATCCCACTAGATCCACTTTCACCTGCAATTGCAGTTGGGGATTTGGTTCAAGATGTTCAAGATCCTACGGTTGGGGCACCAAAATCTTCAGCTAAAAGAAGTCAAGGCATCCTGACTGCATTCTTAGACGGAATTCAATTATATACTAGTCCTCCACAAAACTGTGGACCACCTGCTAGTAATAAAGCTACACCCAAATGGGCTTCTAAAGCTGGAGCTGCTAAAGCTGTTGGTGCTAAAGCTGGTGCTGCTAAAGCTGGTGCTGCTAAAGCTGGTGCTGCTAAAGCTGGTGCTGCTAAAGCTGGTGCTGCTAAAGCTGGT
>Ga0214923_10007050_pt1 | contig 12373 bp, 12 predicted proteins | sample LL1510_MetaG_FD_177993 | JGI IMG/M metagenome (GOLD analysis project Ga0214923, IMG submission 177993) | Freshwater microbial communities from Lake Lanier, Atlanta, Georgia, United States - LL-1510 | ecosystem: Environmental > Aquatic > Freshwater > Lake | place: USA: Georgia | collected...
CTAAACAAGAAATAGCTGAAAAAAAAAAAGTTTCAAAGCATTTTTTTTTGACAAAAAACTAAATAATTTTGATAAAACAACACAACTTGGTGGATCCGGAAAAGTAATACCAAAATTTATGGAATCCGTCCCTAATTCACCATATAAACCACATTATGATAAACCACATTATGATAAACCACATTATGATAAACAACCACAACAACCTAGTATACCTGCAGGTCCAAGTTCATATCCAAATGAAATACCACAAAATACACCAATGATACCATCATATGATTATGCAACAGCAAATCAAAAAAAATTAGTTGATTTACAAGTATATGAACAAAAAAAGCCTAATTTATTAGCAGAAAAACAAGCAAATATCGCATTACAACCACTAGCTCTATCTAGTCCTTTTATGCCTCCACAATTTCAATCATACTTTAATAATATGATGAAAGAATTTTATACTCCTTTTATTTATAAAGATTATAATATTAGTATTGGTGGTCCAAATGCTGATAGAATGCATGCAACTGTTTTATATGAAGATATTTTACCTCCTAATGATGTTTATACTTCTTATAAATCTATGCGTGAAAGAAATAATTTAGCAGAATATATTAGAAGCACTTTTATTAATATTGAAGAAGGGGAAAGTAAAAACTTTAAAGGTGATGGACCTAATAGTATCAATTCACGATTAAAATTAATTGAATTAACACCAAATAACCCAAGTTATTATACTCTTAATCCTTATTCTGCTTCTGCTAAAAATTTCTTATTATATACTTCTTGTTATCCTATTATTTATGATAGAAAAGATCATGGTTCACAATGTAGTAAATCATCCACTGGAATTAATCTAAGAGTTTATGAAATACATACTGGTGAAGTATTCTATCTTTTTCCAAATAAAGCTTCAAAATTCTTTACAACTGCTTTTCAAGGTCCATCTATAACTTCTAGTTTTATACTTAAAACTTCTCCTCCTCCTGATAATTATTTAAATCAGATTATAGAATATTATACTGTTAATCAAAATAATTTAATATATAATTATGATAGTATTCGAGATTTAAAATATTACAATTATATAAGAGATACAATATGTAAACAAAAAATTAGTCCTAATTTTATTCAACCATATTGTTATTTTTTAGATGAAACAACAAAAATAACATTTAATAAAAATGGAACAACATCTTCAAGTTCATCTTCATCATTATCTGAAGAACAACAAGAAAAACAAAAAATAGAAAATAGTATAAATATGCAATTATTAATATTAACAGAATCACCAACACAGAGTATTAAATATTGGTGTTCAAATAATTATGTAAATGATAGAAATACACGTAGACAAACATCAATTGGTTATAAATCTGAAAAAATATGGGATTCAATTATAGCACAAATATTATTATCATTTTATGTTATGTTAAAATATAAATTTGTTATAAATGAGATGTCTTTAGAAAATAATTTCTTTATTAAAGAAATAAATATTTTTGGTCAACCTAATCAATATTGGATTTACACTATTAATAATATTAATTATTATGTCCCTAATCATGGATTTCTTCTTATGCTTGATCATAATTATAAAGATTTAGATCCTAATACAAAACCACAACATAAAATATTATCAAAAAATTTATTTAATGATAAAGATATTGATAAACATATTTATGATAATATTAAAAAATGCACAGATGTAAGTATATTCAAAGATAATGTAATTATTCCAGATAATTCTAAACTGATTTTCAGTGGTATTAATACAGAAATTGGAATAATTAATCGTGATGATTTTAATATTAATGAATATGAAAATATATTACAAAAATATTTAGGTAAATTTATGCATAATAGAATTGGAACATATATAAGAGATTTAGAGTATAATTATATTAATAAAGATGACGTCAGACCATTTTATATAGGAGAAATAGCATTATATGAAGAATCATATGATAAATATAAATTTGTATTATTTTTAAAAACTAAAGATACCACTACTTATGAATGTATTAGTACAAATTCAAATGGAAATAAAGAGAATGTAGATGTAGATAAGAATTTATTATATCACTATACGAGCACAGAAGAAATACATCAAGATATTAAACATGGAGATTCTTCATTAACGATTGAAAATTTAATTGAAAGATATATAATATAATTTAGTGATTAAAAATAAGAGATAATATAATATAAAATCTATTATTAATATATATTAGTATATTAATGAATTACAGTTTTATAGATAAATATACAACAAAAGATTTCATAATAGAAAATAAGAATAATTTATATAATGAATATCCACCATCACAACCAACAAATCCAAAATTTCATAATTATTACATGCCAAGTTATGAACAGAATACAAATAATTGGGCAACAGAAAACAGTATACAAAAGTCATTATTAAAAAGTGTATTTACACCAACACCATTAGGTGAATTATTTTTTTGTAGAGATAATATAAATAGAATACAACAGAAAATAAAGTATGAAGTATTTGTAAGAACAAATGGTAAATATAAATTAGAAGTAGATCAAAATGAGTCAGATTTATTAATAGTAATGCGAGATGTATATATAACAGATTCGATGAATCAACCATATAAATTAGTTCATCAAGTCAAAGTGTTAAATCATAGAGTAATAGAAAAGATAGTTCCAGATATGATATCATTGATAAAACAAGATGATGAATATATAAAACAACTAGACAAACCAATTGATCCAATACCATTACCAGTAAATGTATCAAAAGCAGGTCGTTTAAGTTTACCTTCAGTAACGACAATATTTTTTCCAAGGAGTTAATTTTTTTATAATAAATTATTTAATTATGTAATAAAATATTTTATTAAATTTATGTATATAATATGAAAAGTGAAGATTCTGTAAAAGATTTTATGTTTGAACATTCAATATTAGATAGAATAATGTTATTATTTGAAAAAATAATAAAAAGTAATAAAAATATATCATCAAAATATATAAAAACATTAATAACTATTATAAAAGTATTAATTGAGCATCATCATGAAAAAATGGAAGAAAAGTATGTATTTCCAATGATTACTACACATGAAAATAAAAAGATTGTGGATAGATTAATTTATGAGCATAAATTAAGTAAACAAATAACAAATAAAATAATAAAATATAGTATGAATGATGAAATATATAATAAAAATTTAAATTTAATTAAAAAACTACTTATATATTTTATTCGAATGTATAGATATCATGAATCATATGAAAATATCCAAATATATCCAGAATTTGAAAGAAATATTACTAAACAAGAATATAATAAAATAAATGATCTTGTTGAGGAAAATGAAAAAATGATATTAGGTAAAATAAATATTAGTGATATTATTAATGTAATTATTAAAATTGAGAAAATATTATAAAATTTTTAGTTATTTTATAATATTAAATTAAAAATTAATTAATGGAATTATTAAGATTTGGGTGGCTGAATTGATTCATTAGTAGAATATACGAAGATAGTTCCTTTAGTTTGTGCAATGATCTTAATAGCTTCCTTCCCCGTTTCAGTACCACTACTAACAGTTATACCACTAGTCACAGTAATAGGCTCTACATTTTTATCAGTTTTTAAATCTAATGGTTTATATTCAAAAGAAGTATCCGTGTTTGTCGAATCATTCTTACTAATGATATATGTTTTGCAGCATATAATAGTTGTATCATTAGCATCGTTTTCATTCTTAGTTTGTACGGCAACAATAGATCTAAGATGGAAATCTTGAGAATTAACCTTAATAGTATCATCAACTGATATTCCATGTTTATTTAATTTTTCATATTGAGCCATGGTAACAGGTAATGAAGCCATTGCGTAAGGTTGTGCGAATCTTGCAGTATTGATATCATAAGTTCTTCTGTGAATATAGAATAATAATATTTGTCTAGAATGAATAATTTCTTGTTTCTTTTGGACAATTTGTCTATGATGAATATATAATTGTGGTTGAGATTCAAGAGCACCTGCTATTGAGCTAGGTGATGCAGTAGCACCTGTATTATCAACAAAAGATAAACTAGTATTTGGTAATCTAATAGTAATCATAGGAAGACTTGTGATATGACCAGCTGCTAATGCAGGGATATTAGAATATGCAGTTGAGATAGAATAAACAGGTCTAGTTAAAACAATGGTAGGTCTTAAAGAGAAAGCAGCTAATAATTTTCTTAAAATAGTTCCTTCATCTTTAACATAAGCAAGATCTGCAGCATCAAAAACACTTGCTCTGCAGTTATCAATAGCAAGGATGAAAGAGCTTAAATCATTCATATAAAATTTACCTTGTCTAAGATTAAGAACAGATTCCATAAGTTTAATTTGAACAATACATCTCTTTAATAAATCATCAAAAGGTTTGCTCTTAGAAACACAAGCAGTTTCAGCTGGATCAGTAGCAATATCCCAATATAATTCATATTCAGGTTGAGTTTGTAATTCAACACCATTATATTTTTGGTGGATAATCTTTGAAATAGATGCCATTAACATATGTTCATCGATTAAATGGAATTTATGGAAGAATAAAGCTGCTACAACTGGATGAACAAATGAGTAAACATTTACTCTTTGTCTATCAATGACGTCTGCACTTCTTAATGAATTAACTCCATCATAGGTAATTGATTGAAGAACAACTTGATTGTGTAAATCACCGAATAATTCATCATGTTGAATAATTTGTTGTAATGCATCCATTTGATCTTTTTCGATATTTAATTGACCGGAAAGGTTGTATGATGCAGGGATGAAGCCTAATGCTTTAGTCATTTCATTACTCATGGAGTAAGCATCATTTGGATCATAATGTTCTTTATTTTTATTCATAAAGATATCATTGATGATAGCCTGTGCTTCGGAATCATTGAAATCGTATTTAGATTTGTATTCATTGATTTTGTTAATATACTCTTTCATAGGAAGATTAGGATATTTACCAAGAAGTCTTTCTCTAATTTTAAAGGATAATTTTTTAATTCTATTCATACTCTTATTGTATTTGTCAACAATAGCATTAATAATATTCTTATCCTTACCATATTTTTCTCTGAGATCATCTAAGATAGAATAATTAGACTTATGCTTACCAACATTTTTACGAATAAGATTTCTAACTTCTTTATCGATATCTTCATGAGAAGATTTGTTAAATGATGTATCCGGATTAGACATACTGTATATATATTAAATTATATATTTTTTTTTATAAAAAAATGAATTATATATTTTTATATAATTTTTATCTATAATTTTTTAGATATTATTGATTTGTTATTTTTTAATTTATTTATTTTAGTGATATTATTAATATAACTAGATGTATCACATTTATTACTATTATTAATTTTATTAATAATTTCACCCATATAGATAAATTCGTCTATAGATTTATTCCTTATATTTTCATTCGAATTTTTATTAATAGTTTCATTGGTTTTATTAATATTTTTTTTATTCATTTTTTTAACTGAAGTTCTATTTAAATCAGCAGCAAATACTAATGTATTATTATGAGTTTTAATTCCATTTTTTTTAATATTACTATATTTATTTATATAATAAGATGGTATTGCACAACTTATATATCCATGTAATTCTAATAGGTCCCAATTTTGTTCACCATATATGTAATTTTCCAAAATATCACCAATAGAAAGGTTATTAAGAACTTTAGAATATTGACTTTGAATAATAAACTTATGATAATTTTCATGAATCATTAAAGGAATCAAAACTTTTTCAGTTTCATATAACTCAATACAAGTATCAATATTTTTATAGTCTGATAATAATTTATCAGTTGCTTTATATAGATCAAAATCTAAATCTTTTTTTTTCATAATATTAACAAAATCATCAAATAACACTTGAGTAATTTTATTATTATTATAATTAATTTTCAATTCGTCTAATTGTATTAATATTTTACGCATATCAAATTGACAATATTCAATAAATTTATTAATTAATTCATATTCTAAATTTATCTTCTCATTTTTACAAATATTATAAACCCATCTATTGATCTCATTCAAATATGGTGGATATACTTTAATTTCATTTGAATATTTTTTTGTTTCATTTAGTTGTTTATTATGTTGATTATTAGTTATTATAATTATTGGCATCCATCTATTATAATTATTATCTTTTATTATATTAAATACACCTAATTTATCATTTAATGTTATAACTGATTCTAATTCATCTATCACTAAAATTAATTTTTTTTTATTACCATCTAAATAATTTTTATATGATAATTTACCTATTAAATCTACATCAATCTTGATTTTAGGATCTAACATATTCAAATTAATTATATCATAACCAAACTCTTTTAATATAATATTTACAATTGATGATTTTCCACAACCATGAGAACCTGTTATTAATAAATTACCTTTTCTTTTACTAAATTCAATCTCCTCTTCTGATATATTCGTTAATTTTTTTTTTCTACCTTTCGACGATTTTTTTAATAATCCATTCTCTCGTAAAAAATTATTAACATTCTCATATGTTGATAACCAATATTTTATATAATCTATCACTTTTACATTACCTATTATATCATCTAATTTTATAGGTTTGTATTTATTATATATCGAATTCATCATATATAATTATATTATTATTAATATCTTATATCTTCTAAATTAATATTTTTATAAATATTTAATTTACTCAAAAAATCAATTTTTAACTCTAAAATTTAATTATCTTTAATTATATTATTACTATCATTAATGATATTATTACTATCATTGATAATTATTAAATTAATATCATTAATAATTATTAAATTTATATCATCATCATTATCATTAATACTTATATTATCATTATTAATAGTTAAATTATCATTATTAATAGTTAAATTATCATTATTAATAGTTAAATTATCATTAATATTATCATTAATATTATCATTAATATTATCATAATTATTTTGATTAATATTTTGATTATTATGTAAAATTTTAAAATTATTAATAATGTCTAATTTATTAATTTTAGAGGAAAGGAGATCTTTAACAAGTGGTATAGTATTTTCATTTAACAACATAGAAACGATATTATTTTTAGTATTATAATTAATATTATTAATTTTCATAGAGTTAAATTCGCTTGAATTAAAATCCATAGGAACGCGAAGATAGAAAGGTATTAAATTTCTTTCAGTAAGGTGTATACCATGAATACATCTTTTAATAATGATATTATTAGTATTAATTTCATCTTTAATAATATTAAAACATTTTCCATACATAATATCACTATAACAAATTTTAATATTTTTAGTGCAAGCACCGAATTTACAATTATAACCACCTGGGCATTTATTATTAATACAATTTTTACATTCTTTAGTATAAATGGTTAGTTCATCAAATAATTCTTTATTATTATAAATATTAATATTAGAAAGGTCTTCAAAGTTATATATCATATCATAAATATATTGTCTCAAAGTATCTTTTTTTTGATCATCTAAACTATGAGCAAACATACATTTATTTTTATATAAGCATTTAGAATGATTCACAATATTATAGCATAATAATTTTTTAATATTATCAGTTATTTTATCCATTTTATGTTTTGATTAATAAATTATAAAATAATCTTTTTAAATTATTATTTTATAATATAAATAATATGATCAAACATAATTTAAAAGAAATAGTTAATTTTAGTAAATCAAATAATAATTTTTCAGATTATAATATTGTAAATAATTTTAAACTTAATTTTACTAAATATAAATCAATTAATTTAAAAAAACAAGTTGGTGGAGTTAATGAACAAAATGGTGAAATGCCTACAATTCAAAATAGTGAAATGCCTACAATTCAAAATAGTGAAATGCCTACAATTCAAAATAGTGAAATGCCTACAATTCAAAATAGTGAAATGCCTACAATTCAAAATAGTGAAATGCCAAATATGATAGTAAATCAAAATAGTGAAATGCCAAACATGGTAGTAAATCAAAATGCACTGATGCAACCTGGACAAAATAATATTATGATGATGCCAGATACTTATTTAGAGAAACCAGCATATGTAACGAATACGATAAATACTTATTCAATCCCTGAAGGGACAATATTATTTTATTCTACAACAGAGAAGCGTGGATTTAATACATCATCAATACAATTAAACATTAAAAACTTAACAGATCAAGACAACATATCATTATTTACACCAAATTTTAGATTAGCATCAGATAAAATTCAGGGATGTAGTATTGATAAACAGAAAGGGTACATACATACATTTAAAGTTATACGTGAAATACCGGATATATATATTAGATTACCATATGATACAGATGATAATATATCACTATCTGAATTACACGATTCATTTTGTTCAGGAAATTCTCAGTATAATGGTGTTGGATTCTTTTATCCTAAAAATGAGATTGATTTATTTAATAATAATATGACATCGAATAATATGAAAATACCAAATATAACTGATGAATCACATTATTCTGAATTTTATTTATGTAATCCAAGACCATATTTAGAGTATATGTATTCTCAAAAATGCATGAGTTTAAGGAAATTAACAGATCCGTATAAATTTAATTAAAAATATTTTTTATAATATATCATAATATATAAGTAATATGATACTTAAAAAAGAAGAAATTAAGAAGTTATTTAATTATATATTGAACAATGATCATGAAATTATACTAGATAGCGATACTAACGATATATTGTATATAAAACATAACAATGGAGAAATCAAATGTAAATATATATTAATATTTTCTACAATAGAAAATGAAAATAATAATAATAAAAATAAAAATAATAAAAATAAAATGAAGTTATTGTGGTCATATAATAATAAATATATAGATGCACAAACTAAAAATATTAGTTTATTAATTAAAAATAAAATAGATAAAAAAGAAGTAGATGGAAAAGAAGTAGATAAAAAAGAAGTAGATGAAAAAGAAGTAGATGAAAAAGAAGTAGATGAAAAAGAGATAATAATAATGGTTAAAAAAATAATAGAGAGTGAAATAATAATAAAATACGAAGATATAACAACAAGGGGGTTATGGATAATAAGGAAAAAAAATAAATTATATACACAATATTTTATGATAATAGATATAATATATTTATAAATATCTTGAACAAATATAAATATAACATAGTAGATGAATAAAGATATTAGATTAAATTCGAATTTATTGATAGATAAGATAGAAAGGATGAAAAAAAAGATGTCCATAATAACAAAAAAAACTAAATGTGAATATTGTGAAAAAGAATACAATAAAATATATAAATATGATGATAAAAAGGGTAAATTTAAAATAAGCGAGACAGAAATACACAAATTAGAGGATCATAATATAATGAATATAAATTTATATACGAAGATATCAAAAATAAATTTACCGAATATAAATTATTGTTTAATAACGACGAATACTTTGAACATAATAGATGGTTTATACGAAGATGGTAGTTATGAGAAATACATAGAAAATAATAAAAATATTTTAACATCAAAAACGAGTAGATTTTCAGAACATTCTGGATTTATATATTTTAAGGATAACAAAGTTGATAGAATAATAGTATTAAATGATTCTAGAGTTGATAAGAATGATCCGATATTATATATGCCTAAAAATTGCATAGAAGCATTTGATGTAGATTACATATATCACACACATCCAAAAACACCGTATATAGGATCACGAGCAAGTGAGGGTATAATATATGAATTTCCATCAATAAGTGACATACTACATTACACAGAACATCACAATGGAGGGAGATTATTAGGTTCATTAATAGTTACGCCAGAAGGTGTATATATAATTCATAAAAAGAATATAAATCGTGAAAAAATAAGGATAGATTATGATTTAATAATAAGTGATTTAAACAAGATATATAACTTATGTTATAAAGAATCGATTGAAAAATACAAAGAAATAAATAATTTTATAAAAGATGATTACATAAAAATCCCGGATAAATATTTTTATGAAAAGATATCTATAAATTTTGAATATATAAATAAAATAAACAATATATTATTGAAATATGATTTATATATAGATTATTATCCGAGAATAAGAATAAGTAAAGGAAAAGAAAACACAGATAATGATAATTATTGGATATTGCCTGATATATATGTGCCGATAATAATATAAAAAATATTTATAATATAGAATTTTATATGGAAGGAAAATTAATATTAATATTAATATTAATAATATTATTAATAAATAATTATAAAACAAATAAAGATAATATAAATGAAAATTTTGAGAATAGTGATGATATAATTATTGTAAAAACTGAAGAATATTATTATATAAATATAATAAAACCTGATGAGAATAAAAAAAATATAAATAACAAAACACAAAAGGGAAAATGGTTTCCAAAAAAATATAGTATAATAAAAATAAAAAATAAAAATATATAATAATAATATTTTTATTTTTGGTAGTATTAATTTATAATTATAATATATAATATGTATAAATTAAAAGAATTAATAGTAATTGTTATTATACTTATAGTATTGATAAATTTATCAAAAAAGAGTGAAGGTTTTAGAGTTGATTCACAAAACTTTCCTTATACCAATTATCAAAATACAGCAAATTTCTTAGATTATAATGATAATGAAGCACCTGGAATGTATCAAAAAATCAATAACAATGTAATGGGTCCATCAAGTAAAGTAGGTGTTAATCAAAATAGTAATGTTGATATATTTGATAATCGTGGATATAAATTTACCGAGAATAGTTCTCAGAATAAAGATGTTGATGTATTTACAAACATAGTAGATAATCAACAATTAAGAAGTAATTTTGAGAGAACATATTTATTAGATCCTAATGGATCAGTTGCACAATATGATATTACAAATAACAAGATAAGTCCAAATTGTTGTCCAGCACAATATTCACCACCATTTAAATTAACTGATAAAGATAGTTCAAATTGTGATTTTGCACAAAAATATGTTGCAAATCAATATTCTGGTATGAATTATCAAGATGGATATGGGTGTGTATGTATGACACCAGATCAAGCAGAATTTTATGGATCTCGAGGTGGTAATACCAACTAAATATAGTTAGTTAAATAATAATATAATAATAATATTATATTATTATAGAAAAATAGATAGGATATTATAGTTTTAGTAGTTTTTAGTGAATTAAAAATAAAATTATTTAATCTTAAATAATATTAATTTAATAATATTATTTATCAAACCATTAAATGGAGAAAAAAGATGAGAAAGATAAAAAAAAATCAAAATATAATAAAAAAAAAGAAGATTCTTATAAATACATGAACACAGAGCAAAAAATAAGATATATAAATTATATAAATGATAAATACAAATATGAAGACAATATATGTGAGATGATGTTAAGCGATGATATATTAATATATTACAAATATGATGTAAAAAATAATGATAAATGTAAAAAAAAGCATATTAATTTATTAAAAAAAATAATAAATTTTTTAGAAGAAAAAGAAATAACATATTGGATAGATGATGAGTTATTATTAAATATAAAACGAAATAATAATAAAATTCCGTGGAGTGAAAATATTACATTAGGTATACCATATGATTCTTACATAAATATATTAGAAATAATTAATAAATATCCAAAAGAAATAATAAATGAAATTGAATATAGGATATGTAATAAATATAAAATAAAATTCAAAGAAATTTTATCATTTTCACCAGTTGATTCAGAAAAACCATTTTTAATAAAAATATTTTATTTAAATGAGAAATATGAAGAAATTAGTATAACATTAGTATTATATTTTATATTTAATAATAAATATGTTCGTAATCTTACAAATTGGTTAGATATACATAATTATAATATAAATGACGTATATCCCTTAAAAAAAGTAGAATATGATGGAAATAAATATTATTCAGTAAATAATTCGAAATCGTATTTAAATAATGCATTTTGGTATTGGAGAGATTTAGTATTATTAGGATTTGATAATATTGATAATAATAAATTCAATATTGATAAAAAAATATATTTGGTTATTAAATAAAAGATATAATAAATATTATTTAATAAATTATTTATTATATATTAAACCATATAGTTTAATATATAAAAGTGAGATTAAATTATAATTTAAAAATATATAAATATTTCATAAATATAAATGGATTTTAGATATTTAGTTGAAACTAAAAATGAATTTAATAATTTTTTAAGTGATATACTTGTTCCACATATTTATAATGGTA
>Ga0214923_10007051_pt1 | contig 12372 bp, 11 predicted proteins | sample LL1510_MetaG_FD_177993 | JGI IMG/M metagenome (GOLD analysis project Ga0214923, IMG submission 177993) | Freshwater microbial communities from Lake Lanier, Atlanta, Georgia, United States - LL-1510 | ecosystem: Environmental > Aquatic > Freshwater > Lake | place: USA: Georgia | collected...
ATGCTTATTGGTAGATATATGGGTGTTCCAATTACTTTGTTTGTTACATTTGAAGTTACATTTTTTACAAATGAATTTGGCATTTTCGGCATTTTCGGCATTTTCGGCATTATTCTTCATTATTCGTTTTTATATATATTAGATAAAGAAAAAAATGCCTAAATCCTTTTTTCAAAAAATAATAAAAATTTTATCGTAACATATTTTTTTATAATAATTTGATTTTAAACCATTCTGGTAACAACCTACTTTTTTACAAAAATTTGTCTCAAGAAAATCAAAATTGGACATTTTTAAAATGTCCATTTTCAAAAACCTAACTACTTTTTTTGTTGAGAATTCTCTTACTGAAAAATGTTACGAATTTGATAGAACATTGTTCAAACCATTTATGGTAATAAATAATATTATATTTAATATACTATTATTCAACACTACATTATTGTAGGTGTAAAAATATAATATAAAAAACTACCTAAAATAGGTAGTTTTAGTCAAATAATATAAAAACATAATATCATTTATTTATAACTAAAATGGGTAAATATAGTTGTGAAAAATGCGCCAAAATATTTTCTCAAAAATCTCATTATGACCAACATATTAAACGAAAGAAACCGTGTGACATAGAAACAGACAAGTTAAAAAAATTAATTGATAGGGCAGTTGAAGAAAAATTGAATGAAATAAGTAAAATAATAAATATAACCAATAATGAAACTATAACAAAAATGAATGAAGAAAATAATATTTACAAGATGAATAAAAAACAACTATTAGATAAATGTAAAGAATTTGGAATCAAGAAATATAGTAGTAAAAACAAATCAGAATTAATTACACTCATAAATTCTAAAAATAATTTCATTCCAACGCAAATAGTAAATGTAGTAAAAAGTTCGCCTAATTTAGAATTAAACCAACGAAGAATTAAATCCGCACCCGCGGGTTCACATTCTTCGTTGTCAATGACCGATAAATATTTTAATTCTTCCCCTCTGGGGCAGAATGAAATATTCAGCGGTTTAAATCTATCTACAAATAATACTACAACTTATGATAATTGTATTCAATCCTATGGTTCAACTATAGACGAACCAAAAGAAACTAAATTAAATGTAATTGATTTATTTTGTGGTTGCGGTGGAATGTCAAAAGGGTTGACTGACGCAGGATTAAACATCATAGCTGGAATAGATATATGGGATAAAGCAGTTGAAAATTATAACAAAAATTTTGAACATAAAGCATATTGTGAAGATTTAACACAATTGCCTCCTGAAAAATATAACGAATTATATAATAAAGATAATAAACAAATTGATATCTTGGTGGGTGGCCCACCTTGTCAAAGTTTTAGTATTGCGGGAAAAAGGGATAAAAATGACCCAAGAAATGCTTTATTTATGGAATATGTTAAATATCTTGATTATTTCAAACCAAAAGCTTTTATTATGGAAAACGTTATAGGTATGCTTTCTAAAAAAACGGCTAATGGTGAAAATGTAATAGATATTATAATGGAACAATTAAATAGAAATTATAACTGTATAATTAATAAATTATATGCGAGTGATTTTGAAGTTCCACAAAATAGAAGACGGACTATAATTATTGGAATTAGAAAGGATTTAAATATTATCCCAAAAGAACCTGAACCAATTATTAAATTAGTAAAAGACAGAATACCTGTTAAAACAATATTATTACCTAAAGAAGAAATTGATAAAAAATATTATTTAAGTGAAAAAGCATTAGCAGGTATAGAAAATAAAAAAGGCATTAATAAAGAAAAAGGTTTTGGATTTGGAGCACAAATGTTAGATTTTGATAAACCATCTTATACTATTCCAGCGAGATATTGGAAAGATGGTTATGATGCTTTAGTTAAATATAATGATAAAGAAGTTAGACGATTAACTATAATGGAATTAAAACGAATACAGAGTTTTCCAGATAATTATATTTTAGATGGTTCAAATAAAGATGTTATTATGCAAATAGGAAACGCAGTTGCTTGTAAATTCGCATATCATCTTGGAAAATACATTATCAATACTCTTCAATAATCAATTCATTCCAAAAATCAGAACCTCTAAATTGAGAATAATTTCGGGTATTTCCTTCATACATACCACTATCAAATATAATTTTTTATTTTTGATACATTCAATAAAATATTCAAAATTAAATGGTTTTCCAAAACAAATATTTTTGTATTTATTATCTGTTTTTTTACAAATAAAGAACCCTTTTTTATTAAATTTGTTCTCAATATGTTGTTTCATTTTATCTGCTTTCCAAATAGCTATCATTATATTATCATTATGTAGAAATTCAGGAAAATCTTCTTTTCTAATTCTTATATTACTTCAAGTTGTATACCTATGTTCATATAAATTTTTCACTTCTTCTTGTGTTTTAATCAATCCTTCTTTATCATCATCTTTCAAAAATTCTAATTCCATAAGCTTTTCTATTATATTAGATATGAATTCTTTATATTCATATAATAAATTTCTTAAATTATTTGATGAAAGTAAGATTTTTTTTACAAATTTTTCTGTAATATCATCATTATCATCATAATCATAAATATCGTTTATACTATTTATCTCATCATTATTATAACTTTCATTTTTCATTAAATTATAGAAAAATCCTGATATTTTTAATATATTATCTATTATTTCAAATACTTCAATCATTTGAATTATAGGTGGTGATTTTTCAATTGGTTCAATATCATATTTGTCTTGTTCATTCAATTCAATAGTTACATTGTAAGTTTTATAAGAAATACCTAAAATTTTGGTTTTTTCATCAAATGATGTTAATGTACTCTTTAATCCTCTTGGTAATAATATTTCTTCTTGGTTTTCTTGGTGTTGTTCTCCAAAATAACTAATTTTTGATAAATTAATATAAGGAACTCCTTTTTTTATTGTATAAATATATACACAACATTGGTTGGTTTCATTCAAAAAACGATAGCTATTTTTTTCAAGAGCATTTATAGTTTTAGAAGTAGAAATATAACCTTTATTGATATCTAAATATGGAGCATCATCTTTTGTATTAATCGTTCCTCTATATACGATTAAATCTTCTTTTGCTACACTTGCTTTTGTTAACATAATATTATCAATAATATTAATATTTTCAATTTGTGTTTTTATTTCTTTATTTATATCGTAAATTTCTATTTCATTCATAGTGTCATATAAATCTTTATAATTATTTTCAATTCTCAATATTTTATTTATTATATCACTTCCTTGTGTATATTTTTTTAAAGCGTTAACTTCAATGTCACTTAAATTAGTGACGTACTCAAAATTGCCACCATATTTTTTATTTTTTCTTGTTTTGTTATTTTTTCTTGTTTTGGAATTTTGTCTTGTTTTTTTTCGTTTTAGTGTATTCTTAATTGGCATATATATATATATATATATATATATATTATTGACATATATTTTTAATATGAAAAATGATTAAAATAACAAGAAACAATTTATTATAATTATAATTTCTCAATATATTATAAAAATGACTATTGTAAAAACTGAAAATAAAAATGGAATAAAGATATACACAGTTGAAAAAAATTTTGATGATGTTAAAATGGAAAAGAAAATGGATAAATTTTTAAAAAAGGAAGATATTACTGATATAATTGACCACGACGCCGATGTATATACAAATGAAGGAAAATTATTATTAAGATTTAGAAAAGATGTATTGCCTAAAAGACATATAGATGATTTTTTTGATAATGTTATTAAATTTGCTATGAATACCAGTGGAAATCGTGGCAGTGCGAGTGGTAGTAAATCAAAAAGTGTTTGGGATAATCCTCGCGTTATGTCTAATATCTTTGGGTTTTTTGATCGCTGGTCACCAATTCAAAAAGTAGTATTTAAAAAATTAGGAAAAACTCCGAAAGTGGATGTTCGTGAATGTCGTTTCAATATGGATTATCCTGAATTATATGAAAAAACGATTCCTTTGATACAAGATATTGATAAAATGTATAAAAAAATGACACCTGACCAGTATGCTTTACAGCGTAAAAAAGCTGACCAAACACATTTTCGTATTCCAGACACAGCTTTTACTACAATTACTACCAATGTAAACTATCAAACCAGTATTCATACAGATAAAGGTGATGATGTAGAAGGATTTGGTAATTTGGTTGTTATAGAAAGGGGTGAGTATAAAGGTTCTGAGACTTGTTTTCCACAATATGGTATTGGTGTAGATGTGAGAACTGGAGATACTTTATTTATGGATGTTCACCAACCACACGCGAATTTACCGATGGTGAAAACAGATAAAGAAGCGAAACGATTATCTATTGTTTGTTATTTGAGAAAAAATGTATGGTTGAGAACAATGAATAAATCTAAAAGTTTTTATGAAAATCATCGCAAAACAATGCGAAGTATGCGAAGTATTAATGGTAACGGGACACGAAAGAAGAAGTAAAAAAATTATTAGGATTATATAAATCATAATAATTAAATAAATTCACATTTTCTTAACAGTCTTATTTTTATCATTTTTACTCTGTTTTTTATTTGTTTTTGATTTCTTTGTATTGACAATATCTAAATCTTCACCACCAGTTCTCGCAAGTATTTTCTTCAAACGAAATTCGGTCATTCCATTCTTTTTGGTTGAAATTTCGCCATATTCAGGAAATTCCTTTTTCAATTTCTGTGATGCTTCTAACATTGGTTTCAATCGTGCTTCAAACGTACCTAATCCGCCTTCTTTACCATAATATTTTGTAACGAAACCGACACGATTGAAACGGATAACAATACCATCTTCAATAAAATATTTAATGGTTCTCTCAACATCTTCTTTTTGTCCATTTTCTTTAGTCAATGTCAATTGTAATGCCTTCAATTTCGGACGATTGATAATACCATAAAAAGCACCAACAATATAATTCAAACAATTGGAAATTTCTTCGCGTGCTTTACGAAAAAAAGGATTGAATACTGGATAAACACCCCATATATAAGAACCTTGTTTTTTACATTCAGAAAAAGCATCTTTGAAGAAATAATCCAAAGATTTGCTTTTAAACTTGGACATTTTCAAATCAATACTGGCTACATCGTCATCAAAAAATACGATATGTTTTCCTTCAGGCCATTGTTCCATTATGAATTGTCTTTGTGGAACCAGTCCTTTTTTACCGACCACTAATTTATTATATAATGTGCTATCCACGACTTTTTTATATTCTTCTTCTTCTTCTTTGTTTGCTACATATACATATATTTTATTGGAAGGTATTTTCATTTTTTTCAATGTAGATAGCGTTTTTTCATTACATACTTGTGCTCTTTTATAAGATGGAATACATACAACATAATCAGTCATTTTATAGTTATATAAATATTATATATAATAGTGATAAAAAAAGTTTGATTAGTATTTTTCTTATTTTCCTGTTTAAAATAAGAAAAAGTGTAAAATTAATAGTGGAATTTTAAATTTGAAAAGGTGTGATAATTATCATATCTTCTTCTAAATACAAAATTATAAAATTTATTTATTTCTTCTTTGTTGATTTTTTTTTGTGTTTTATTGCGAGTTTTCTTTTGTTTTTTATGAAGATTTTTTTTCGTTAGAATTTTTGTTTTTCCGCCATGGCTTGTTTTAATTTTATTTTGTTTTGAACTATCAATGAATTGAATTAACTTATTATCTAAAATATTTATTTTATCCAAAGTATCAATATCTTCTTTATAAATTTCATTAAAATAACTATCAATAGCTATAATTAAATTTTTGAATAATTGTCTTGCATTAGGTATAGCAAGTAACATATTTATTTCTTTTTGTGCTTCTTCTTCGCTTAGAATATCAACATCAAATCCATTTATTAATGGTAATGTAAGGTGTTCATCATTTATTTGTTTTTCTTGTTCTTCTTCTACCATTTTTTCTCTTTTGTCTTGTTGTTCATGTTGTATTTTTTCATTTATTTTTGTCAACATATTATGTTCTACATTATTATATGGTTCATCTAAATTGTTATTAACAATTTGTGATGTATCACCCATAATTAAACCACCTCTTTTTTTTTTGTTTCTAATTGGTTGTTCTTCAATAATAATTGCTTTTCCAAGTTTATCTATAACTGAGTTATAACTAATCAAAATAATATTTGATATTCTCTTTGCGTAATTCGTTTCTCTTTGATTATTCAATATTTGGTTTGCTTCAGCGCACCAGTGGTTGGTATAATTTCTTATTCTTAAAGTCATTTCTCTTCTTTTTTGGGAGAGATTTTTTCCTATGTTATCGAGATGATTTCTTTTAAATTCAGGATCATATTCTTTAGCATGTATAGTTGTTACATTAATTTTATTTATGATAGTATTAATACCATCTTCATCAACTTCCCATCTATTTTTTGATGTATTGAACTTCATCGTTAAATTTTGCCCTTTATTTTGATTACAATGAACGTGTGAACTACCGTAATTACTCCAAGCAGATTGTTGTATACTGGATGTTAACATACCAGATAATATTGATGCAACAATTCCACCAATATGTTCACATTCACCACAACTGGATACAAATTCATGGTTAAAATAGTAATATACAGGCAACCCGCATAGCCAACAATCACCGCAATACCCTTTTCCGACAGGAGTATAATATTCTTCATCACGTATTTTGTCTTTATAATTTTTTAAAATTTTGATTTTATTGGGAAATCTTCTGAAATCTTCACCAGTTCCTAATATAATATTTGCGGTAGGATTTAACATTCTTGCATTGAGGTTACGTTCTTTAAAATTTTTATAATTTATTATAGGTGACATTTGTGGATTTCTTAAAAAAAAATTTGCTTGTTCTCTTGCTTTATTACATTCATCATCTGGTTCTCCTTTTGTGAATACTTTTCTGTATTCATCTACATTATCACACAAATATGTTGTAATTTCGTCTATATTGAAACCTTCAAGTAACATTTTTGCTATATGATTAATAACCCCTAATGCTAGTGAATTATTATCAGTAGCCGTTATTTTTTTTGAACTGGATTTTGGTTTAGAAGATGACATTATATATTATATAAACATTATTTAAAACCAAAAATTCCAATATTACTCCTTCTGGTTTTGGTTTGACTTTTTTTTGCTAAACTAACTTTACTTGATTTCGCCGATGGAGTTTTTTTACTTTTTTTTGTCAAACTAACATTACTTGATAATTTTGGAGAACTGTTTTTAATTTCCTTATGCATATAAAAATATTCATTATCTTCATGAGACATTTTTTTAAACCCATATTTTTCATAATATTTAATTAAAAAATCAGCATTTCCATGTTCAGGTTTTTTTTCAACATACAAATACAAACCATCAATATTCTTTGATGTTTTCATTGAATATAATTTAATATATTTTTCAATGATTTCCATTACTATAGTTACTGGTGAAGTTCCTGATGATATATTATTAATTTTAGAACGACATACTTCATTTATCCATGGTTGTTGAAAATTTAAAAAGTCTAATTTGCTTTTTTGAACGGTTGCAGCACCTCCATCTACGAAATCCATATAATCAGTAACGCCGGTTAAATATCCAAGAGAAATCGCTACAATAAACGTTTTATCCTTTTTTGCTAAAAGCAAATCAATTATTCTATTTGTATTTTCATTATTTACATTTTTATCTTTAAAACATATTTCCTGCATTTTGGACAATATTTTTGCTAATTCAGAAGATTCTAATTTTTTGGGCAATATTGTACAATTATAATCATTGAAAACAATACGAGTTGCTATTTCTCTATGTGGACTTATTCTATATATAGCAGAATGATATTCTATATTACTCATTTATAATATGTTATTATTTTATTTTTACCTGAATTTTCCAAGAAAAAAATGTCTATATTTTTATAAATTTACAAATTACACTTACCTAATCACTGGTAAATAACTTTATCATATTTTCAGCTTCAATATTATAGTCGGGTTTTTTAAATAAACATTTTATCATTTCATCATCTCTAAATCTAACTGTATAGTCTTGTTGTATTTTATTACGACCGATGCGTCCCATAGATTGTAATGTCTTTTGCTGTGTCATATTCGTCAAATCTTTACCAATAATTCCATGACAAAACTGATAGTTGGTTCCATAGATATAATCACTTGACGCAATAATAATAAATAATCTTTGTGTATCCGCCAAGCGTTTCATAATTTCCATATATTGAATATTGGGTTTATCCATAAACATACCAATTCCTAACAACAACAAAACTTTCAAATTATTTTCAATATCCAAAGCCATAATACTTTTTGTAGTATCTTCATCAATTGTTGGTAAAAATACGTTTTCATATACATTACCATTTGGTGTCCAAATATTTTGATGTTGAACTGTATTCGGTATATACATAGGGTTTAATGATATAATCCGGATTTCTCGTCGTAAATTATTAATATCTTCCATCATTTTTTGTATTTCTTTTGACATTTTTACATCATTACCATCTTTACCCGATTTTTCTGGTTTTTCACTATCATCGGTATTAGATGATTTATTTTGTTTTTCAGTAATAATACTTTCTAATTTTTCTATTTTTTGTGCGATTTCATTATTTTTTGTTATTTTGGATAAAATATTTTGAAATACACTCGCCGAAATATTGGATTGTTGAATATAAAAACTACCTATTTTTTTCACATCTTCAGTTAAGAATATAGTCGGACCATCCGTTAATGTATATGCGTCACTTGTTGTTAGTAATATACCATTACTGGCTGTAGAACCTACAGGTTTCGCATTATTTTCAACAGACGACATGCTTACTGTTCGTGAAAATACATTGGTATTATTATTTCTACTACTTGAACTATTATCCATACTTTTTGATTTTACTATTTTATTATCTGTAAATTTCCGTTGTTGGGTAGTCTTCATATATTCGTATACGATACCCCATTTGTCTGAATGAATATGTTTTAATAATAGCAAATAATAACATTTTAATGAATTCATAGTTATTTCACTAATGTTTGAAAAATAACTATCTATATTGTATTTTTCGTCAGCAAACTTATTTGTATTAATATATTCTATAAATCTAATAATTTCACGCAAATCAAAATATCGTAAAAGAGTTTTATTATCATTACAATAATCAACACATTCAATTAAATCTTTGTAATTATCATTATATGTATGAGGAAGAACACTATAACTATCTTTATTCAAAATAGGAATGGATTTTTTACAATCAAAACTGGTTACATTATGAATCTCAGCATTTTCAAATTTTGAGCGAAAATCACATATTACATCCATTATTTCGTGTTCTTTTGGTAAAGTAGCACAAGATAAAACCAATTTCGGAATTTTGTTTTCACTCCAATTACGCTTGATTGTCTTGTGTAAATCGTGCTCTTTATAATCCATTGTGATAGTGGGTTCATCCCAATATGTAATAATATTATTAACATCGTTAAATGATAACATATAATACATAGCAGTTAAATATGATTGAACATCACAAATCATAATTTCTACTTTTTGACCTTGACTATTATCTACTTTTGCTATAGCGCCCGAACGACTATTTTTGACATAGTTAGTAGCAGCAAAATAGTGTAAACGAATATCACTGGATGTTTCACAACCAAACGCAAATGCCACTTTTTTTTCCATTGATACAGAGGATTTTGCTAATGCTAAACCGACATGTCTGGCTACACATACAAAGATAATACGATATTGATTAGACAGACCAATTGGAGATAGCGTTTTTCCTGTTCCAGTAGGAGCAGTATATAATATTAATTTCGGTGTTTCAATATTCTGTTTACAAATAGAGAATAAATCTTTTTGATGCGAGAACAATGTTAAATCTTCATATTGTAATAAATAATTATTTTTTTCAATAAATTCGTATGAATTATGAATAATATTACCAATATTGGTTTTCGCAGAAGATAATTGTATAACATTGTCTATAAATTCAGTTACATATTGATTAATGTTATGAATACTGCTTTTTTTTAATTGGATAAGGGTATATAAATAAAACGCATATTCATTTTGATTTTTTTTTAGATTTTTTAATAAATTAGAGGCTAAGTCAATTAATAGAAATTCAAATATATAGTGTTTGTTTTTTCCAATGTTAATTTCCAAATTTTGTAATCTTATATTGTCGGCACTTTTTAGTCTTTTTATAGACAATCCTTCTATACTTGGTATCAACAAGTTACTTGGCACTAAATTATATTTTAAAACAATTAATGTTATGATAGGACTGAAATATCTTTGATACAAATACATTTCAATTTCTGTTGTAATATCTATTTTGAGGAATGAGAACATAGACATATTATTATTGGAATGAATATTGACATCATCATAACCAGAAATAATCATTTTTAATATTTTGCGTTCATCACTTGATATAGGCGTTTCAATGGTTTCCCATTCTTTCTTTGTTAACTTAGATTGTGTTAGATCCATTGTTGTTTGCTTTATTATATTATAAAAATATTGTTATATTGATTAAGAAAAAATATATTGTAGAATTCAATTTTTTACGGATGGGGGAACCTTGGTTCCCTTGTAATAACCCTCCTTTTAGTGGGATTTTACTATTGTTTTATGTAAAATAAGGAAAACGCGTATTATTTTACTAAAAAAAACATATAAAAATTATAATGAATTATAACTATGTTCTCGGGATTGTTCCAAACATCCTATAAAAAAAATAATTTTGAAGATATTCAATATGCTATAAAAAAAACAAATGAATATATAATTATAAATACATTGCCCATAAATGAACAAGATTGTCTTATAAAAAATACACTTCCATATGAAGAAGAAGAGAAAACCATTAATGAACTTTTAAATAATTATGATTTCAATAATAAAAAGATAATTATTTATGGTAGAAATACAAACGACGAAACTGCTGAAAAAAAGTACAATCAATTGAGAACATTAGGATTTAGTGAGATTTATTTATATTCTGGTGGATTATTTGAATGGTTGCTTTTACAAGATATTTATGGGAATACAGAATTTCCAACTAATAAGAAAATATTAGATATATTGAAATATAAACCATTAAGAAAATTATAATATGAAAACCCTATTCGTAAATATTTTTGTTATGCCATAAGTCAGCATAATATTTGCTTTTTTGGTATAATTTTTGTTCACTTCTATATTGTGAATAAATTTTTAATATTTTTGTGTCATTTTTTTTGATATAATAATTATTGTTCTCAATAACGTGTTTTAATTCCATTTTATTTATTTCTAATGGAGTAAAAAAATAACTCATCAATAAAGGTCCGGTTACTTCCAATGGATTATTACCATAATATTTATTTTTGACATTTTCTACTATTTTGTTTATACAATTTAATAAAATATTATTTCCTGGTTTACAAACTAACAATGCGTTATAAATACCTTGTCTTGTATATATTGGTATATCTTTTACAAAATATTCTTTATCAGTCAATTCCATCAATTTAAAATTATTTTCACATTGATATTTGATATCCAAATAAATACCTCCTTTCTTGTATAAAATACAATATCTCCATAAGTCTGCTTTAAATGCTCCAGGTTTTAATTTATCAAACGCATGTAAAACATCTCTGTTAAAATTATCTTTGATGTAGTTCCTACAATCATCATCATTATAAAAATGATATTCAAATTCAGGATTTTCTTTTTTCAATTTATCAACACATTCTTGCATATATTTTGGTAAAGAATTTGTATGCCATGTTTGATATATATCTAATGGAATTATAGTATTGTTATTGGTTTCATTATCATTGTCTTTATTTTCTAAATTTTCTTTTATTTTATTATAATAGATGATGCCAAATATTATTAATATTAAAATTACTATTATTATATAATTATAATTCATATAACATAATTATATATATTTATTTTTATCAAGATTTTATAACTAAATAGTAATAGAAATTAAAAATTGGATTATCAAAAATAAATGTCTTTGTTTTGCCATAAAAATACATAGTAATCTTGTTTGGAATGTTTTTTTTGTTCCATTCTATATTCATCATAATTTTTAAAAATGGCTTGGTTTTTATATAATATTAAATCGTATTTATTACAATGATAATTCATTTCAAATTCGTTCATTTGTTTATGTATAGTATGATAATTAAAATACATTTTTCCTAATAATCCAGGACCAGTAGGATATAATGCGTTTATACCATAATATTTGGTTTTTACATTTTCAACAATTTGTCTTATACATTTTAATAATGTTTCATTTTTTGGTTTACATATCATTAAAGCATTG
>Ga0214923_10007052_pt1 | contig 12372 bp, 13 predicted proteins | sample LL1510_MetaG_FD_177993 | JGI IMG/M metagenome (GOLD analysis project Ga0214923, IMG submission 177993) | Freshwater microbial communities from Lake Lanier, Atlanta, Georgia, United States - LL-1510 | ecosystem: Environmental > Aquatic > Freshwater > Lake | place: USA: Georgia | collected...
GGGAGTCCATCTGAGTCATCAAGATCAGAACAATCCATTCCAATGACTCCCCCGCGCGATCGCGTATAGAGGAGATCTTGATGACTCAGATGGACTCCCGCATTCCGAAAATGTTTGTAGGCCATGCATACCGCCCAAACACTCGATTGGGTGACCGAATGAATGGGCTCGTCGTATTCGACGATCTCGATCAATGCGTCGACCAATTCGAGAATTGGCATTGTAGGTCCCTCGCGAGCGATCCACTTGTAATCCTGATAAAGAACATGCTCTTGCAGATGCGTTGCCATGTCTGTGAACAAAAAAGAAAAAGTCAGTACCGGATATAATTTAACGATAAAAATATCATTAAAACTTTTTCAATTCACTTTTGTATATAAAATAGTAAAAATTTATCATTTTTTTATGCCGACATTAATTCCATTTATTCAGAGTACTATACACAATTTTTGTATTCTCAATATAATAGGTTAATGTTATTTTATTACAATCAGCAATAGAAATATGCCCATCTTTAAAATCAATTAAATTATCATTGACTTTATAGATACCTAAATAATTAACAGGGTTGAGATCTGATACATATAAAGTAAAAGCAATTATAAAAGTATCTTTTGGAGCCCTTGTCATGGTGTAAAAATATATAGTCACGGGTTTATATAAACATTGAATATCTTTATTAATGAGTGTATACGTATTTTGAGAGATAGCCGGTGTTTTATACACAGAATTTTCTTTTATGATTTTATTATTTTGGGTATCACATAAAGAAGAAGTTAATACGATAGTATTTATACTCATTTATAAAATAATAAAAAAATAAAAAAATCTAAAATTATAAATGAATTCAACTATAAAACAGATTAAAATTGGTACATCTTCGCGTGAAAAAGAAATTGTGAATTTATATACACATTTTTATCATAAAAATCCCCCATTTCACCAAAATCTAGAACCTCCATTAAAAAAAAATGATTCCCCAATTGAAATTAGGTATGATCCAATCATTAAAAATAATTATTTACAATTAATTCTTAATAATGGAATCGAATAATTTTACGCATTTGAAAATTTATGTTTATTATTGAATTCGATAATGAACATTGAATCCATTTACTTTTAACTCGTAAATTTTATTTTTCAAACTTATCTTTACAAAATATCAAATACCGTATTAAATCTTTAGTTTTTATACTATATTCATCTATAAATTTTTTGAAATTTGCCGAGGGGGGTTTATCGATAAACTCCACAATATCTTCCCAACTAAGATGATCTTTTTGTTTCTTTATGACAAATTTTTTCGTATAAAAATTAAAACAACAAAATACAAGAACAAAAGCCGCGCCATTTTTGCTCTGAGGGTCTATTGTTTTTAGATAATCATTTATCAATACATCCGATAATCGTAAGCCTTGATATTCATCATCACTAAACATTTGAATATCGATAAGTGCATTTAATGCTTTTTTATATTGTATTTCAAATTTTTGAGATATGGTTCTTTTAGATGGAATTGTGCTTTTATCAAAAGAAAATCGTTCCGCAGAATAACTAACCCGTTCAAAATAATTTCTTTCCAGCCCCTGATAACTTGTTTCCATTTTTAATAAAAAATATTTTATTTTATATTTCATAAAAATGAATTGTGTTGAATCAAAACTTAAGAAATATACAAGCAGGAATTCACCTCCTTTCCCAGCGAATGAATGTCCTGAGGGTATGATTAAAAAAGGAAATGATGGAGTATTATACATTGTGAAAAAAGGATCGAATGGTGTTAATCGATGGGTAAAATACGTTGAAACATCCGCTTCTAATGTGTCTGAAAAACCTAAATCAGTTTCCAAAAAAATTGAGAAACCATTACCCACGACTGAAAAACCAAAATCAGTTTCCAAAAAAATTGAGAAACCCGCGAAAGAAAAACCCGTACAGGCACCGAAACATAAGGATTATTCTAAATTGACCATTCCCAAAATAAAACAGCATCTGGATAAATTGGGTATTGCGTACAAAAAATCGGCAAAAAAAGCCGAATTATTAGCATTAATCCCATCTCAACAACAAACCGAAATCAAGATTGTCCAAGAAAAAAAAACGCAAAAACCAATCCCCGCGACTGAAAAACCCGTACAGGCACCGAAACATAAGGATTATTCTAAATTGACCATTCCCAAAATAAAACAGCATCTGGATAAATTGGGGATTGCGTACAAAAAATCGGCAAAAAAAGCCGAATTATTAGCATTAATCCCATCTCAACAACAAACCGAAATCAAGATTGTCCAAGAAAAAAAATCAATTGTCGCCAAAACCGGAAAAATTATTCATATTAATGAATTTAAAGATGGAAAAACAATCCAACTCAACCCGTTAGGTAGTTATAAAATTGAAAAATATAATGATACTATTTCGCTAGATTTTGTTTCCTATGGTAAAAAAATAAATATTACTGATTATATAACGCCCAATCCCAAACTTTATACATTAGAATACATTCAGGAAGGAAAAGTCGATACTAAAAATCTTCATATAGGCGATATATTAAATTTTGGAGATTATCGTTTGTATAATGGTTATATCGTAACTTATAATGATCAAAATCAACTGTATTTAAGGAATTATACGATTGATGATTATTTTGCAATCCCTAAAGAAGTGAGTCGATTGTTCTTTAATCCGGTTGAAGTATACTCAAATATCGATGATGTAGAAGTCGTTGAAATGACGTTCCCCAATGGATTTTTGGAAATAGAATATGGTCTGACACCTGATTTGAACATTCCATCGGATATAATCTTTGAATATGTCATTTTTGCAAATCAACTAAATGTAATGAAACCATCAGTAGGAAAAGGATTTACAGTGGAATCCAAACAAAAAGGACAACCATTAGCGTCCTATATAACGCAGCAAACTGATAAAATAAAAAAATAAAAAAATTTTAATAAAATGAGAGAAATTCAAAAACGATACGACCAATCCTTGCAAAAATATAAACAACGTCTTCAAAAAATACCTACTCAACGAGATGATGCAGCAGGCAGAACAATAACTCCTATTAATCTGATTGATGATTCTGATTTTATATCTCGTGTATTATTTCCGATACGTCAAGTTTCCGAACAGGAAATGGACGATGCAATTTATAATACCATGACAAGTCTTGGACATCAAAAACGAAATGATAAAATCACTAAATATTTATTCAGTCATCTCGTTGATGATTACGATATTTTAAGTGACAAAACATTGTCCAACGAAGAGAAAATAGATCTCATTCATTTACGAAACATGATACAACGTTTTTTAATGATAAGATCGAGTGATCAGAAATTAGATTCTGAACGAATATTGGCACTTGTATATAGTTTAGAAAACCCAGGAGATGAATATATTCCCCCGCTATCAAAAGAAAAAATAATCAATATTTTACATGTAATAGATTATTTATTATTCAAACATTCGACTTTACGAGAAATACAAAAGGAAACGAGAAGGAAGATACAAGGACATAAACAAGATTTTATAGACCAGATTGAATATTATCCAGGATATGGTATAAAATATAAACAGGGATTTCAACGATTTCAAAAAAATAAACAAAATTTATAATTTATTATGTGAATATAATTTCATTCTTTTTTTTATAAGCATCGTATAATATCTTTGAATAGGAGTCTCCATCAAAAATCAAAGGACAATTATGGAGTTCAGACAGTTCAATAATATTCATCATACTATTTGCAGAAACTTGCAAATCCTTGTATTCTTTTGGCACAGTATGAGATTTATAATAATAAATTTTATCGATGCGAGGAAAAAATAATTTTTGAGTTAATGATAAATTTACTGGAAATATTTTTCCATCGTTTTCCAAAATGTCTAAATCTATAGGTGGATTTACATAAATAATCATATCGTCAAATAATTTTAATTTTTCGTACATGATAGACGATCGATCCCCACATAATAATATAATTTTTGTATCGTCAGAAGTTAGGGTCGTTCTTCCATAATCTTTTAACCAATCTCTTTCCCGGCGATCTTTATATTCATTCCTATATAACGTGCTTTCAATAATGATGGGATTTAATTGATTCTGCAAACATAAATTGTAAAGATTAGTCGTATCTTTAGGAAAACATGTACCCCCATATCCTCTTTTTTTCATATACCCTGGAACTTTCATATGCGTTATACCAATCCTATCGTCTAATCCTACTAATTGAGTAACTTCTTGGTAATCAATATTTAATGAAACTGCAAGGTCATACATTTCATTAAAAAAACTAACTTTATTGGCTAAAAATGAATTCTTAATCAATTTGGTCATCTCTGCCTCTTTATTTTTACAAAACACGATCCGGTTGCTTTCAATCTTATTTTCTACGTAAGCATTTTCTATCAAGTCAATAAAGAGTGATATAAATTTTCCTTCCCTTTGCTCATCACAGTTTTCACATATGCCAACTATCCAATTTGAATTTGTAATAAAATCTTGTTTCCAATTCTGTTCGGTCAGGAATTCTGGCATAAAAAAGCAATCTTTTTTATCTGAATATCCTATGGGTATCGTCGAACGTAATACTATAAAAGGATGATCTAATTGATGTAAAACTTTTTCTACGATATCCGTGTTACAATTTCCGGTTATACTCAATGGTGTAGGTACACATATAAATATTAAATCACAAGCATTAATGTCCGCAATAGTAGTGTTTCGTGGAATACAATAATTAGGTATAATATCATAGACAATTATTTCTATATTATTGCATTTAAATAATTGTGTGGCTTTACCCACAAAACCATTGCCAATAATACCAATTTTCATTTACTTATAAGAAATATTTTTTTAATCATTTAATTTTAATTCAACATTTTTGGAAAATAAAAGATCTGAATCATAATTTTTTTCTAATAATATTTTTTTTTGTTCTTGTAATAAGATCCTTTTAGAATCATACGAATTTAAAATATTCAAATAGTCATTATAATTTTTAAAAGATTCGTCTATATTTTTTTCAACAAGATATTTTAAGATTTTATTTTCATACAAGAGTACCGCTTCAATTTGATTGATCAGCCATGATATAATGGGCGTGCCTCCCGTGGCAATTTCGTATTTTGTATTGGAGATGATATATTTTTGTACAAATTGCCAATGGCCGTTACGAAAATAATAAACTTCATCGATGATTTTTAATAAATCAATAATACTTTTATCATCGTTTTTATGTTTTAATCGTTCGAAAAGAGGATTCTCTTTATAATAATTCAAAAGATCATCCAAAAATTTCTGGATGACTTTTGGACGATAAGTCCTTAAATCATATAAATATTTTGTCAATTGATTCTGAGGATAATAATCAATAATACCCGTGAATATATCCATCGTTGGAATGATATCATCTTGTGCACCCGTTTGACCTCTAAACTCTTGGGGTTCGTTGTCAAAACAATCTTCGAATATAACACCATTATTAAAAATTTTGTAATTTCCTTTGATTCCCATAATAAAAATTCGAAAATCGTTATAATTTTTATAATTCGAAGCCTTCCACATTTCTTTTCGTCTTTCATTCATCTGTTTCATTACGTTCGCACAGAGTTCAATATTTTCATCTCGAATAGATTCGATTAATTTTGGTGACAATTCATTAATATAAACGTGCAACATGATAAATCCAATTTCATCACTCGTCCCTGAAAATTTGCAAATCATATCCAGATTTTTCCAATGCAATGTGCCCGATTTATCTATTCTTTTATAATTACCAAGAGCATATGCGTAATGATAATCTAGCCATGGATATACCTCTAATTTTTCGCTCAATACAACCAAAGGTCTCGCTATATTTTTAGGAAGGAATGTCCTCGCATTACCATAATTTCCCGTTTTTATAAACTCTTGATAAGATGATTCGAGGGTATATCCTGAGGCTAAAAAAGTGTATGTTCTGAATAGGGATTGTAAAATAAATGGATCCTTTTCTTGGTATATCAGTTTTTCAAAATTCGGTATATTTTTAACGCAATTTACGATTTTATCAGGAATACCTAAGATTCCCTTCCTTTCATTTTTTTGACAGATATAAAAATCTTCCATTGTTTTTCGTAATTCAAAATATTTCATTGAAATCTTATCAAGTGGATCTTTAATTGGTAAAAAACCATGTTTTTCATCGACATTAAAGAAACCATCATTATACGTACCAAAATTCATTTTCTTTACTCAAAAAAGAATTATATATTATCAATTTTTTTATCGATACTAATGAATATTTTTTCTAAATAATAAAAAATACTATTTTATAGATGTTATGGAACGACAACAAAACATTGGTGAATCGACATTACAATATTTTTTTAAACAATTTAAAACGGCAGATTTAAATCATTTATATTTATTTTCAAATAATAAACAATTTAATAAAATCAATTACGAATCGTGTATTAATCTCATTCAATATGTTTATCGAATCTATCTCAGGAGTATGCAACAAATCATTTATTCAGACCAAATTAACAAAGAATCTTATGAATTGTTTGGATTTGAAAAAACTTTTTTAATACAGAGTTATTTATCTTTTCCCAATCCTTCACAGACTATTTGTGGTATTGTGGGTGAATTAAAATCACAAAAATTATTGATCATTGGCATCCGAGGATCTGTTTCAACGGGAGATATTTTTGCGGGTTTTCAGTCTTTATTCCAAGATCAAATATTAAATCCATTCAAGAACGATAATGAATCCAATGAAATCGGAGATTATACTTTTATGTCCGGTATTTCACAAGAACAAATTGATTATGGCGCGATTGTAGGGAAAGGCTGGTATAAATATTGTTATACGATTCAATCTATGAAAAACAGTAATTATTGCTATTCGGATTCATCATGTCGAGTGCTTTCTGATACACAATATTCAAAAATTAATAATAAATGTCTGGAAGAAGAAACCAAAGAATGTTCCGAGAACGCCCAAAACATTGTGCAACAACTATTAAACATTTTATCTCTTTATGATTCAGAATATGAAATAATCGTTTGTGGTCATAGCCTTGGAGCATGTGGTGCTATCCTCTTTGCTTTCAATTACAATCTGATCCCACAACATTTAAACATAAATTCAATTTATTTATATGGTTCTCCCAAGGTTGGCAATGATATTTTTATCAAACAACTTGAATCCATGAATTTATCAATCTATAATGTCATCAACGATGACGATATATTTACGAAATTTCCGTTTAGTTTTAGAGAGATAAATCCATCTATTCGATTCAACGATCCGTTTCAAAAAGGGATCATTTCGAGTCATGATCCTCAAACTTATTTGAAAAATTCATCAAAATTTTTTTCATTGATTGAAAAAATTTAATCTTATCTTAGGAATAAAATGACGAGAGAAAGCGTTTTCGAAACAAAAGAAGATAAAGAAAAACAAGAATTATTAGCGTTAAAAAGAGCCTCTATAGATTGTACTATAGAATTCACAAAACCTAGATATAATTTTCCTTATGCTTGTTTTCCGAATGATACCTATGAAATTGTATCCGTTGAACATATTTCTATTCTTTCAGAACCTTATACTTCGATTGGAATGCTCATTTGTTCTATAAAAAAATTTCGTTCTTCCCCGGGTGTATTTTACAAAGATGCTGTAGTGATACCGATCCCTCTCAAATTTGTAAGGACAAAAACAATAAATATACATAATTTGAAAACCTACCTTCAAAAATTACAAAATATTGGTATCATACCTAAACTCTTTTGTTGCACCAAAACAGATGATTTTATTTTTTCCATCTCCTTGGTTGAAAAATCGATTGATATTCCTTTTTATTCACAAAAATTGTTATTTAATTCAAGATACGATTATGATTCAATTTCGTTAAAAAATTATCTTGAACTTTTACGACCGATTATTTCCAAACAACAAATGTTACAAGAAATAGAACAACAGGTAGCGTATAGACCCGGTTTGGCTAAATATTTTTTGACACAACAGCATTTTAATCAACAAAGAGAAAAATTACAATAGTATTTATCTACCGTTCCAACATTTTATTATAGGTAAATGCGATGATCGATTAATGTCTTGAAATATAAGTCCATAAATACCATAAGAATGGATATCTCCAAATAAGGGGTGTTTTTTAAAATCAAAATTCAGAATACAACCTAATATTCTTTCCCAGGCCATTCGATCTTTTCTGCACTTTATTCCAGGAATTAAATTAGAGATCGAAAATTGTTGATTGGTTTTAAACCAATAATTATAATTGATCACAGACATGGCTCCAAAACAACCACTCCATCTCGATAAATCACTATATTGTTCTAATAATTCATTGCTTTTAAGGTAATTTGATATTAATTTTGTTTCTAAATCATAATCATTGAAATCGTGCAACATATCCCATAAAACAATAGAATTTTCGGTATAAAAATCGATAAAACTATTTATAAAAACAGAATCATGAATAATTACCGCGATATCAAACCATGCATATTGTAAATAATAATAATAAGGAAGAATTTCTCCTCTCCCTTTAAATTCACTGTTGAGAATAATTGTGTTTGCAAGATGATCTTGAAAATCTAAATCGACAAATGAATAATCCGAGGAATCGTCTATAATTACGATTTTATTATCAGGATAAAATTTTCGAATCGATTCATAAGATAATTTCCATAATTGATCCGTTTGAGCACTGTTTACGTGACGAAGGATAATGAAACCAATACTATTGGAGTGTATCGGATATTTAGGTTGATACTTTTCATATACAATTCTTCCTTCCGTTTTTCCATAAATAATCCAATGTTGTTTAATTTTTTGAATATCAGAATCATAAAATTTTTTGACATCTTCATATCGATTCATGTAAATTATTGCTTCTTCATCTGTAAGCACACTCGGTTGTTGAATATTCATGTAATTTTATTTAAAATTTTTATTAAAAATTTTAAACTTTAAATTTGGTATTATTTTACGAATCAAAACAATTTTGATTATTATGATTGTATAATTTCAAAATCATAGGTTTTTATTTCAAATTTAATCAAATCTTTTATATAATTTTTTGCATCTTGATCCGATTTTTCTATTTTTTTAGAAAATGATGCCAAGTACAATATATTTTTATAATAATCTAGATTTATCAATATTGTATCAGGAAAGATAAATATATCTATTTTGGTATAATCATTCTTTTTTAGAGAATCATACATCCCTTTTACGATTTCTTGACCCCTGGCAAATTTTAATAATTTTATCGTCAATAATTGATTATATTGATTTACAAATATATCTTGTTGTTCATTCACTTTTATTTTATTGATTTTTAATACATCATTTTGTCTATTTTTAATCAGCAAAAAACTAATTTGCTGAAAACATTTATATAAATATTGTGTCATTAAATATTCTAATCCAATAAAACTTATTTGTAAAATCCGGTTATCTGTACTTTTTCGTAAACATAGCCAAATAAATATTGATAGAATTACCAAAGTAATCGAAAATACCGTCCAAAATCCTATAAAATATCCAAACATTGTTTATTAAATAAAATTATTTTTTTTATATAGGAATAAGACTTTTTGAATATACAGACTAACATAATCGACACTTTATAAATATAAAAAAATCTTGAAATAATATAGGATGTGTTATCAAGAAGTTATTTTGAATGGTTCTACCGTTCCTGGTGTTCGAGAACCTGCAAAAGATATTCAAATTCTTTTGAATCAAAAAATGACAGATAAAAAAATACTAGTGATCAAAGCGAAACGATTACCAAAAACACGAGCCGTTTTACATACACATAAATCGGGTGGCGTTACTTGTGTTTTGTCCGGAGAACTTACATTATATATGGAAGGATCGGAACCACAGAATGCTAAAGCAAATACTTGTTATTATATGGATCCAGATAAAAAAATGTTATCCTATAATAATGGAGATTCAGATGCTGAATTTATTGATTTTTTTAATGTTAAAAATGGAGACAGGGCGTTAACACCTTTGGAATGTGATTTTACAATAAAACCTGGAAATCCTTACACCGATATACAAAAACATTAGGTTACTATTGTAGATCGATTTAGCGCACCATAAACAGTTGATAAGAAATCTGTTGTATTTTCTAATGGAAAACCTGCCGCTAATAAACCACAATTATATAATATTCTTAGATTATTGATTGCCAAATCTTCATTGGATTGATAATCCTCTCTGATTTTCAGGATTACAGGATGATTTACATTTAATTCAACGATCCTCTTTCCTTTCATAAACATCATTGATTTGGTATCGCCTAATGGTTGAGATGCCATGATCTTTTCCATATTTCCCGTCCATCCCCATTTAGATGATAAAACAAACAAAGGATCATCTTTTGCATCGATCAGTTTCGTAGAAATTTTTACGTCTTCAACGTTTGTATCGTTCAATTTAGATTTGCTCCACTCACAAAATTTCTTCAATTCTTCTTTTTCCTCTTCTGTGGTTTCAGAAGATTGCCATGGTGTAGTATGATCCTTGCAAATATTTACAAGATCAAATTCTTTGTATTTATTCGTTCGTTGCAACATAAACTCATCGATGGGTTCATCAAAGTATAATACACAATATCCCTTGTTCGTGTATAATTTAGCGATTGTGTTTTCTGTTACATTTGTACCCGTAATATAGTAGATCGATTTCTTTTCACCTTCTTGACCGCCTTGACAGTATTCCTCTACATACTGATCTAATGAAATCAGATCGTCGTTCTTATTATTCTTAATCTTTAAAAAGGATAACAACGTTTCATCTCCTTCATGAATCCCTAATTTTACGTGTCGATGGAACGATTCATAAAATTTGTTATATTTTTCATCGTTGGCAAAAAGATCATTCATCATATTCATTACTTGTTTCTTTAATTGATTCTTCATTGCTTTTACAATCTTATTCTGTTGGAGCATTTCTCTTGAAACATTCAATGGTAGATCTGCACTATCGATAACTCCTACTACAAAATTCATCCAATCAGGGAGCATCTCTTTATCCAATTCATTCAGAACTAAAACCTTCTTTACGTATAGTTTGATATTTCTTTTATCACGATTACGATCACCTAATAGATCAAACGGTAATTTTGAAGGAATAAATAAAATGCCTCTGAATTCGTACGCCCCTTCCGTTTGAAAGTGTCTCCAGTATAATGGTTTTTCCCAGTCCTTAGAAATTGTTTTATATAATGCTTCATAATCTTCATCCGTGTTTTCAGAAGGTTTATTATACCAAATAGGTTGATCCCCATTTATCTTCTCCCATTCATTAATCTTTTCTTTTTTCTTTGGTTTACTTTTTTCTTTTGGGTTCTCTCCTTCCTCTTCATCGCTGATATAATTTTCATCTAATTCTTCAACGGTAGGTTCTTCATTATCCAGTTCAGTCGTTTCACCATCTGCACCTTCTTCGCCTTCATTACCGTTTTGACATTCTGTGCCGCTCGTATTCTCGACTTCTGATTCGTTTACGGTATCGTCTTCTACTTCAATCTCTTTTTCAATATATAATTGAACTGGATATAAAATAAATGAACTGTATTGATTCACAATTTTACGGATATTTGATTCTTCTAGATAAGAAAGCGCATCCTCTTTCAGGTATAAGATAATTCTTGTACCATGATCTAAAAATTCTTCATCGGGCAGAACCTCAATCGTATAATATTTATTCGCATCCGAAGACCATTTTAATACAGATTCTCCCTTTTTCCTCGTAATCACATCTACTTTATCTGCTACCAAAAACGCTGAATAAAACCCAACACCAAATTGTCCAATCTGATCGGAAGATATCGTCCTATCCGCAAGAGATTTTACAAATTGTTTCGTTCCCGATGATGCAATGGTTGATAGATTATTAATCAATTCTTCATGATTCATCCCTACACCATCATCTTCAATCAGTAAACATTTTTCAATCGCAAGTGGATTGATCCTGATATTATATTCTTTGTTTACGATCCCATTTTTTAGATCGAAATATCTTTGTTTATCATTTGCATCAGATGAATTACTAATTAATTCTCTCAAAAAGACATCTCGATTGCTATAAAATGAATTAATAATAATATTCATTAATTCGTCAATATTCGCTTCGAATTGCTTTTTTTCTAATTGGGTGCTCATTTTATTTTAATTTTCAAGTATTTAAATTGCTTTTTTTTCAATTTTTATCTTTTCCTAAATTATCATCGATGCGACAATCTCCGCAAATTTGACGAGGAAAATAACCATTTACATTTGTGCCATCTTGTAATTGTTTGCATGCACATGTGTCTTGAGGCATGAATCTTCTT
>Ga0214923_10007053_pt1 | contig 12372 bp, 14 predicted proteins | sample LL1510_MetaG_FD_177993 | JGI IMG/M metagenome (GOLD analysis project Ga0214923, IMG submission 177993) | Freshwater microbial communities from Lake Lanier, Atlanta, Georgia, United States - LL-1510 | ecosystem: Environmental > Aquatic > Freshwater > Lake | place: USA: Georgia | collected...
CGTTATGTCTCGCACCCTCCGAGTCTTAACGATTTTCATGGTGGGATTTCCGGTCCTCCACCCTCTGCTTTCGGCCTTGATGTTCGAGCTCCCGATCAAGGGAGTGGTCTCGATCGCGCTCTCTCCGTTGTATTACCTCGCTTCACTCTTTTGGGTGATGAGCGGCATCGGACTCCGGACCTTCCAGCACTGGTCTTGGTACACCTTTGTAGTGGCGCAGGTGTTGGCTGCCTATTTCAATGCACTCATCCTGGTGAACCACAGCGACTCCGAGTTCAAGGGCTTCGCATTCATCCTGGTGATGGGCCTGCAATACCTGTTGCTTCGGGTGATTGCACTCGAAGTGCGCGTGCCCTATCTGTTTCCTCAGATCAAATGGTGGGAGAGCGGTATCGCCGGAATGCACCACTTGAATGTCGATCTGACGCCCACGCAAAGCGGTGTGCCTGCTTCCAAAGGGCAGCTTCTCGACCTGAGTCTTCGCGGGTGCTTTATCAAGTCTCCCCATGACTTCAAGGTGATGGATCCGATCCAGGTCCGGATCGTGGCTTATGGACAGGATCTCGAGCTTTCAGGGAAAGTGGTGTGGAGCGCCAAGAGCAGCGTGACGCACCCCAAAGGAATCGGAGTGAAGTTCCGTGATTTCGAACGGCCCTTGAAGCGCAAGGTTCGTGTCCTGATCAAATATTTCAACCAGGAGAAGAACAAATCCCATGGAAACGCAGCCCTTCCTTCGTGAAGCTCTGAGCCTTGCCCGAGAGGCAGCCGCCCGTGGTGAAGTTCCGGTCGGTGCAGTGATCGTGCATGAGGGCCGCATTGTCGGGCGTGGTTCCAATACCCGCGAGGCGAATCAAGATCCGCTTGGCCACGCAGAGATTGAAGCGATTCGCGACGCCACCCGTCTCTTGGGATCCTGGCGACTCGAAGAGTGTGATTTGTATGTGACCCTCGAGCCATGTCCCATGTGCCTTTCGGCCTGCCAACAGGCTCGGATTCGAAAGGTGATTTACGGAGCCCGGGATGAAAAGGGTGGGGCCTTGTGCCTGGGTTTTGCACTTCATGACCACCCAAAACTGAATCATCGCTTTGAAGTGGTTCATTCTCCGATGGAGGAGTGTTCCGAGGTGTTGCGCGAGTTCTTCGCGAAACTCCGGCCCACCAAGCGGAATTCCACCCCGTCCTCCTGAATCCGCTCTTCTGAATCGGGCCCTTTGAACGGCTGCCGTTTAATGGTAGTCGTTTCGATATGAAAGAATCCTTTCTCCAGAACATCCTTCGCATTCTTGGAAACCGCCGCATGGGCGTCACCCTCCTTTATGGATTTTCTTGCGGAATTCCCCTGGCACTGACCGGAAGCACGCTTCAGGCCTGGCTCACTCAAGAGAAGGTGGATCTCACGACGATCGGGATTTTTTCTCTCGTCGGAGCGCCCTACACGCTGAAGTTCCTTTGGTCAGCGGTGATGGATCGTTATGTGCCTTCGTTCTTTGGGCGTCGCCGAGGTTGGATTCTGATCGCTCAAGTGCTTCTCATTGCCGGCATTGCCGTGATGGGGCTCACGGATCCTTCGAAGTCACCCTTGGCCATGGCCACGATCGCCTTCATGGTCGCGTTTTTCAGCGCAAGTCAGGACATCGTGGTGGATGCGTGGAGGACTGAAGTCCTGAAGCCCGAAGAGTACGGACTTGGATCGGGCACCTACACCATGGGGTATCGGATTGCGATGATTGTCAGCGGAGCGCTCGCGCTGATTCTCGCCGATCGAATGCCGTGGAGTCGCGTCTATCTTTGGATGGCGCTTTCGATGGGGGTGGGCGCGCTCACCACTCTTTTTCTCGCGCAGGAGCCTGAAATCAAGGACGCACCCCCTCGGACACTGAGGGAAGCGGTGATTCTTCCTTTGGTGGATTTTTTCAAGCGAAAGGGAGCTTATGAAATTCTTGCATTCATCGTTCTCTACAAGCTGGACGTGGTGGTGGCGCTCGCCTTTACGACTCCATTCATGCTGCACTTGGGGTTTACGAAAACCGACATCGGAGTGGTGAACAAGGGAGTGGGGATGGTGGCCACTCTGATCGGAACGTTTTCGGGTGGGATTGCGATGACCCGATTGGGGATGAAGCGCTCGCTTTGGACCTTTGGGATTCTTCAAGGGGTGGGGAACCTCACCTTCTTTGCACTTGCCCATGTGGGTAAGAACTATCCCCTGATGGTGGCGGCAATCACCACCGAGAACCTTTTGAGCGGCATGGGGACGGCCGCGTATTCCGCCTTCCTGATGACCTTGTGCAATCCCCGCTTCACGGCCACCCAGTACGCGCTTCTCACGAGCCTGATGGCGTTGACCCGGGTCCTGGCCGGCGTTCCGAGTGGATTCCTCGCCGAGAGGGTGGGTTGGGAGTGGTATTTCATCATTGCGATTTCGTTGATGATTCCTGGTCTTGCACTTTTAACCCGCTTTGAGAAATGGAGCCTTCCTTCTAAAGCCGCTTAATTTTGTCAACCATTCTGCCGATACCTCACTTATGAGTGCCGTGAGGAGTTTCTTTGCGCGGAAAATGGGAGCGAGTTTGATCGATCTGACGATCGAACTGAGCGGGGGAATCCTCGGCTCCTACTTTGGTGCCATGGTCGCCGCTCTGCTTGCAGTCATGGACCGGGATGTGAACCCCGAGGTCATGCAAAACACCATGAAGTCCGGATTCGGACTGGGGTTTATTTTCTGGACCCTGGGTGTTTCCTTCTTGAATCGAGTCCTCATCCAGGGAATCTCGAGGGCATCCATCGGAAAAAAGTTTTTTCATTTGGAGTTGATCTCCATCGCGGGCCCGCTCACTTGGTCCACCATGGTGGGACGATGGGCGCTTTCGATGGGTTCCCTGGTTCTATTGGGCGGGGGATACTTCTATGCCCTGTTCAGCAAGGAGCAGCGAGCCCTTCATGATGTGTTGACCCAAACCGACATCATTCCAGAGCTGGATTCTGTTCAAGTCCGGATTGAACCCAAGGTTGCCGATGCCCGTTCCGAAGAGGCTCTCCGCTTGATGATCATCTCGAATGCCCAGGCCGAGAGGCCTTCAGCCACGGTGATCCGATTGCCGCTCAAGAAAAGAGAGGTCAATCCGACCGCTGACCCTGCGGCCGCTGCTCCGGTAGAGTCGCCGGAGGAGAAGAAAAAAGCCTCATAATCATGGGGTTTTGATCTTAATTTCCGGTCACGATCGTGCACATTTTCGCATAAACGCCAAGAGTGCTTTCATAGTGCTGATCTACCGAACTCACTGAGGTGATCGCACCATCTTTCATGGCGGCAGAAAGGGTCGCATCCCCCGAGGTCACCAATCCGAAATAGTTCTCGGTGCAAGCCGTTCCGCGTTTTTTGCCCGCGGGATTGCCGGTCACCAGAACCCCCTCATAGTGGTTGGTCCGAACCCATCCGAGACCAGTGTGGGAGCCCAAGGTTGCGCAACCTGAGAGTGGTGTGGTGCAGAGAAAGAGCGTGGCCATTCCAAGGGGTGTGATCGAAAAGAGCGAAGTCGTGCGCGTGGAGTTCATGGCTCGATTTGAGCAAAAGCGACAGACTCTGTCCAGAATGCTTAAGAGCAGGCTCCGTCGGTCACGAGTCGATCGCGATCGTTTTGCTTGAGTTCATCCAGACTCCACTCAGGGTAATCGGATAAGGATGAGGTCGTCGTGCGCACGCGGACTCGCAAGCCCGAGAGCTCGGCTGAGTCCCGACCTCGAAGGCTATCGTTACCGGGCGCAAGGATTAAAACGCGTTCTGTGGCGGCCATCGGGCGGAGACTAGCCCGAATTCCCGACAAAGTCAATTTCCTTCTAAATCGTTTTCTATGAAAAAAAAGCTCAAGTTCCTATCCGCGCCGCCGATACGCAAGATGTCCACGCTGGAGGTGCTTTGGTGGGTACTGAAGGCATGGGCACTTGACTGGGGGCCGTTTCATCTAATTCGGAGAGACCGCAGACTGAGGAGGTAGATCCGGGTACAGCGAGGTGATGACGGCTCCTTTTTTTTTCGCTAGGCTCAGCCCATGTCGATCAAAGTCTCCCTTAACCATATTGGAATCGCCACCGAGGCCGGTGGAACCGCCTTGGAGCGGCTATTCAAGCTTCTGGGGATCGGCCGGGGTCCGAGCGAGCAGGTTGCAGAGCAGGGAGTGAATGTTCATTTCTTCAATCTTGCCGGTGAGCCTCCGCACTTGGAGCTTCTCGAGGTCATGGATCCTGCCGGGTCCGTCGCAAAATTCATTGAGAAGCGCGGCCCGGGCATCCATCATTTGTCATTTCAGGTAGAGTCCGGGAAGTTGGACTCCCTCTGCGAAACCCTCAAAAAAGAAGGATATCGATTCACCTACGATGCGCCCAAGCGAGGCGCCCAGAACATGCGGATCAACTTCATCCATCCGGCAACGGCCGGCGGAGTCTTGATCGAGCTCATGGAGTCAGCGAATGCCCATTAGACTCAGTGAAACCTTGAAGCGCTTACTGATCGTTTATGTGGGGATCTTCGTGATCCAGCAATCCTTGTCGCAATTTTTCGGCTTCAATTTCAATGGGTGGTTCGGGCTGGTGCCCAATGCCATTCTCAGCGGAAAAATTTGGCAGATCTTCACCTACAGCTTTCTTCACGCCGATGTAATGCACCTGATTCTGAATCTTCTGGTGCTTGCCTTCGTGGGTTCGGATATTGAAGCCGTCTGGGGACGACGGAAGATGCTTTTGTATTACTTCTATTGTTCCACGATGGCTGGCCTTTTCTACCTGGTGGTGCAATTCCTGATCTCAAACCCGCTCTACCTTTCGATTCCGATGGTGGGAGCTTCGGGCGGCATTTATGGGTTGCTTCTGGCCTATGGGATTTTGTTTCCGGATCGGCAGATGTACTTCATGATGTTGCTCCCCATGAGAGCGGCTCAATTCATTTGGGTGCTTGCCGGGATTGAGTTTCTTCAAGCTGCATTTTCATCCAACCAAGGAGGCTTGGGAGCAATTGCCCATCTTTCGGGCATGGGAGCGGGATTCCTGTTTCTTTGGCTGCAGGCCAAGGGATTTCAACTGACTCGAGGGCCTTCGCCCAAGAAGAAAAAGGCAGGATCCCATCTTCGGCTAGTGAAGGGCAATCCCCCGGACGATGATGATCGGAACGAGCCGAAGACCTGGCACTGACCCAAGAGAGGTTTTCGTGGATTACATCGAATACAATCGAAAGGCCTGGAACCATCAGGTGGCGATCCGCAATCGCTGGACTGTCCCTGTTACGCCCAAACAGATCGAAGATGCAAGACTCGGGAACTGGAGCGTGCTTCTGACTCCTACGAAACCAGTGCCCATGAGTTGGTTTCCCGCAAAGGGCGGAAGAATGGACGGGGTGAGGATTCTGAATCTCGCCTCCGGAGGTGGCCAGCAAACTCCGATTTTTGCGGCAACAGGGGCTTTGGTGACTGTTCACGACCTGTCGGAGAGTCAACTCGAGCAGGATCGGCTCTCTGCCGATTCGGCAGGTCTCGACATTCGAACCGAGTGCGGAGACATGCGGGATTTGTCCCGTTACCCCGATGAAAGTTTTGATTTCATTTTCCACCCCTGTTCGAACACGTTTGTTGCGGATATCCAACCGGTTTGGAATGAGGCGTTTCGGGTACTCAAGTCCGGGGGTGAAATGATCGCGGGTTTTGTGAATCCGGTTCTGTATTCGGTCGACCCCGACCTTGATGCCAAAGGGATCGCCCAACTCAAATATGCAATTCCCTACTCTGATCTGACCTCCCTGACCGAGGAGGAGCGGAGGCGGTACACCGATAAGAACGAGCCTCTTTGTTTCGGGCACACTCTAGAGCAGCAAATCGGGGGTCAGCTTCGAGCAGGATTCCGTCTTGTTGATTTGTATGAGGATCGATGGGGCGAGGATACAGAGGCTTCTGGTGCATTGAATGCTTTGATTCCCTGTTTTATGGCGACACGCTCGATTAAACCTGTTTTTGGTTGATTTAATTCGAGCCTAAAGCATGAATTTATACCCTCTGAAAATTTCAAAGCTCATGTTCATTTATGAAATAAGGATTCCGGGCATTTCGATGGTCTCGTGGGGGATTCCTTTGGGCGAAGGCGATTCAATGATAGTTCTTTAAATCCTCGGATCATTGACTTTCCTAATGAATTCAAGTAAATCTTCCGCTTATGTCATTACTTCATGAAGCGATTAACGAGAAAAAATTTGATGTTCGCATGCTCGAGAGGAATCTCGTTCGGAACGTGGTCACCGATAAGGAAGCAAAGACTTTCGTAGAGTCACTTCCCGATGACTCTGAGAACGCAGCCTTCACCAATCTCGACGAACTGAACGACCAAGGTCAGTGACCTTCGGACAGTAACTATGGGTCAAGGAAACGCAATCACAGGTCAGGGCCATTCCAGCACTCACGCACCGATCCAGGGTTCCGCTCCGGCGGATGGTATCGAGAATGTGGTCATTCTCGGAACGGGGCCTGCCGGTCTCACCGCAGCCGTGTATGCGGCGCGAGCGAATCTGAATCCACTTTGTGTGGAGGGCGCGCAGCCGGGTGGACAGCTCACCATTACGAGTGACGTCGAGAACTTCCCGGGCTTCCCTCAAGGCGTTCAGGGACCCGAGTTGATGCTTTCCTTCCGGGCGCAGGCCGAGCGCTTCGGAACCCGCTTTAAGGTGGGAGACGTCCAAAAGGTAGATCTTCAGAAGAAGCCATTCACCCTCACCCTCGCAGATGGTTCCGAAGTGAAGACCCGCGCATTGATCATTGCCACCGGAGCTTCGGCCAAACTTCTCGGGCTCAAGAATGAATCCCGCCTCATGGGGCGCGGGGTTTCGGCCTGCGCGACCTGCGACGGATTTTTCTTCCGCAATCAGGACATTGCCGTGGTTGGCGGCGGCGATACCGCAATGGAAGAGGCGAACTTCCTCACTCGATTTGCGAAATCGGTGACCCTCATCCATCGTCGGGACACCTTCCGTGCTTCGAAAGTGATGCAGGACCGTGTTCTTAAGAATCCAAAAATCAAAGTGATCTATGATACCGGCGTCGAAGATGTTCTCGGTCAGGACGAGGTGGTCGGCCTGAAACTCAAGAATCTCAAGACTGGAGCGATCAGCGAATTGCCAGTCACCGGTTTTTTCGTGGCGATCGGGCACCAACCGAACACTCGGCTTTTCAAGGGACAACTCAAGACCAATGAGGCTGAGTATTTGTTGATCCAACCCGGATCCACCAAAACCGAAATTCCCGGGGTTTTTGCCGCAGGGGACGTCGCCGACCATGTTTATCGTCAGGCGATTACGGCTGCCGGCACGGGTTGCATGGCTGCCATCGATGCTGAACGGTGGCTCGAGAGCGAGCACGCGGGTTCGCACTGAGCGGTTCCGGCAAGGAGGGGACAGTGCTGAAATCCAGAATGAAGCTGTCTCTCGAAATCGCCATTCGTTTTCTACTTTCCAAAAGTCGGGGGAATTTTCTTTCCTTCATCACGATCATCTCGATTGTCGGGGTCAGTGTCGGAGTGCTTGCGCTTTTGGTGGTCACCAGTGTGGTCAATGGATTTGAGAATGAGTTGACCCGGGTCATTACCGGGACCCAGGGCGATGTGCTCTTCTACACCCGCGCAAGTCCCATTCGTGATCGGGATTCGATGGAGCGCAAGATCCGTGAATTCGCTCCCGGCATCGAGGCCATGACGGGCTCTTTCGTAAGCGAGGTGATGTTTCACGGGCCCGACGGAGTCGCAGGAGGTGTGCTCGAGGGGGTCGATTTGCGCTCGTGGGGACCGGTGATTTCAGTCGCCGATCGCCTGAGCCCGGGCGGCGCGCTGCCAGCCGAAGAGGGCGAAATCATCTTGGGCTCCGCTCTTGCTGAAAAGCTCGGAGTGAAGGTGGGCGATGCCATTCGGGTGATCATTCCCTTCTCCAGCATGGACGATGAGGATGACGAAGGCTTCGGAGCGCCTCGAGTGCAGGATTTCAAGCTGGTCGGGATCGTTCATCTGGGGATGTATGACTATGACTCCAAGTATGCCTATGCCCCGCTCGCCTCGGTTCAAAGGCTGGTCTACTCCGAAGACCAGGATTTCATCACCTCGTTTCGCATCAAGCTCAAGAAGCCCTCGACCGCCCAGGCGGTGGCATCCGAACTTTCGCAACACTTCGGATTTCCGTATCGCATCCGGGATTGGAGCCAGCTGAATCGGAACCTCTTGTACGCGATCAAGCTCGAAAAGGCAGTGATCTCGGTTCTTCTGACCGCGATCATGGTGGTTGCGGCATTCAATGTGATCAGCGCCCTTTTGATGATGGTTTATGAAAAAGAGAAGGAAATTTCGATCCTCAGGGTTCTTGGAGTCCGGAGACGCGACCATTTCTACCTTTTCGCGCTCATTGGATCGACCCTGGGACTGGCGGGGACCATTCTTGGTGTGATCCTTGGGGTGATCTCGACTTGGATCTTGAGGCGCACCCAATTCATCAAGTTGCCGGCCGAGGTTTATCATCTCGAGTATCTGCCGGTGATCATTCGCTGGACAGAGTGGTGCGCCATTGGTGTAATGGCCTTCGTGATTTGCTTTCTGGCAACGGTGGGACCTGCAGCCCGAATCGCCCGGCGAAATCCGGTTGAGGGCCTGCGGTGGACCACCTGACGGAAACCTGAATAGGGAAGCCCGAACATGGATAATGTGATTCTCAGAGCGAAAAATCTTCACCGTGAATTCAAGAAAGAGCGAGAGCGCATTTCGGTGGTGAAGGGCGTCACTCTTGAGCTGCAGGCCGGAGATTGCGTTGCGATCATGGGCTCTTCGGGGGCCGGAAAGTCCACCCTGCTCCATATGTTGGGAGCCTTGGATCGACCCACGCATGGCGATCTTTACTTCGGACCCAAGAATACTCATGTCTGGAAGATGTCGGATGAGGAGCTTTCTGATTTCAGGAACCGCAATCTGGGTTTTGTATTCCAATTCCACTACCTGCTCCCGGAATTTACGGCGCTTGAAAATGTGATGATGCCCGCATTGATCTCGGGTATGGCTCGGCCGGATGCCGAAAAGCGGGCCGCCGAACTCTTGCGCTTTGTTGGCCTCGGGGAACGTCTTCAGCACAAGCCTGGAGAGCTTTCGGGGGGTGAGCAGCAGAGGGTGGCCATCGCTCGGGCGGTCATCCTTAAGCCCAAGTTGCTTCTTGGCGATGAGATGACCGGAAACCTCGACTCCGAAAACAGCAAGAAGGTGATTGATCTTCTGCTCGACCTGAATCGTGAGTTCGGAATTGCCATTCTCATCGTGACCCATGACCAGGAAGTGGCCAACCGGATGAAGCGGGTTCTCACCATGAAAGATGGTAAAATCCTGAGTTCATGATAAGAAGAGCCATCCGTGAAATTCCTGTCTGTAGTGTTTGCATCAAGTATTCTCTTCGCGCAGGCCCATGCGGCCACCATCACCGAGGTCACCACCGCCGGGCTTAAGCGCATTGAGCGCGATGCCATCCTGGAAAAGATCACCTCCAAACCGGGCAGCGAATACTCCGGAGAGAAAATCCGAAGCGATATCGAGGCCCTCTATGGGATGGGGTATTTCGACGAGATCGCCATTTCAAAAGAAGAGGTCCCGACGGGACTGAGCCTTCGACTCGACTTCAAGGAGCGCCCCCTGATCAACGAGGTTCTCTTCGAGGGCAATGAAAAGATCAGCACTTCGGATTTGCAGGACGCGATCAAGGTCAAGAAGTGGTCGATCCTCGATGTGACCAAGGTTCAAGCCGATATCGAAATCCTCCAAAAGCAGTACGAGGACAAAGGTTATTACCTGGCCAAGATTTCATACGAGACCCGGCCCGACAAAAACGGCGAGATCAAGCTCGTGTATAAAGTCGCCGACTATGAAAAGGTCGAAATCAAGCGCATCACTTTTCTGAACAACAAGAGGTTCACCACCGCGAAGCTCAAGGGCATCTTTGCCGAAACCAAAGAGGGTGATTCCGTGAGCTTTCTTTCGAGCGGTGGGACGTTCAAGGAGGCGGCATTCAAGGTCGATCTCCAGCGGCTCACCTATTTTTATCTCGAAAACGGGTACTTGAAGTTCCGTCACGAGAATCCGGTGGTCACCATCAGCGATGACAAAAAATACGTCTACATCTCGACCTATGTTGATGAAGGCGAGCAGTATTCGGTGGGATCCTATGACTTCTCGGGTGATCTTTTGTTTCCGAAGGACGAACTGAAGAAAGAGATCCAACTCACCGAAGGGCAGACCTTCACGATTTCAGGCCGGAATGCCGACATCCAGCGACTTACCGAAAAGTATCAGGATCTCGGCTACGCGTTTGTAAACGTCGTTCCGCGGATGGAATTCAATGACGAAGAGAAAACGGTCTCGATGGATTATTCATTCGAGAAGGGGAATCTCGTCCGATTTGGTGAGATCCGAATGGTGGGCAACACCAAGACCTATGACAAGGTGATTCGTCGGGAGCTTCGAATCTACGAAGGCGAGCTGTACAGCGGCTCGAATTTGAGGATTTCGAAAGAGCGAGTCGAGCGCCTCGGCTTCTTTGCCCCGGGCGAAACACAATTCAATCAAGTGCCTCGCAAAGGGCGTGATGATGTCGTCGACATCGAAATCCAGGTCAAGGAGCGTTCGACCGGAAGTGTGACCTTGGGCGCCGGATACAGCTCGGTACAGGGTTTCTTTTTTCAAGGGAAGATCCAGGAGATCAACCTTCTCGGACGCGGTCAGAACCTGAGTTTTGAAACCCAATGGGGCCGTCAGGACCTGGTTCGCAGTTTTTCGCTTTCATTCCTTGATCCTTACGCATTCGACACCAACTGGAGTGCGGGCTTTGATCTCTTTATGGCGAACTCGCCGATTCCGGACCGCTATTTGATCCGTCGGTCGGGATTCAATCTTCGCGCCGGGTACCCCATCAGCGATTACACGCAGGCCTTTGTCACCTACAAGTTTGAACACCTCAGGGTTCTTGCGAATTATGCGGATCTTCAGAACCAGAATCGAGCCCTCAATCCGGCCTCCACGCTTCCGGCTCTGCGGGCGGACGATTCTCTCGACAAGGGCATCTTGTCGAGCTTGGTCTTCAGCATTGTTCGCGACAAGCGAAACAACCGGTTCGAGACGACGGGGGGGAATTACCAGAGCGGCTCTCTCGAGGTTGCGGGTCTGGGTGGGGTGAAGAATTTTGCCAAACTTATTTTCAACAATCGTTTTTACAACAACTTTGTCGGCAACTTCGTCTTCAAGAATAGCACCGAATTTGGGGCATTGATCAACACCAGCAGTCGCGGCATCCCGCCTTCCGAAAAGTTCTTCCTCGGGGGACCTTGGAACATGCGCGGATTTGATGCCTTTAGCCTTTCACCCACCACGGTCTATCCCGATGGGGCCGTTGAAAAGCTCGGGGGCGTTTCGGAATTCTACTCTCTTTTCGAACTCGAACACCCCCTGATCAAAGAAGCCGGGATTAAATGGGTTTTGTTTTATGACATCGGGAACTCATTTAGTGGGGTTCCGCTCTTTGATTCCGATCAGGCGTATAACCTTCGACAGAACTACGGGTTCGGAATCCGCTGGTTCTCGCCCCTGGGGCCCCTTCGGTTCGAGTGGGGGTTTCCGGTTGGCCAGCGAATCATCCGCACCACCAATCAGCTCGAATCCAGTCCTTCATTCATTTTCTTTATCGGCCAACCGTTTTAGGGTAAGCTCCATCCACCAAAGAAAGGCATGGATACCATGAATAAGATTGCGACTTTTATTTTCATCGCTTGTAGCCTCGTTTTGAACGCAGGCCTGGCCAAGGCCGGCGAATTCAAAGTAGGGATCATCGACATGCAGAAGTGCATCCAGTCTTCGGAGTCTGGCAAAAAGGCGAAGTCCGAACTTGAAGGGGCCTTCAATAAAAAGAAAAAGGAACTCCAGGACCAGGAAGCTACCCTGAAGAAATCCCAAGAAGAATTCCAAAAGAAGCAAGCTGCCTTGAGCGACTCTGCTCGCAAGGAGCAGCAGCAGAAGCTTCAGGAAAAGTTCATGAAGTATCAGGAAAATCTCCAGCGCTCTCAGGCTGAGATCCAGAAAAAAGAACAGGAAATGAGCGAGCCGATCATCCGCAAGATTCGCGAGAAGGTTTCGGAGATCGCCAAGAAGAAGGAATTGAGCCTCGTGCTTGAGAGCAATCCTCAGATCATCATGTACTCTGATGAGAAGCTCGATATCACTGAAGAAGTGCTCAAGTCCTTGAATTGATCACCAGATCCCGCTCTGGTTCCGAGCGGGGTCCCTCGATCCTGGAACGAGATGTTTACCCTCGATCAAATACTGAAGTGGTGT
>Ga0214923_10007054_pt1 | contig 12371 bp, 4 predicted proteins | sample LL1510_MetaG_FD_177993 | JGI IMG/M metagenome (GOLD analysis project Ga0214923, IMG submission 177993) | Freshwater microbial communities from Lake Lanier, Atlanta, Georgia, United States - LL-1510 | ecosystem: Environmental > Aquatic > Freshwater > Lake | place: USA: Georgia | collected 2015-10-15
ACCACCATTACACCATCACCACCATCACCACCGCCTTTAACACCATCACCACCATCACCACCATCACCACCGCCTTTAACACCGCCACCATTATCACCACCGCCGATACCGCCTTTATCACTGTTATCATTAAACGAAGTCACAGAAGAAAAAGCGGCGCCACCATCAATACCGCCGCTAGTACGTAATGTGACAGAATGGTTACAAAGTAGGCCTGTTTATGTTCAAACTCAGGGTTATGGGGATGGGTACTTTACAACAAGTTTAACAAGGGCCCCACAAATAGATGATGCTGGTGTAGAAGAAAATTGTGCCATTTGTTTAGCTCCGTTGGTGGAAAACTCGGATCTTCCTGGTGATACAACGGAAACTGATGCCTCCCAAGTGGTTCAATTAAATTGTGGTTCTCAAGATGCCCACTTGTTACACAAAAGGTGTGCTAGATCTTTAATATCTGAGACTAGAAGAAATAGGCCTTTGTGTCCACTAGACCGCCAAGAACTTACTCTTTCCAATGTAAATGCACAATTTGCACCCACACCAGCACGCCCCCGATTTGTAGGCGCACCCACACCAGCACGCCCCCAATTTGTAGGCGCACCCACACCAGGACGCCCCCGATTTGTAGGCGCACCCACACCAGGACGCCCCCGATTTGTAGGCGCACCCACAACAACTCGTGAACAAGAAAGAATATTGGACCGTTTTGGAGTGTTGCCTCGTCAAACACATGTGAATTTAGCAGATGAATTTGATAGAGTATGGGAAGAAACAAGAGAAAGAGAGACAAGAGAAAGAGAGACAAGAGAAAGAGAGCGTGCAGGGAGAGCAAGAGAGCTTGCAGAGAGAGCAAGAGAGCGTGCAGCAAGAGCAAGAGACCGTGCACAGACATCCAGAGCATCTGGCACATCTGTAGAAACAAATTATGTGACACCCTATGATGTATTGGATTCTGTACATCAAGTTCAAGAAGAAAGAGGTCTTGGTTTTATCTCTGCTCTGTCTCGTATTCTAAACACTGGACGCAATTACTTGTTTAAATAAATTTGAAACACGCACATATATACATACACACATTATAAAAACATGTTGTATTCTAATAAAAATGAGTTTTTATGAACGTATACGCAATGACTACAACGTGTTTTTAGAAAGCATGGGGTTGTCAGCACAAAAAACAATTGATGAAAATGTGTTGTCTTGGTTAGAAGGACCTCAAAACGTAGAATATGAAAAATTAATTAGGGCGCTGGGATATGTATTGTCTTTGTCTAAATCTTATTTACCAGGTTCAACAGGACTCCTTTTTTTAGAAAAAAAGACGTATACTGTAGACTTCAATATAAATAATTCAAGTAACCTCTTCATGTCTTTAACCCCGGTTTTGGAACTGAAAGAAACCCAGGACCCTGTTGTAGACAAAACAGTGTTTTTTTTAAACATTTTGTTTGGAGTCAAAATGTTTTTAGAAAAACAGAGGGATTTTTTGGCAAGCTGGCAAGAGTTGACACAAGAGCAGCAAACGTTACTGCAGCCTTTTTTTACTGCCTTTCAGCAATTGACATTGCCCAAAGTTTTAAAGTTACCATATTACACGCGTATACACCAGATTGTTCAGGTTGTGAAAAGTGGTGTACGTCTGGAAGACGATGTACGCCTTTTTGTGGCTACAATGGTTCCATTTATTGACAAAGTCTCCTTGTTCATTGAAGGAAGTAAAAATTACATTAAAAAGCCTCAATTGTGTTTTCAAATAAAAGGCAACCTCAAAAACGACCCAACAAAAATAAAAGAATACAAGTGCAAGCTGCATCAAAGAAAATGCCACGCAGAAAATTGTTTAAAGTGGGTTGACATTGGCTATCCATACTGTACAAGACATTTGAAAACCAAACTGTATCTAAAAGTATTAGATAGCACTGTGCTTAACGCTGGGAAAGGTGTGTTTGCTTGGCGTCGTGACATGCCAAAGAACGTTGTGTTTAAAAAGGGCGATAGAGTATGTGAGTATGAGGGTGAAGTCATTACGCAAACGGAGTTAGATAAACGGTACTCTTTTTTAACTGCCACGTACGTTATGCAATCAGCAGACACTGTTGATGACAACGTTCCAGAAAACCTTTATGTGGACAGTGCTTGTTTAAGAAGCATTGGAGCAATGATTAATCATTCTAATACACCAAACTGCGTAGTACAATTACAACATACAAATAATCAAACCAAGCTTGTTGTTACAGCAACTAAACAAATTAAACACAAACAAGAATTATTTATTAATTATGAACGTAATAATGAGGATCAGGAAAAGTATTTTAATGAGGACGTTAGGCAAACACATAGCACGGAAAAATGTGTTGAATAAAAAAACTATTTTTATTTTTTTGTGACCTTGTATATAAAATGCAAAGATTTGTGAGTGTCGTGTCTTCTTTGGAAAATACAAAACAATGTATAAGAATTATACAACAGTTTGTAACAGAATGGCACCAACGTATGTTGCCAAGATGTCAAAACTTTTCATCTTATGAAAGTGTGTTGTTTTCTTTTTTAGAACAACGTGAGCTGAATGAAGCACAAGAATGGACGTTTTTGATGTTACGCAAATTGGGGCTTGTGTTTTTTCCTTTTTTGATGGGGCAAAAAGATTTGCCAGATGAGTCTGACCTAACAGTCACAACGTTTTACTTATATAGGTCTCAAATATACACAAATCCAGATCAATTGTTACATTATTGTCAAGAAGCGCCTGTGTTGAACTCAATTCCAATACAAAATGGTCCTGTAGCAAACAATGTTGTTTACAAATTAGCAACGATGGTGATGGTGTTTTTAGCTTTTTGCACTCAAATTGAAACTTCAAACACTTTGTATCAGTATTGGTCAGAAAACAAAGCTGAAATTTTGCCAAGAATCAGTGTTACTCCCAACCTGATTGATTTATTTGACAAAATTGAACAAGAAACTGATGATTTACAACGTACGTTTGCACAGTTATTAGGCACCAGAAAGGCACTTTTGTTTAATGATGACCTTCCAAGAATAGACGTTTTAGCTGCAGAAAACAAACAACTTGAAGAGAAGGTGTGTAAGATGTTAAATGTCATGTCTCTAGCTGACACTTGTAACAACAACGCAGAAGCTATATCACAAGATCCTGATGCTCTTTCTGTTTTAACTTCTTATATGCTACGTCTTCCTCAACCTCTTGATCAATTAGAATACTTTGTAATTGTTTTGGACCTTTTGTTGCAAGTGTTGGTCACAAAACCACATGAATTTTTGTTGCGTAAAATAAGTAGATTAGAGGAATTACGTGATCTGACGTTCAATGACCGTGTTCAATTTTTAACCGATATTAGGAGTCAGGTGATAAAAGCTAGAATGGAGTTGAGCCGCAGTGGAAATGCAAAAGACATGAAGAACAAGTTAAAAACCATTATAGACTTGGTTAAAAATGTGTTTGTAGAGTTTAACTACGAGTTTGATGATACAAAATCTTTACAAGACAATTTTTCAGTGTTTGATGCTTCATTTAACTCTGCGTTACAAGCAGAACAGCGTCGTCCAAAATCAATGGTTGTTGATAATTTGGGATCTTCTTCAGCACTTGAAACACCTTTTAAAACACCTTTTAAAACACCTGAAGGAACTCCGCGTTTTGTGTTTCCTCCTGCACCTGCATCTTTAGTGCCTGCAACTGCACCTGCATCTTTAGTGCCTGCAACTGCACCTGCATCTTTAGTGCCTGCAACTGCACCTGCATCTTTAGTGCCTGCAACTGCATTAGTGCCTGCAACTGCATTAGTGCCTGCAACTGCATTAGTGCCTGCAACTGCACCTGCAACTGCACCTGCAACTGCACCTGCAACTGTACCTGCAACTGCACTTGCAACTGCACCTGCAACTGCACCTTTAGTAACTCCAGTGCCTGCAACTGCACCTGCATCTTTAGTGCCTGCACCTTTAGTTCCTGCAACTGCACCTGCACCTGCACCTTTTTTACTTGGTCAAGCAACTGCACCTTTTTCACTTGGTCAAGCACCTGTTTCAAAACCAGAGCGTCAACCCCGACTTGTTCCAATTGGTGAAAAGCGCAAGCGTTCTGAAGACGCCGAAGACAGTAAAGACTCAAGTAAAAAGTTGCCTAAAAAACCAACAGAAAACAAAGACGTTCAAGGTCAATTAATATTAAAGTTTGAACAAGACTTAAACAGCAAAATATCTAATTTGAAATTTAACATACAAAGCAGTGTTGAGCAAGTTTTAAACAAATCAGATTTTACCTTTGAACAAAAAAGTCAGATTAATGAGAGTTTGAAAAGCTCACTACAACGCTTTGAAACTCAGAAAAATAGTATCAGAGAAGAATTGCGTGAAAAAATTTTAAAAAGAATAAGTATGAACGATTTTGTTCGCTACTTGAATCAATCTTTGCAACAGGTTGATGAACTTGAAAATGAAGTATACAAAGGACTTAAAAATTTAATAGAAGGAATTAGGTTAACGCCCAAAACATCAACATTGTTTAAAATGTTAGACTACGCTGATTTTATTTTTATGAGGTTCATGTTACAATCACAACTTCCACTAGACGAAGTGATTTTAAAAGCAAACACGATTCAAGCTTCTAAAAATGATCAGGATAGGAAAAAACTTGCGCAGTACTTAAAGTATAAGCATGATATAATATTACAGTTGATTAGAAAGAGCTCTATATCACCAGAAAAGAAAGATTGGTATCAAACAACACTTGCAGATTTATATAACCGTTTTTTGGATCCTAATTTGGAACAAATTGAAGCGTCAGTTTATTTGCAAAAGGTCCAACAGATTGCAAACGAACTACAACGTCATGTTGTTTCATCAGACGAGTCAAGTGAAGCGTCAGAAGGAGGGGAGTCAGAGGTAGAGTCTAGGAGTGATACGTCAGAAGGAGGGGACTCTGGAAGTGATACGTCAGAAGGAGGGGAGTCAGGGAGTGAAACGTCAGAAGGAGGGGAGTCTGGGAGTGAAATGTCAGAAGGAGGATTGACAGACGTACAAATGAAACAAGTTCAAAGGCATCTTGAGGAAACAGAGGCACCACCAGTGCCAATGTTAATACGTCCTTTAGACGTGGCAAGACTTATTGATGAACATGCTAAACAAGAAACCCCCGTACAAAGAGCGCGTATGAAAAAGGGAGTGCGTCGTGAACAACCATCACTTGAACCATCAGTGCCGCCAGCACCCCCAGCACCGCCAGCACCCCAACTGCAAGTTGTTTTAGAGCCTGACACTTTAGTTCCTGTGATACAAGAAGTAAGTAAACCATTAGAACAAAAACTTTCTGGGGATCTCCCTGTTGGTGATGTTGGGAAAGTCCCTATTGAAGAAGAACCTTTACAAATTGCCAAACCGGTAATTGTTGAAGCAGAAAAAATAGAGCTGCCAAAGCCTGAAATACAAGAACTTGACGAAAATATCAATTTAAAACGGGTTACTCCAGAACAATACAGAACGTTTCTCACTTCTAATTTACAAAAATACTCTGACGCCTTGTCATATTTGAGAACAATGGTTCCAAGTGAAAAATTTGATTCTTACTTTGAACACATTACGTATACTTTTAACAAATTAGGATCATCTGGTATGGAAGCCGCCAAAGAATTTGAAGAAAACAAAATAAGCAATAGATTTTTTCTTGAAAAAGTAAACGAAATTAATGACAACTTGGCGCAGTTGGAGCAATCAGTGCGTTTGTATGTGGAAAATTATAGGATTATACAATACAATGAAAACTACAAATTGTTTCAAGGTGAGGTAATGAAAGTGATTGCCCAAATACGTTTGATGGAACTTCGTCAGTCTATTTCAAGTACTACAGCAAACCAATTGGTCAGCCGGGTTACTGCCATGAGAGATTATATAGAAGCAAAAGCGGTAGCTAATGATTTCCCTTTGACAAATGTTGCTGAATGGATTCAACAAGAAAGCACTGAAGCGCTGCGTAAGTTGCAAGACTTTGTCAACAATGAGTTGTTAGCAGAGCGCCGCTATGTGGGTAAAGCCCTAAAGGACTTTTTACACACTACGGTGATACCCTATATTCTTAGAGCCACTTCTTTGAAATTAGCAAGTGACAAGTTGACTTCTCAACAACAGCAAACTATTAAAGAAGTGTTGCAAAAATACAACGTCATTAAGGACAACCTAAAAAACTTTATGACTCTAACACAATACCAAGTTTTAAATAGTTCCAACAATGTGTTTTTAGCTCAATATTTTGCTCAAGTTATTAACGTCCTTCAAGAATTAGAAAAATTGTTAAATATGGTTGTTATTAATGTGCCACAAAATCCTTCTTTTGAACAAGAAATTCACAAGGTTGTACAAAATATTATTACCAAGCGTGCAGCCAAAAAAATAAGTGAAAAACAGTCTGGGGAGTTAATTAGCAAGGTTGTACAACAGAAAAAAGAGATTCAGGATTTATATAATCAGTTTGTAATACAAGGTGTTCCTCAAGATATAATTCCTACTAAAATGGAACAAAGTTATATGTTTGCTTTGGAGCAGTTAGAGCAGGTAAACCGTCAACTGACGAGGTATACAACTGAAAAACAAAAGGTTTCTCGTGTCAAGGTACCAAAAAAGGGAACGGTTCAAGATGATGTTCAAGATGCGGAGCAGGCGTTGGTCCCTCTGGGTGTCCGCACAGCGGTCCCTCTGGGTGTCCGCACAGCGGTCCAAGATGTAGAGGATGCAAAAAGAGAAGTTGTTTCCTTAACATCACGTGACCGTATGAGTTTGTTACAAAGTTTTGACAAGGAACTAAATGGTATGATCAACTCTTTTCAAAACAGTCAAGTACAAAGCACGTTAAGTCAAGGAGATGTATATTTTATTCAACGGTTAATACCAAACTTAAAAGCCGAGTTTAGTGAAGCCGTTAGGAATAAAGCTATTACAGACGCAGAGCTGCAAGTTTTAAGAACAACGTTGTTAAATCAGTTGAATGAGCAAGTCAAGAGTTTTGTGTTAAAGGAAACTGCTGCATTACAAGGTAAAGGAAGACTTGAACAGTTTTTTAACAAGTTAAACCACAACTGGGGGGTGATTTTGTTTTACAATGCTTTAAGACCAGATGAGTTGGAGGAACTCAATCAAAAATTTGAGGTTTTCAAACGCCAAGCCTCTGCTATTTCTCAAAGCCCTATTCCAAACAAAGACGGTGAGTTTGCAAAGCTAGAAATGGAGTTGAATGAGCTTATTGAAAACACGGTTCAAGAAATCAGCACAAGATTGCAAACGTTCAAGTTGAAAGCAGAGTATGCGTTGCAGTTAAATCAACCTGTTGTACAAGTGAAACCGAGTGAACAAAGAGAAAAATTAAAAATATTGTCTGCAAAATTGAATTTTTATTTTGGAAAGTTTAATGAAGACTTTCAGAATGATATTACCAATCCTTTTGTGGACAGATCAAATGCTATATCTTTATACGATCAAAGCTCTCTTTTTTATAACCAGCTACATCAAGACATATTAAAAAAATTAATGAGCCCTCTTGAAATAAGTGATCAGTATGTTCAGGAAACAGAGGCAGCAGTAAGCAACTGCATTGAGTCTTTTGGAAACACTATTACAGCAGTGCTTGGTGAGTGGCGACACTCAGACTCGGACGCATCTAAACAAATGGCAAATGAAGAGAAGCAAGAGCAACAACAAATTGATCATGCGTCTCCGCCAATTTTAGAGCAACTTGCTGCTGCGGATGTTGCTGCTGCACCTGCTGTTGAGGATGTTGCTGCTGCTGCACCTGCTGCACCTGCTGTTGAGGATGTTGCTGCTGCTGCTGCAGATGTTGCTGCTGCACCTGCTGTTGCTGCTGCTGCAGATGTTGCTGCTGCACCTGCTGTTGCTGCTGCTGCAGATGTTGCTGCTGCACCTGCTGTTGCTGCTGCCGTTGCAAATGTTGCTGCTGCTGCTGCTGCTGAAGATAATGTTGCAACAAAAGTTACACGTGGTGGGTTTAAAGGAACGGCGGCGGAGTTAGGTTTCACTAAAGATACCTTGTGTTTAGAAAGCCTCAAGGTGTTACGAGATTACTACATTTCAAATCGTTTATATGAGGGGCAGAAAGCCAGTGGTACAAACAGTACCAATTGTATTAAAAGAGGGATAATCTTTTTTAAAAGATTGTTAGATACAAAGAATAGATTTAACTTTCCACAAAGAGTAGAGGATTTGGTTTTGCCTGACAACTTTCAAACAGTCAGTTCATCTGCTATGTTTGAGTTGTTAAAAAAGAACATGAAGGCTCATATTACAAACTTAGCAAACTTGTCTAATTTAAGTATATTCATATTAGGTTGTTACTTGGGAATAGGTGGATTACAGGACAATTTTACAATTCAAACAGCAGAAAAGGCAGATTGTATAATGCTTGTAGTTGTAAAGCTTGAGAACGTTCAAGGTGTTGTAAGATCAACAAGAAGATCATCAATGAATTTTCAAATAAGGTGTTATCCTTTATTAAAAAAATTGGTAGTTAGTCATATTTTATTATAAGTAAGCCTGTATAAGTGCATGTATCTTTAAAAATTTATTGTTGTTTTTCAAATAAATGTCTATTTTTCGTACTAAATATTGGATTTTACGATTGACTGTTGAAGTAGTTACTTTATACAAAGAGTGGGGATTTTTGTCCGGTTGTGAGTTATATGAACCGCATGCAACAAAACCAAACCAGTATGTAAATGGTTCAACGCAAATGAACAGTTCACAGTACTTTCAATATCTATTAGGTCATATGCGTGCCATGGATGACTTGTCCAATGTTCTTTTTCAAGTGCCAACACAAGAGAGTGCAATGCGCTTATGGATTTTTCCTTTTTTAGCTCCCACCGCAAACCAACTAACTGGTTTACTTTATGCCCAGAAAAACCAATCTGTTAATGAATTGGAGTTAACCGTTTTGCAGCAAAAAAAAACAGTGCACTTCTCAAACATACCAAACGATATGGGCACTGAACCAGGCACTGAAAAGACGGACACTGGGGTTCAATGTACCCGTGCAGACTTTAATCAAAAAATGAGCAAAAAAACAAAACATGTGCCTTACGAAACGCTACTTACAGAAACAAACACTGTATACAATGTTCAAAAAGGAAAAAGAATGTTTATTGGTGGATATCCAAAACTTGGCAGTGAACCTGGAGGCTTTCCTGTTTTTCGTAAAAAAGAAATAAACTCCATCTCAGATATTGTTCACTTATTTTTGGATATTTGGATTCGCCAAAACATGGTGTGCTGCCAAATGTTTGAAGAACTCTGTGACAAACCTGCTGCACCTTCCTTAAGCCCAGTACCTACCATGAAATCTGTAGCATCACCCTTAAGCCTAGCACCTACCACGGAATCTGCAGCACCCAAATCAATTTTAAGAAAAGTAAGCCGATTTCCGAAAGGCGGTAGTAGTTATTATTTACAACAGTTAAAAAAAGAGTACAAAAGGCTTTTGCATGACTGTGCTTTAGAAGGTGACTCTTTGAACCCTCAAACAGCTGCAGAGTACAAAGAGGCTATAAGGGAGCTCAAGGTTCACTTTTGCAACAAACTGTTGTAGTATATTATAAATGGTGGACCAAGGTTTAGATTCAGATGAAAGCACACCTACGCGTGAAAATCAGTGGACGTTAGACGTAGAAAGTATTTTAGACAAAATTCGGTGCAATTCTGCGCTGTACAGTGAATACCACAAGCAAGAGTATTACAAGAACAAGGGTTACCTCAAGTACTTTAAAATCCCCACCATCATCCTGTCTGCTTTTAGTAGTGTGTTTTCTGTGGGGTTGCAACCGTACGTGGAGCAGTCTGCAGTGTCTGTTATTACATGCCTAATTGGGTTGTTTGTGGGTATATTAAACTCCCTAGAACTGTTTCTTGCCATTCAGAGCACCATGGAAAGTGAGTTAAACCACAGCCGTGATTTTTATTTGCTGTCGGTGGACATTTTCAAGACGCTGCTGCTCAAGCGGGCACACCGTTTAACCAAAGGGCCAGTGTATTTGGATGAAAAGTATTCCATGTACTGCAAACTGGTAGAAAGCTCTGTGCTGACCAACAAGGTGGTGGAAGACCGAATGTTGACTAACAATGAGTTTATTACGGCCGAAGTGGCCAAGCAAATGAAGAAAAGACTTTGGCCAAATGTTACGTCTGTTTTAAGTTCAAAGGGCGCTGTTGTTGAGCCGGGTTCCATGGTGGGTGCCGCAGGTTCTCTAATGGAAGCTGCAGGCAATGTTGCTGGGTCCGCTTTGGGGGTTGTGGGTTCAGTGGTGGGCGCTGCAGGCACTGTTGCAGGTTCTGTTACAGGTTCTGCTCTGGAAGCGGCAGGCAATGTTGCTGGGTCCGCTTTGGGGGTTGTGGGTTCAGTGGTCGGCGCTGCAGGCACTGTTGCAGGCACTATTGCAGGTTCTGTTACAGGTTCTGCTTTGGAAGCGGCAGGCAATGTGGCGGGGCCCTCTTTGAAGGTTGTGGGTTCTTCTTTTGTTGAGGAAAACGAGGCACCTGAAGAAAAGTTTCAATTCAATCCAAACGCTCGTCAGTTTGTGCCTTATGCGTTACATGTACGCACGTAAATAAAAAGAATACATTGTTAAAAAAAATTGGTAAGATGATTGTACTTGGTACGGTGATAGCAGAGGTGCCTATTCGTAATATGCCCATGTATCCGTACTGCATTGTGTACAACACCATGAGTAGAGCCTCCATTGACATGCCTCTTCATGGAGCCAGGCCGTTGTTTAACCGGAGCTTGGAGGGAGGCAGGGCTACTTTGTTGGACCGTTTTAACTTGATTGACAATGAGATTGTCAAGTTTGTGAACCAGGAGGTTCCCTTGAAAGAGCCGGACATGTTTTACAACATTCTGTATCCGTTTTTGGCGTTGAGATTTGTATACAGCTCTGAAAAAATGACAGTGGCAATTGGGTTGTTGTTAGACGATGTCAAGTTGGAGGCACATGTGGGCGCTCTACACCCTGCGTTTATGCATGCGCCAATTATGCGAAGGTACATGAACCAAACTCAAAGAAGGTTTATTGTGAGGGTGAGTGACAACATTTTGCCCGAGGCGTTTGTGGCTGGTACGCAACTAACCCAGGAGCTCAACCGCAGCAACAGCAACAGCAGCAACAGCAGCAACAGCAGCACACCGCTGTTTGTCCACCAGGCAGAGGGGTTGGAGTGGATGGTGGGGCTAGAGCGGCGCATCGCTGCCGGTGAGCCCGTGGGTCAGTTGCACTCTGGAATGGAGCTGACGTCCCGGTTGTTTTGGGACGGTGAGCACGTGACAGAGGCGCCCAACAACACGGTGAACCTGTTCACCCGTGGCGGCATGATTGGGGATGGCATTGGCTCTGGCAAAACGCTGCAAATGTTGTCTCTGATTGTGTCTGATTTAATGTCTTTGAGAGAAGCGCGCCAGGGGCCGTTGGAAGGGTTGGAGGGCCACCGAGGGTTGGAGGGCCACCGAGGGTTGGAGGGCCACCGAGGGTTGGAGGGCCACCGAGGGTTGGAATCTCGGGCTACACTGGTGGTGTGTGGAAAGCAGTTGGCGGAGCAATGGCAGCAGCAAGTCAGGGAGCACTTTGCGGACTTGGGGTTGAGGGTGTTGTTAATTACAGACAAGTTGCACCATCAGCGCACCACGTATGCAGAGGTGCTTCAAGCGGACTTGGTGATTATGACCATGAGCTTTTTAATGGGAAGTTATTACCGGGACCAGTTTTTAAACCTCCGGATTGAACCCAATTTGGTCCCCATTTCTTACTACCGTGGGTGTTTGTTGACCAAAGCGCCTCCTGTGTTGGAGTTGCCTGGAGGACTGGCGGCAGACCCTTCTTTAGGGGTGCCACCTGTGTTGGAGTTGATCCACTTCCGCCGGTTGGTGTTGGATGAGGCAGACATGTATCTGAACAAACTGCCGTTTATGGACCCAGATTTTGAGCACGCGTACAACCGCCGTTTAACTCAGCATTGTCGTGTGAATTCTAGCCGCAAAACAGAGCCGTTTGTGTACATGCAGTGCCTGCAGAGCACGTTCCGGTGGCTGGTCACCTCCACCGCCAACTTTACCAACCCTGAGCAGCTGGCAGCGTTTGTGTCCTTTTTGGGGCTGCACACAACTCAAGCACAACACGCTGAACTCTTGCAACCCTTTTTGCAACCACCCTTGCAACACCTGTCTTTGCAGTCTCCTCGGACTTGGTGTCCGTCTGGACAGCCTTTGAGTTTAGACACGGCGTTGGTGGGTGGCACGGCGTTGGAGCACTGTTTAGTGAAGCAGGCGTTTACACGGCACTTGTTGTTGGCCCGAAGCCAGGAAT
>Ga0214923_10007055_pt1 | contig 12369 bp, 10 predicted proteins | sample LL1510_MetaG_FD_177993 | JGI IMG/M metagenome (GOLD analysis project Ga0214923, IMG submission 177993) | Freshwater microbial communities from Lake Lanier, Atlanta, Georgia, United States - LL-1510 | ecosystem: Environmental > Aquatic > Freshwater > Lake | place: USA: Georgia | collected...
TTTGAAGCTCTTACATTTGATGAAGTTCACCATGCGGAATTGGCTCTCACTATTGCGCAGTCGCTTCTTGCTGGGATTGTTCTGCTCGATTTAAGTTTTTCGATTTGGGAAGCAACTCTTATTTTCATTTTGTGGCTTGTCCAATTCGTTTGGTCGGGGCTCCGCTGGGAAATTACCTACGCTTATCTCATTTGGACAGCTTTTGAGGTTTTGAAATGGGTCTATCTGTATGGGACCCAACGAAAAATGCCACGGGCCCTGGAGGTTTTAAAGAACCCTCAAGGAATGTTTAAGTAGTTGAAATATTGAGGATTTCATCAGAGGTACCCGCTTTCCAAAAAGTGTGTTATACAACGCACGTTGTTATGGTTGATATCTCCCCATTTAGTCACCAGATAGAAAAGCTAGGCGAGGCTTTATCCAAATCTCACCGGGTTTTAATTACAGCTCCAGGAGCTGCAGACGGTGATTCGATTGGCGCTCAACTGGCGCTTCAGCGAATGCTGAAAAAGCGATTTCCAGAAAAAAAAGTTTTTGTTGTTAATGATGAACTATTGCCACCTCGGTATCAGTTTTTACCAGACGCTGAGACTGTTTATGCTCCTGAAACCTTTTCTCAAACGGGAGAAAAACCAGAATTCGACATTGCGTTTGTAGTCGATGGCGGCATTGACCGAGCGGGGAGAGTAAAAGCCTGGTTCGATAAAACTCCGATTACTGTTTTTATCGATCACCACGCAATTAGTTGCGAGTACCCCTATTCAATCAGATTGGTCGACCCCCTCGCTTCGGCAACCACAGAGCTGGTTTACCACCTTTCTCAGAGCGAGTTGTTTAAAACACCCATCGAGCCTTCCTTTGCGCAACAAATCTATTTAGGTTTAGTTTTTGATACGGGATTTTTTAGACATTCCAACACGACCCCCGAAGCCATGGTGCTGGCTGCGGATTTACTAAAAACGGGATTTGATTTCACCCGAGTGGGTGAAAGAGGAATGTTGGAGCGAAGCTTGGGAAGTCTTCGTTTGATGGCGGACACCTTATCACAAGCAAAAACAGCTTGTGATGGCAAAATAATCTGGTCCGTTTTAAGTCAATCCATGCTTCGAAAATACGATGCGATTCCCGATGACCGAGAAGGCATTATTGATCACTTGTTTCTGACCCACGGAGTGGAAGTAGCCCTTTTAATTTTTGAGTTAGGAAACTCTGAAGTGAAACTATCCTTACGTTCCCAAGGAAAAGTCGATGTGGCTAAGTTTGCCAGATCTCTCACGGTACGTGGGGGAGGGCACAGCAAGGCAGCTGGAGCCCTTTTACAAATGCCTGTCGAGCAGGCAACTGCTTTGGTCTTAGAAAAATTAACGCTTGTTGTTTCTGATTCCTAACCCTAAGCCGCTTCTGCAATCGTCTGATTTCTTCCATTTTGTTTGGCCTGATATAAAAGCTCATCGGCGCGGAGAAGAAGTTCTTCTGAGGTAGAGAAATTTGTTCCGTTATAGGTGGCAACCCCTAAACTAATGGTGAATGAGAACTCTTTATTTTTACTGATGACCGTTTGACTTTCAATTGTGGCTCGAAGTCGCTCAGCAACTTGGCGAGCCTGGGCATTAGAAGCTCCTCGAAGAACAATTGCAAATTCTTCCCCCCCAAAACGGCAGGCAATATTCTCTAATCGCGTTTGGGAGGAGATAATGTTCCCTACAAGTTTCAGAACCTTGTCTCCGGTAATATGCCCATGGGTATCATTAATTCGTTTGAAAAAATCGATGTCAAACATGATGAGACTTAAAGGCTGAGCACTTCTTTTGCTAAAGCTGAATTCCTTCTCAAGAAACTCCATAAAGTAGCGCTTGTTATAAAGCTGGGTGAGTGCATCTGTGTTAGCGGCTTTAAAAAGGCTTTGTTGATAGGTTTGATCGACAGAGTCTTGATAGACCAATTTAAAATACATCTGAGTGCCAATCAAAATCTTGTCACCATTGTGGAGGTGTTCTTCCGTAATCTTTTTCCCGTTTACAAAAACTCCGTTTGTACTTCCTAAGTCTTTAATCATCAGTTCGGAACCCATCCAAAAAATTTCTGCATGAAATCGGGAAATCTGAGGACTATCCAGCACCAAATCACACTCCACTTCGCGTCCGATCTTTAAATTTCTATTTTTTAACGGAATCGCTTTTCCCGTTTCTCGTCCTGAAATGGAAACAAAGAAGGGCTCCGCAGTAGAGGGCTTCTCCGTGTCTTTCTTTAAATTAACAATAATGGTTTTATCGCTACGCTCTTCGTTGGGCATACTGGACTATCGGAAAGTTTGGGGCAACCTTTTAAGAAATTGGTCAGATTGAATTAGCGTAGCCAAGTACTCGAAAAGTTAGTATAATTTTTACCATAACCCGGGTATTTTTTCATAAGCGGAGTGACTCATGGCGGCAGAACCAACCCTAAAAGAACTGGTAGAAACGATGGTGAAAGCTCTTGTGGATGTTCCTGATGAAGTGAAAGTCTCGGAAATCGCAGGGGAACAAACCACGGTATTTGAGCTAGTGGTAGCTAAAGGCGACCTCGGAAAAGTGATCGGGAAGCAGGGAAAAACTGCTAAGGCTTTAAGAACGATTCTGACCGGTGCCTCCACCAAGTTAAGAAAACGTTCAGTTCTTGAAATAGTCGAATAACGCTACTTCTTATTCCACCAAAGCGGCTCTGACCATTTCCCGATTCAGTCTCGCAATATTTTCCAATTTAATTTCTTTTGGGCAAGCAGCTTCACAAGAACCTGTATTGGAGCAAGCACCAAACATTTCCTTGTCCATTTGAGCCACCATGTTTCTAACTCGACGTCCTCTCTCAGGATTACCCTGAGGAAGCAAGGCTAGTTGAGAAACTTTGGCTGAAACAAAAAGCATGGCAGAGGCATTTTTACAAGCTGCTACACAAGCACCGCAGCCAATGCAAGCCGCTGAGTCCATCGCCTTTTCTGCTGTCTCTTTACCGATTAAAATTGAGTTCGCTTCCGGTGCATTTCCTGTGTTGACCGAACAAAAGCCACCCGCTTCCATGATGCGGTCGAAAGCTGTTCTGTTCACACACAAATCACGAATCACTGGAAAAGCCTTAGCTCGGAACGGTTCGATCACAATTGTGTCGCCATCCTTAAATTTTCTCATGTGAAGTTGGCAGGTAGCCGTTCCTGTTTCAGGACCATGAGGATTTCCGTTGATCATGAGAGAACAAGATCCACAAATTCCCTCGCGACAATCATGATCAAATTGAACTGCTTCTTCTCCTTTTTGAACAAGGCTCGTGTTCAAAAAATCAAGCATTTCCAAAAACGACATGTGTTCAGAGGCATTATCGACAGTGTAGTCTTTGAATGAGCCAGTGTCTTGAGGGCCGTTTTGACGCCAAATTTTTAATTGGAGTTTCATTTCATTGCTCCTTATTTATAACTTCTTTGAGCTAAGTGAATGTTTTCAAAAACCAGTTCTTCTTTGTGCAACTTCGGAGCTTTTCCTGTGAATTCCCAAGCAGCGACATGAGAGAAGTTTTTATCATCTCGAAGTGCTTCACCTTCGGGTGTTTGCATTTCCTCTCGGAAGTGCCCTCCACAGGATTCCTTTCTCTCCAGAGCATCTAGACACATCAATTCGCCTAACTCGAGAAAATCTGCAACTCGATTTGCTTTTTCTAGCTCCGAGTTGAGTCGATTATCACCAGGTATTCTCACATCATTCGCAAACTCCTCTTTGAGTTTTTGAATCGAACCCATGGCTTCTTTGAGCCCAGCTTCGTTTCGAGCCATTCCGCATTTATCCCAAATGATTTTTCCAAGTTTTCGATGAAGTTGATCGACCGACTGACTTCCTTTGGCTTTCATGAGGGCTTCAAGGCGGGTCTGAGTTTCATTGAGAGTCGATTTGGCAGCCTCGTGGTCGTTTTTGATCGGGCTAAGTTTTGTTCCCCCGATATAATTTGCAATACTGTAGGGGATTACAAAGTAACCATCTGCCAGACCCTGCATCAGAGCGGAAGCTCCGAGGCGATTAGCACCGTGATCGGAGAAGTTCGCTTCTCCGGCAACGAAAAGACCTGGGATAGAACTCATCAGGTTATAATCCACCCACAATCCACCCATCGTGTAATGAACGGCTGGGAAAATTCTCATGGGCACCTGATAGGGATTTTCGTCTGTGATCTTTTCATACATTTCAAAGAGATTGCCGTACTTTTCAGCGATGGTCTCTTTGCCTAGCCGCTGAATGGCATCTCGGAAGTCCATATAGACTGAAAGGCCAGTAGGCCCCACTCCTCTTCCTTCATCGCACATGCGCTTGGCAGCCCTAGAGGCGATATCCCGAGGAACTAGATTTCCAAAAGCTGGGTAGATTCTTTCTAAAAAGTAATCTCGTTCATTTTCTGAAATTTCATTTGGATTTCTTTTGTCACCGACTTTAAGAGGAACCCAAACTCGTCCGTCATTTCTGAGCGACTCCGACATGAGCGTCAGTTTTGACTGATAATCCCCTGATACGGGGACACAAGTGGGGTGAATCTGAGTGAAGCAGGGATTAGCAAAATAAGCCCCTCGTTTATGGGCTCTCCAACAAGCGCTCGCGTTGGATTGTTTTGCATTAGTAGAAAGGAAAAACACGTTTCCATAACCGCCAGTTGCAAGAATTACGGCATCAGCCACATGGGAAGTAAGTTCTCCAGTGACGAGATTTCGAGCGATAATCCCTCGTGCTTTTCCATCAACGACAATCAAGTCGACCATTTCGTGACGAGAGTAAATTTCAACCGCTTTTTGTCCAGCCTGCCGCATGAGGGAGCTATAAGCCCCCAGCAGAAGTTGCTGGCCCGTTTGTCCTTTCGCATAGAAAGTACGAGAGACTTGGGTTCCGCCAAAGGAACGATTGGTAAGGGTTCCACCGTATTCGCGAGCAAATGGAACACCCTGAGCCACGCATTGATCAATAATATTTACGGAGACTTCTGCTAATCGATAAACATTCGCTTCTCTGGCTCTGAAATCGCCACCCTTGATGGTGTCATAAAAAAGTCGATAAACAGAGTCGCCATCATTTTGATAATTTTTAGCAGCATTAATTCCACCTTGAGCCGCAATGGAATGAGCTCTTCGGGGGCTCTCGTGAAAAGTGAAAACTTTTACTCGATAACCCTGTTCTCCCAATGTAGCAGCAGCCGAGGCACCGGCAAGTCCAGTTCCCACCACAATGACGGTATGTTTACGACGATTAGCCGGATTTACTAAATTGCTCTCAAACTTTCTATTTTTCCATTTCTGATCAATAGGGCCAGAAGGAATCTTTGAATCCAACATTTAATTTCCTCCCCAAAAGTACATATATAACGGCTGAATAAAGAATCCGCCTCCAACCAAAACAGCGAAGATAAGACCGGATCTTTTCAGAAGTTTGTTGCGACTACTTTGAAGTCCCAGACTTTGAAAAGCAGCAGAAAAGCCATGGGAAAGGTGAGTAAAGAGAATCACCATGCAGACTAAATAAAAGGCCGTGTACCATTCCTTTTGAAATTCTTCGGCAACTAATCGGTAGAGATCTCTCATGGGAACTCCATCCACCGTTGTTTCATAATAAGTTCCAAATTTGAAAGTAACCAAATGTAAAACAGCAAAAGCAAGAATCATTAGCCCAGAAAGAGCCATAGTACGGGAAGCAAAACTTGCTCGTTTCAATACGTTACTCGGTAGTTGATTCGGAGCGACTGGACGAGAAGCCCGGTTTTCCCGAGTGAGCTTCATGGTCAGTCCAAAGTGAGTGAGGAAGAGAATGATTAAACCAACCTCTGCTACATAAATCAAAGGAGTGCTGGTGAGCTTGTGCCCGTACAGATTGTAGGCATCAGGTCCCACAAACAGGAGAAGATTTCCCAACATATGAATCAGAACAAATCCAGAAAGCCCTAGACCTGTAATAGCTACTAAAAACTTTTGACCCACTGAGGAGCCAAGAAAGGATTTACATTTCATCATAGTGTAACTCGCTTGTTTCCAATTACTTTGGCCGTTAGGGTAACTAGAAAGATCTTTAAATTCAATCTCTAAACCCTGGTTGACCGATCGCGTTATTATAATTTTTGATTCACTAAGGGACTGACAACCTTTGGTTCCCTTGTTTATAATCTGGCCACTATGCCAAACATCGAAACTTCTAAAGAAATGGTTCAAAATTTATATAAAAAAATGGATGAGCGCTTAGCGATTGTCCGCAAACGATTAGGTCGACCTCTGACCTTTGCCGAAAAAGTTCTTTTCGGACATCTCAATGACCCAGCTGAACAGAACCTAGAAGCTGGCAAAAGTATTTTGGCGTTACGACCCGATCGAGTCGCAATGCAAGATGCGACAGCTCAGATGGCCTTGCTCCAGTACCTCAGTGCTGGAAGAAAAACGACAGCAGTGCCAACCACCGTGCATTGCGATCATTTGATTCGGGCAAATCAAGGAGCTCAATCAGATATGAAAACGGCCCTTGATGAGAACCGAGAGGTTTATGACTTTCTGTTAACGGCTTCACAAAAAGCCGGGATTGGCTTCTGGAAACCGGGCTCTGGGATTATCCACCAAGTGGTCTTGGAGAACTATGCCTTCCCTGGGGGAATGATGATCGGTACCGATTCACATACTCCCAATGCCGGGGGACTGGGAATGGTGGCTTGTGGGGTAGGGGGAGCAGACGCTGTGGATGTGATGGCAGGGCTTCCCTGGGAAGTGAAGAACCCAAAGCTCATCGGGGTTCATCTCAAGGGCGAGATGAAGGGCTGGACATCCCCGAAAGATATTATTTGTTACTTGTGCGGTGTTTTAACCGTCAAAGGCGGAACCAATAAAATTATTGAGTACTTTGGTCCCGGATCTCGTTCGATTAGCTGTACCGGAAAGGCGACCATTACCAATATGGGGGCCGAGCTCGGGGCCACCACCTCCATTTTTCCCTATGACACTGAAATGGAAAGCTACTTAAAAGCAACTCGACGCGGAGATTTAGCAGAGCTTGCTAATCGCTATTCCGCTCTTCTTCAGGCGGATCCGGAAGTTGAGAAAAATCCAGAAAAATATTTTGATCAAGTCATTGAAATTGATCTCTCAAAGCTTGAGCCTCAAGTAGTCGGGCCTCACTCTCCGGATGTGGCCAGACCCCTTTCTCAGTTGGGTCCAGATGTAAAAAAGAACGGCTGGCCTGAGAAACTGACCTCTGCTCTGATTGGAAGCTGTACCAATTCTTCGTATGAAGACATTAGCCGAGCTGCTGATTTGGCCCGTCAAGCTGCCCAAGCGGGAGTCAAAATGCCGATTCCTTTTTTAGTGTCTCCTGGTTCTGAGCAAATTTACGAAACCATTAAGCGCGATGGCCAAATGGCTGCACTTGAAGCCATTGGTGCAACCGTTTTAGCCAATGCTTGTGGTCCCTGCATTGGTCAATGGAAACGCGACGATATTAAGAAAGGTGAAACGAACTCGATCATCAGTTCTTTCAATCGTAACTTCCCAGCTCGAAATGATGGCAATCCTTCAACCTTAAGTTTCATTGGAAGCCCTGAGACGGTTATTGGGATTGCTTTGGGTGGGCGACTAACTTTCAATCCGATGACAGATGAATTAGAAGGAGCGGGAGGCAAGAAATTTCGCCTAGAGGCTCCCAAAAAGGCAAACCCACTTCCGCAGAAGGGTTTTCAATTCTCAGATTCGGGTTATGTAAAGCCCCCCGAAAGTGGAGCCCAAGTTGAAGTTAAAGTTTCTCCTCAAAGTGAAAGGCTCCAACTGCTTAAAGCTTTTGAGCCTTGGGATGGAAAAGACTTTGTTCGATTACCCTTGCTTTTGAAAGCTAAAGGAAAATGCACCACCGATCACATCTCTCCCGCAGGACCTTGGCTGAAATACCGTGGGCATTTGGATCACATTAGTGACAATATGTTTACCGGTGCCATCAATGCTTTTACTCAAGAAGCGGGTAAAGGAAAAAACTTGGAAACGGGTGAGACCTCACAGTCTTTTCCAGCCATTGCTCGAAATTACAAAGCCAAAGGGTTGCGCTGGATTGTAGTGGGTGATGACAACTATGGCGAAGGAAGTTCTCGAGAACATGCAGCTATGTCGCCTCGATTTTTAGGGGCTGCTGCAGTTATCACCAAGAGCTTTGCTCGGATCCATGAGACAAACCTAAAAAAACAAGGGATTTTACCGCTCACCTTTTCTCAGCCCAGTGATTATGAAAAAGTTCATGAGGAGGATCATTTGAGCCTTTTGGGGCTAAAAGATTTAGCACCTGGAAAACCAGTGACTTTGGTGATTCACCATAAAGATGGGAAAGAGGACAAGCTCCAGCTGAATCATTCACTTACAGCAGAGCAAATTGAATGGTTTAAAGCAGGCTCGGCTTTAAATCTCCTCGCTAAGTCGGGTTAGGGGGTTCATTGCGAACACTCATTAAACCACGAGACTCTGTTATCTGGATTGATTGGAAGCTGCTCTACCAATATCGGGATCTTTTAGGGTTGTGGATTAAAAGAGATATCGCTTCGAAGTATCGTCAGACGCTTCTCGGTCCTCTTTGGTTTGTTTTTCAGCCTTTGATGACGGCTCTCGTTTTTGTCGTCATTTTCTCTAAGGGGTTAAGATTATCAACTGACGGTGTTCCGGCTGCTTTGTTTTATTTAACAGGTCTCATCGTGTGGAATTATGTTTCCCAATGTCTGAACTCGACCTCTATGACCTTGGTGGCGCACTCGGGGCTCTTTAAGAAAGTTTTTTTTCCACGGCTTATTTTACCTTTTTCGTATTGCTTATCTTCATTGGTATCAATGGGAATTCAAAGTGGTGTCTTGGCAGTTTTTTATCTGTATTTTATGTCTCAGGGGGCAGAGACGAGGCCAGATGCGGTCGTTCTTTTTCTTCCCCTTCTAGTCATCCAGTTAGTTTTTTTGAGTTTTGGCTTGGGGTTGTGGATTGCTGCGTTGACGGTTAAATATCGAGACTTTCACCATGTTTGGAGTCTCATTTCGCCGCTCTGGCTTTATGCGACTCCGGTTTCCTATCCTTTATCGGCTATTCCATCGGATTGGCAGTGGGTGATAAAACTGAACCCCTTAACAATGATCGTTGAGGGATTTCGATTAGGGATTCTTGGAGCAGGAACCTTCACAATGGCTGACTGGCTTCCCTCGGTAGCATTTACTTTGATCATTTCATTATCAGGGACTCTGATGTTCCAGACGGTAGAGAGAAACAGTGTTGATTCCATCTGACAAAAATGTAAGGGTTCGAGCCCAGGGTTTATCCAAATGGTATTTTAGCCAACGGAAAAACCGGTCGTCGATACAGGATGCCTTTCGCGAACACTGGAACCGGTTGTGCCGCCGCCAAATGGCCGAAGTGGTGGGCGAAAGCGCTAAGCCCCCTAGACAAGGGCCTTTCGAAGGTACGTTGTGGGCAGTTAAAGACTTAAGTTTTGACATAAAAAAAGGCGAAGTCTTGGGGTTGGTTGGGGCCAATGGAGCCGGAAAGTCTACTCTCGTTCGCTTGTTATCTAGACTGACTGATCCCAGCTCAGGCGAGGCTTGGGTTGAAGGAAAAGTCGCTTCAGTTCTGGAAGTTGGTTCGGGATTTCATCCTGACTTAAGTGTTCGTGAAAACGCACTTCTCAATGGAGTGTTTTTGGGAATGCGAAAAAATGAGGTCCAAGATCGGATGGGGGAAATTTTGGAATTCTCTCATTTAAAAGAACTTCACTCCGTTCCGGTCAAAAAACTTTCTCAGGGGATGCAATATCGGTTGGCAGTTTCGGTAGCCCTTCATTCTCATGCAGATTTTCTATTGTTGGATGAAGTTCTCGAATCAGCCGACCGAGATTTCGAATTGAGATGTTCTGAGCGAGTCCAAAAAGAGCAGGAAAGAGGGAAATCCTTTTTATTTGTTAGCCACAATATCAATCAGATAATGTTATTCTGTTCGCGACTTTTATGGCTTAACGAAGGGGCATGTAAGATGGAAGGAACTCCAGAAACTGTATTAGAGGCTTATTTGAATTAAATATGAGAATCTCCAAAAAAAACTTACCCGCCGAGTGGCTAGAACATGACAAAATGATTCGTCCTTATCTTTGGAGTCATCGCGTTTTGGGGATTTCCTCTCGAATATTGAGCGTGCTATTGTTTGTGTCCTTTATCGTGACCCATCGTCTGGTTCGTTTAGAGCAGATTCTAGATTCCTGGGGACTCTCGTCCCTGGCACTCTGGACCCTCTATTTTGGTTCGCTAGCTTTGTTATGGGAGCTTGTTACACTTCCCTTTTCTATTTCACACCATTGGGTAGAGAGAGCGCATCATCTTTCCAAACAGTCCTATTTTTCGTGGTTTCTAGATAGATTGAAGGGGTATGGAGTAGGAGGAATCATCGGATTTGCGGCATTATCGATTGTGTTTTTCAATCTGAGAGCTGCAGGCGAACGATGGTGGATAATGACTTATGTTTGTTTTGTCCTCCTATCAGTGATTTTAGCGCAGCTTGCTCCGGTTATTCTCATTCCCCTCTTTTTTAAATTGAAACCTCTGGAAGAAGGGGAGTTGAAAAGTCGCCTTTTAGCACTTTCCGATCGTTTCGGAGTGAAGGTTGAGGATGTCTATCACTTAGGAATGGGTGAAAAAACCGAGAAGGGAAATGCCGCTTTTGTCGGAATTGGTAAAACTAAAAAGATTCTTATTGGCGATACCCTCTACAAAAACTTTCCGGTGGAAGAAGTCGAGGCAGTTTTCGCACATGAATTAGGACATCAAATTCATGGGGACCTAGTTAAAGGGATCGTTTTTTCTTCGGTAGTTTTGTTTATTAGTTTTTTACTGTCTCAATTACTGTGCGAGGAGTTGGTTTTTTCTGCTTTCAAGACGAACAGAAATCATCCCTTTGGGGTGTTGATGTTTTTTGTTGTTTTATCTTTAATCCAGTGGCCCTTTGGGGTTTATCTCAATGGATTCAGTCGGTGGCGTGAACGATTAGCAGACCGTTTTGCCAAAGAAAATTTTAAATCCGGAAATCTTCTGGCGTCGGCTCTTGAGAGGTTAACTTTTCAAAATCGAGGCCTATTCCGCCCCAATGTAATGATCGAGTTTCTGACTTACTCGCACCCGGCTCCCTGGAGACGTATATCAACCCTCAGAGAGACTCATTGATTAATGTGGCACGGATGTCTCAGTCCCTAGCCCAGTTCCAGTGACGGGAGGGAGCGGAACCCCGGCCAGTGCGATCGCTTTTAAGTCAGATAAAGCCAGCAACTCATAAACATCTTTCACAAAGTGAAAGGTGAGTTCTTTTTTTACTTCCTCGGCTACATCTTTCAAGTCCGACTGGTTTCGTTCTGGCAAGATCACTCGTTTTACACCGGCGCGATGCGCAGCAAGAATTTTTTCCTTAATTCCACCGACGGGTAAAACAGATCCCCGAAGGGTGATTTCTCCGGTACAGGCCAGTTTTGTATCAATTGCCTTGTTCTGCACTAAAGAGGAGAGCGCAAGAAAAATAGCGACCCCAGCTGAGGGCCCATCTTTTGGAATTGCTCCTGCCGGTACGTGAATATGAAAATCCACTTTATCAAAATGGATGGGAAAATGCTTTTTGACTTGGCTTCGTAGCAAGCTCAGGGCTATCTGAGCCGATTCTTTCATGACCTCTCCTAACTGGCCAGTGAGAATCAGGTTTCCCTTCCCCTCCATTTTGGTGACTTCAACATGAAGGATTTCCCCTCCAATGGGGGTCCAAGCCAAACCCGTAACGACCCCGGGCTTTCCTTGATCAATTGTCATTTCAGTGAAGTATTTTTGGGGGCCCAAGATATTTTCTAATTTATCGCGATTTATCTCTATCGGAAGAGTGGCACCGGGTTTAATCACTTCGGTAGCCGAAGCGCGAATGACGTTAGCGAGCTCTCGGGTTAATTGTCGAACGCCTGCTTCTCTCGTATAGCCTTCAATTAAAAAATCGAGAGCAGGGGGTTGAATGATAAGTTGGTCTTTGCTCATGCCATGCTCAGACAAAACCTTCGGGATCAAATGGTCCATTCCGATATGGTTCTTTTCCAATTTGGTATAACTAGACATTTCAATGATTTCGAGTCGATCACGAAGTGCGGGGGGAATCGTGTCTAGGATATTTGCCGTAGTGATAAAAAAGACACGCGACAGATCAAAGGGCACGTCCAAATAATGATCGGTGAAGGTATGGTTTTGTTCGGGGTCCAAAAGCTCCAACAGTGCAGCTGCCGGATCTCCTCTGAAATCCATTCCAATTTTATCCACTTCATCGAGGAGGATGACGGGGTCATTCACTCCAGCTCGTTTTAA
>Ga0214923_10007056_pt1 | contig 12369 bp, 12 predicted proteins | sample LL1510_MetaG_FD_177993 | JGI IMG/M metagenome (GOLD analysis project Ga0214923, IMG submission 177993) | Freshwater microbial communities from Lake Lanier, Atlanta, Georgia, United States - LL-1510 | ecosystem: Environmental > Aquatic > Freshwater > Lake | place: USA: Georgia | collected...
GCTTCCGCCGGCATTCGACGAGCGGTGCGTCCATCGGCGCATCGAGGGCGGCGAGGCCCGCCCACTGGCCCACCTGTGGAGCGCAGACGAACGTGTATTGCTGGAGCATCGTGCAGGCGTCGACGACCGGCTTCGGGCCATGCACCCAGCCCACGCGCCAGCCGGTCATCGCGTGCGACTTCGAGAAGCCGTCGATCACCACGACGTGCTCGGAGTGCAGGGCAGGGGAGGTGAACGGGGCGTCGTAGCAGTACGACCGGTAGAGTTCGTCGCTGATGAGCGTCACGCCCCGGGCGTCGGCCAGCCGGGCGAGGTCGCGCACGGTGTCGGCCGCGGCCACGACGCCGGTAGGATTCGCCGGGGTGTTGAGCAGGATGGCCTTCGTGGCCGGCGTGATCGCCGCCGCCACGCGGTCGACGTCCACCTGGAACGACGGTGCCGTGTCGAGGGGCACGCAGCGGCCGCCAAGAAACTCCACCAGCGGCCGGTACATCACGAAGGCCGGCTCGAAGATGATCACCTCGTCGCCGGGATCGACGAGCGCCATCAGCGCGAGGTTCAAGGCCCCGCTCGAGCCGCTCGTTACGCACAGGCCGCGATCAGGCTGGCCGAGTTCGTCCCGCACCCGCGTCTCGAGCCGCTCGCGAAGCGCCGCGATCCCCTGCGTGGGCGTGTAGCCGTTTTTTCCGGCGTCGATCGCCGCCTTGGCGGCCATGCGGGCGGCCTCCGGCATCGCGAAGTCGGGCTGACCGATCGACAGATTGATCGGGTCGGCGAGCCTGGCCGCGAGGTCGAAGACCTTGCGAATACCCGACGAGTCGAATGCCCCGGCCCGCCGGGAGATGCGCGGCATGTGCACGGTGAGGCGGCTCGTCAGCCCTTGGGCTTGAAGATCTTGGCAAGTTCCGCGCCGAGCTTTTCGCCACGGGCGTTGAGTGTGATCACGTTGCCGTCGCGGCCGATGAGGATCACCGTGGGGATGCCGCTGATGCCGTAGAAGGTGGCCAGCGGGTGCCGCCAGCCTTCACCTGCGGGCTTCTCGTAGAGGATCGGCCACGGGATCTTCTGGTCGGCCACGAACTTCTCGAGCGCCTCGCGGTCTTCGTCGAGGCTCACGCCCACGACCTCGAAGCCCTGAGCGTGGTACTTCTGGTACTGCTCGAGCACGTTGGGAATCTCGGCCACGCACGGGCCGCACCAGGTGGCCCAGAAGTCGACGAGCACCACCTTGCCGGCGAGCGCCTTCTGGTCGAAGGGCTTGCCGCTCAGAAGGGTGCCGCTGATCTCCATCGGATGGCCGAGCAGCGAGAGCCGGCGCAGCGTGCCTGCGAAGCTCTCGCCCATCGCCTTCACCTGCTCGTTCGAGCTCCTGGCGAACAGGGGACCGAACGACTTGTAAGCGAGCGCGGCGACCTGCTCCCCTCCCGGGACGTGCTCGAAGGCGCCTGCGAGTTGCATCGCGAGCCCCGCCGTCTGCTCGTCGTCGGGGTCGGCGGTGAGCATCGCCGCCACCTTCTGCACGAGGGCGGGGCCGCCATCGACCGAGCCGCTCGAGAACAACTGCTGGGCTTCCGACACGAGCATGAGCCGCCGGGCCTGCTTGGCGAGTTCCGGAGAAGGGCTCTCGACGAGCGTCCGGGCGTAGATGGCCATGTCGGCGGCGGCCTTTTCGTCGCCGAGCCGGCCGAGCATCATCAGGCTCTCCAGCTTGAGCGTGGCCGCGTCATCGTGAAAGCTCTGCCCCGGCTTCACCTGGGCGAGGATCTTGTCGGCCGCCTGCACCGACGCGGTGGCGACGTCGCGCATGTAGGCCATCATCTCCTGCCGTGAAGAAGGCCGGGCGTTGGTCTCCTTGAGCCGCTCGACGTAGGCGAACAATTGCTCCGGGGTGCCCTCCGGCACCGGCGGCACCTTCGGCACACCGGCCGCCCCGCGGCCCGGGGGAGATTCCACGGCCCCCGGCTGGGCGAGCGCACGCGCAGCGGGAATCGCGAGGCCGCAGGCGACGACGAGGGGGAGGATGCTGGAGGACCGGCGAAACATGGACATGAAAGCCTCGCGGAACAGGCGGGGTTGGAAGACACCGGCCGAGATCGTACCCCCGCGCGGCGCCGGAGGGCAAACGGCCGCTACCGAACGATCGTGCGAAACCGCACGAACCCGCTTTCGCCGGGTGCGAGCGTGCCCTCGAGCCGCCATGTCACGACGACGGAGCCGTCGTCGCCGGTGCCGGTGGAGATGTCGGCCGGCAGGCTCGCGTCGGGACTCCGCGGCACCAGCTCGAGCCGCTTGGGGATGGCGTCGACGAGCGTGATGTCGGCAAGCGCGCGGTCGCCCGAGTTGAGCAGCACGATCGTGAAGTCGAGTTCCTCGCCGACCCGCGCCGTATCGCTGCCGGCCCGCTTGCAGAGCGTGAGCTCCGCCCGGCCGGGCTCTTCGAGGCGGAGCGTGGCGGTGCCCCTGTCCGCCGCGATCACTTCGGCGGCCTGATCGGCGATGAGCACCTGCGCACCCTTCACGCAGGTCCAGGCGACGGGCACGTCGAAGCCCACCTTGATCCGCGGTGTCTGCACCCGGGCGGCGAGCGCCGGATGCTCGTCGCGCACCCTCTCGACCGGCGTGTCGGCATTGATCGACGCCTCCGGCAGGTCGGCCTGGTCGACGGCGAGCGGCGGCAATCGCTCCTCCACCGCGAGGCCCGCCTGCGCCACGCGGGCCTGGCTCGGGCCGATCCTCCGCCGCCGGGCCACCACCGGCAGCGTGTCGACGGCTGCATCGACGTGAGCGTCGTTCGCGAGGCCGCGTGGGCCGACCGGCGCCGCCTGCTCGTCGGGGCGGATCACCTGCCGCACCGATGAAAACCGCGGCGCATAGACGCAGGCGCAGGTGGATGCGGCGAGCCGCACCTCCGACAGGTCGTCGTCGGCGAGCAGCGGCACGTCGGCCGGGCGAAAGCGGGCCACCGTGTCGCCGGCGGTGAGATTGCGCAGGCCGTGGCGACCCGTGGGCCGCGCCGGCGCGCCGTGATCGCCGCCGTCGCATACCAGACAGGGGATCGCGGTCGGCAGGTCGGGTGGCGGCAGGCAGGCCGGCGCGGGGCAGGCATCGGCCGGGCACGCGCCCGACCGGCAGACGGGGGGACGGGCCACGCCGTCGCGGCACCGCCGGCAGGCGGGCGTGTCGTCGGCCGTCATCGTGAGGGCCGTGGCGGGCAGCAGGGCGGGCGCCGTGAGCGAGCGGCACGACGCGAGCATGATCGCGCCGGTGGCGATCGCGGCGATTCGCAGCCAGGGAAGGGGTGAGGCGGCGATCATCGGACGCTCCCCGGAGCGGGCACCCGGTCGCCCACGATCAATTCGGCCACCGGTTCACCCAGCGTGAAGGCCACGTCGAAGGCGTCGTCGCCCGGGCGCACGTCGAACCATCCGCCGGGTACGATGTCGGGCCTGTCGGGATCACAGGCCGAGTACACCACCCGCCGCACGAGCGCACCTTCGACCGCGGCGGCGATGTCGGCCTCGTCGATCACGACCTCGATCGGAAATCGCCAGGCCTGCCCGGGCGGCGAGGCGAGCTTGGCCAGCACGCGGATCGTCGGAAACAGTTCCCGCTCTGGATCACCGGGAAAACCTGCGATCCGCAGCCGGTAGCTGCGTCCGACCGAGAGCCCGATCCGCAGCGGGGCCGGCCGCAGGGCCGACCAGCCGGCGGCCGTCTCGATCGCGATCTCGAGTCCTTCCGAACCGCTGATCTCGACGGGCTGCATGCCCTCGGGCAGCACACCTTCCGGACGGGGACCAGGCTGCAGGCGGCCGCGGGCGCCAATCGCTCCCGGGTGTGGTTTGCCGACGGATACTCCCGTCGTGATCGTCTCGGCCTCCGCGGGGGCATGGCCCGCGGGGAGCGACGAGGCGAGGACGGCGGTTGCCAGCAGTCCGCGGACAACCCGCAGCCCGGTCCCTGTCCGGAAGGTGGTGGTTGGTGTGCTCATCACTCCAGGTAGTCGCCCGGCTCCGGCGGGCAGAGGCCGGCCGCAGCCGCCGCGGCGTCGGGATCGGGTCCGCCGCCGTCGACGAACCGTTTGCGGTCCTCGGGCGGCTGGCGGAGTTTGATGTGCGGCACGTCGGCCTTCTCCGCGATGTAGGCATGGCGGGCCGGCTTGGGATAGCTCAGGCCTGGAAACTGCTGCACGTGCAGGCCCAGCTGGCGAGTCGGGGGCGGAATGTGCATTTTCGTATGGTTCGTGATCGTGTGCTTGCGAAGGCCGGCGGGCACGCCCAGCGGGATGTGTGCGGGCCCGGGCAGGCCGATCGGAGTGCCGGTGATCGGCATCCCGTATTCGGGCGCCGTGGTCCCGGCGACGAACGCCGGCGGCAACTGCGCGGGATCACCACCGGCGGGCATGCCGAGCGGGGCGGCTATGCCCACGGGGCAGTTGCCGCCGCCACCGCCGCCGCCGCCACCCGCGCCGGCCGCGAAGCCGGCGGCGCTACCCGGCGACTGCAGGTCTTTGTTGCCGATGCGGATGATCGCCAGGATCGAGCCGCGGCGATCGGCCTCGCAGACCGGATCCACGCCCGGATCGAGCCTCGTGCTCACGAGCGTCTCCACGCCGGCGACCGCGAGTTCTTGGTAGTCAGGATCGGGAAGGTAGACCACCTTGGTGACGAAGTTGCCTGCCGACACCTGGTCGAGATCCTCGTCGGTGAGCTGAAATGGCACCGCGTTGTGATCGAGGAACGCGGCCGTCCGCGGGGCGACGGGAGCGACCTCGAGCGTCGGGTAGAGTTCGAGCCCCTCGTACCCGGGAATCGCGGTGATCTTGAGCCTGAAGATCGAGCCCTGCGGGAAGTCGTAGCGGCCCGGCGTCACGAGCGGTTCGGAATCGAAGCCGCCGGAACCGCTCACGTCCCAGTGCACCAGCATGCCATCGGGGCCCAGGAAGCCGATCTGCGAGGTCGGCCCCATGATGCCGCCGGCCATCCCGCCGCCATCGCCTCCGGCGCCCGCGTCGGCAAGCGCCGCTTCGTATGAGGCCGGCACGATCACGCCCGGCCCCGGGCCTTCGACGCCCGGGCCCGGATGGTGGAGCATCGCCGCCGGCGGAAGAACGTTCGTGTGCGGGGTGGCGACCGGCCGGATCTGGGCCAGCCCCGCGAGCGGGGAATTGGCCGGGATATGGCAGCCCGTCAGCGACGCCGCGAGCGACAGCCCGACGAACCCATGCAGACGCTTCTTCATCACCATGGCGCTTCACCTCCAAGGCCCGCGATCGGCGGGCAACCGCGAAACTGATTGGCCGTACTTTTTCGTCTTGGGACCGCCACTCCGGATGCCGTACACTGCCGGACCCACGGGTCAGCCCTCGGCATCGGCCGCAGCCGACTTCCCGACCCCCTCAATGTCGACGAGCCCGGGCCGGTTTCTTTGGAAAAATCCTCAATCTCTCTCCGACCGTGAACGCCGGCCAACCGCCCAGATCGCCACGACGACGGGGCTTCGCGCGGCGCCGGCTGCCGCTGGCGGCGTGGGGAGGGCTGGCGTTGGCGGCCTGCGGGGCGGCGGCACTCGCGCAGGGCGTGCCCGCCGGCAGCATCTACCGGCGCGGAGCCGAAGATGTGGGGCAGGGAGAGCGGCTTGTGGCGGCGGCGATCGACGGGCTGGGCAGAGCGGCGTCGATCTCGGCCCGCGTCCGACAGTTGGCCCGCGTGGGCGACACGGTGCTCAAGGGCGGCGGCCGCTACGTGCAGTCGGGCACCGGCCGCGAGCAGCGGTTCCGACTGGAGTCGCGGATCAGTTCCGACACCGAGACTTTCGACATCCTCGAGATCTGCGACGGGCTGTTCTTCTGGAACTATCGGCATCTCGGCATGCAGCAGGCCACGATCGAACGTGTCGACGTGCAGCGGGTGCATGAGCACCTCGACAACCTCAAATTTCCGCCCCGTCCCTCCGACGGTCCCTTTCTCGGCGGGATCCAGCGGATGCTGACGCGGGTCAGGGAGTCGTTTCGTTTCACGGTGGCGACCGCGCAGGAACTCGACGGCATGCCGGTGTGGACGGTGGAGGGGGAGTGGAGCAAGTCGTCGCTCGCCTTCCTGCTGCCGGATCAGGCCGCGGCGATCAACGGCCCGGCCGGGATCTCCGCGGCGGACATTCCCGAAGGCATGCCATGGAGCGTGCGGCTGTCGATCGGCCGCCGCGAGTTGTTTCCATTTCGGATCGAATGGCTGGCGATCCCGGGCCCGCGGCCGGCGGCCGCCACGACGCCCGAGGTGGTGGCGGTCTTCGAACTGTACGACGTGCGGATCGGGGAGCCCGTCGACGCCACGGCATTCATTTACAAGCCGGCGCTCGGCGGGCTGATGGACGTCACGGACCAGCATCTCAAAGAACTCTCGCCACCGCGGCAGTAGTCTATAATCCTGCGACGATTTATCGCGGCCTGCGAGGCGGTCGATGGAACGGGTGTTTTTTCGTGTGGCGACGTTTACGGTGGCGTTGCTCGTGGCCACGGCCGGCCTCGGCCTGTGGCTCGGCGATCTGCACGGCCAGACCGACCCGCACGTGCTCCGCTGGGGCACGGTGCACAGGCTGTCCGGTGTGTTCGCCGCACTGCTGGTCGTGCTCGTCAACAGCATGGCGGTGACCTACTTCATCGGCACGGGCCGCTGGTGCCGGGAGGTGGTGGAGGCCTACGGCCTGGCGCCCGCCTTCGTCGAACGCAGCCGTGGGCTCAAGCGTCGGGCATTTCCGTTCGCCGTTCTCGGCATGCTGGCCGTGGTGGCGATCGTGGCGCTCGGCGGCGCCGCCGATCCGGCCTCGGGCCGGCCCGGCACGCAGGACTGGGTCACCCCGCACCTCGTGGGCGGCCTTGCGCTCGTGGCGGCGATCGCCTGGCTGTTCCAGGCGCAAGGGCCCACCATCCGCCGGCAGCAGCAGCTCATCGAGGAGGTGCTCTCCGAGGTGCGGGCCGTCCGCAAGGCCCGCGGGCTCGACGTCGACGGGTGAGGAGGAGCCGAATTCCCGGCGGTCCCGATCCGGGCCCGATGTCGGGCGGAAAGCCCCGGGCCGAGGCCTGGGGACTCCATGCTCACTCGTGCGTGTGACCGTGGGTGCCGCCTGAGTGTGCGGCGTGGTCGTGCGATGCCCGCTCCATCACCACGATGCCCCAGGCGATGGCGATGCCGAGTGTGAGCGCCGCGGTGAGCAGGAAGCGGTCGTGGCTGTGGAACTCCACCTCCGGAAGCAGGTCGGCCGCCGCGATGCAGAGGAAGGCGCCGGCTGCCAGAGCCAGTGCGGCACCGAGCGTGGCGTTGCTGTCGCCGCCGAACCCTCTCAGGCTGGCCAGGAAGAGCATCGCTCCCAGCGGCACGATCAGCGCGTAGGCCGCGTTGGCGATCCACCGCGTGCGCGACGCGACCCCGCCGCTGGCCATCAGCGTGGCGATGATCGCGGCGTCGAACGGCTTGTGGAGCACGACCGCGAGAAACGTGGCGAATCCGGCCAGGAGGCCCGACTCATGGCCGCCGTCGGCCCCCACCGAGGCGGCGAGAGCGGCCCCGTCTGCGAGGCTGTGGAGCGAGAGGCCCACGAACGCGCCGCACCAGGCCCAGGGCCCCGTGGTTGCGGGGCCCCTGGCGTCGTCGTGGTGGTGGTCGTGGCCGCACGCGTGGCTGCCGTCCGTCGAGTGGTGGGCGTGGCCGTGGAAGGCCCGCTCGAGAAGGAACATGAAAAAGAAGCCGGCCAGCACCCAGGCCATCGTCGTGTCGAGGTGTCCGGAGAACTCGAGGTAGGCGTGGGGCAGAAGATGCAACAGGCCGACGCCGAGCATCACGCCGGCGGTGAGCGAGAGCAGCACCTGCATGCGGCGGTGGCCGAGCGACAGGAATGCGACCGACGAACCGCCGGCGTAAGCGGCGGCTGCGATCAGAAGCAGGTAGCCCGCGAGACTGACGACGGCCGAGGGCTCTAGCGCGATGGCGGGAAGGCAGGGCATGGGCAGGCGCCGGGGAAAGGGGCAAACCCATGATGCGGCGGCGGCTACATGCCGACAAGGCCCGGCCGGAAAGGGCCTACCGGCGATACTGCCACGGTGCCTGCTGGTTCTGGAACGTGCGGGTGGCCTGCTCCATTTGCTGCCTGATCAACTGCACCCGCTCGTTCCGCGCGGCGTCGCCGGCGGCCAGAGCGCCGAGCACGACCACGAGCACGTAGGTGAGCAGGTTCGACCAGGCCTCGGGGCCGTAGAACTTGAGCGCGGTGCCGAAGGCCTTCTTCATCTTGGGCCCGAACCAGCCGTTTCTCACCGCCCAGATCTCATCGAGGACGAGGTGGGTGATGAAACCGATCACGACCGCACTGGCGATGAAGTAGCGGAGGAGCGGCACCTCCGCACCGAACGCCAGAAAGGCGACCAGGCCGGCGATCAGCGCCGCCGGCAGGCTGTGCAACATGCCACGATGGGCGGAATGATTTTCGAGGATCCACGTCAGGCCGAACCGGAGGCCGAGGTAAATCGCAACCCCGGCGAGGATCATCGCCTCCATCGACAGGCCCCACTGCTGGAATCGATGCAGCATCAGGAGGGGCGTGAGCGCCCCGGCGAACGCCATGCTTTCGTGGAGCGAGTTGCTCGGCCCACTGTCGAGGTCGGGAAGCATCCCGGCAACCGCACACAGGCCGCCAGCGAGCGCGCAGGTCATCGGCGGCATCGCGCCGATTCCCCACCCCGCGGCGGCGTAGCCGACGCCCACGAGCGCGGAGCCGGTCATATGCACGCGGAAATCGGGCACACTGCTCTCCCCCGAGACCGACCACATCCGCCTCCGGCGTGCCGCTGCGCCGGCGCACGACTTCCGTCGCGGGCCGCTCGGCAAGCAGCCCGCGCAGCGACGTTCGTACCTTCTGTTTCGGCATCCGTGTATGCCTGCGTCAGCCCACCCGCCGCGCTTGCCCTGCACCGCCGGAGCCGCAAGGTCGACCCTGGTCGGAACGCGCGGCAGTTCAGGAAATATGGCAAGACAGAACGCCTGGGTTATCTGTCGTGGATGAAGCGAGCGGAGTGGGTGGGGGATTTGGGAAACGCGTTCTGGGGACGCTCGGGGAAGCCCTTGGCTGGAGCGGAGCCGCGCCGTGGCGATCGTCGAGATTCAACCGCGAGTTCCCGGTCCGCGCCTGGCATTGGCCTTCGTGCCGCCGGGGGCCCGCTCTACACTCCTCGCTCCCTCGTTCCCACGTGGAGGTGCCTGTGGCGCTCGACGGTTATGACCTCGTCATGCTGGGCATCCTGGCCGTGGCGGCCCTGCTCGGCTACTTCAAGGGCATGGTCTGGCAGGTTGCCTGGATCGCGGGAATCGTGGCGAGTTCATTCGTGGCCCTGCGGTTTTCCGGCCAGTTGGCACCGTTCTTCGGCCAGCAGGCACCGTGGAATCGGTTCACGGCGATGCTGGCGCTGTACGCCGCCACGTCGCTCACCGTGTGGCTCGTGTTTCGCGTGATCTCGGGGGCCATCAACGCCATCCATTTGTCCGCGTTCGATCACCAATTAGGCCTGCTCCTCGGTCTGGCGAAGGGGGCCCTGCTCTGCATCGTGGTCACGTTTTTCGCCGTCACGCTCGCCCCTGCGTATCGCGAGCAGATCGTGGGGAGCAGGAGCGGCCGGCTCGTGGCCGAACTCATCGTGCGGGCCGACACCTACCTGCCCAAGGAGATTCACGACACGATCGATCCGTTCGTGAAGCAGTTCGAGCAGCAGTTCCAAGCACCCAACGGCAGCCTCGCTGCGCCGCCTCAAACGGGAGGGATGGCGGGGCAGGTGTCGCCGTTCAAGGCGATGCTCGAGGGAGTGACGTCGGCTGCCGCCTGGGTGGGAGCGGAGCAGGGGGGGCAGGCCGCCTCGCCGGCCCGCCAGGTCGGCGGCGCGCTGCCGGCCGGGTCGGCATGGTTCGTGCCGCCCCAGGCCGCACCTCCAGCGGCACCGCTGGCACGGCCAGCCGCGAGTGCCTTCTCAACGCCGCCCGGACCGTTCCCGGTCGGTGCGCAGTCGCCGCTGCCAGTGCGCTGATCCGCTCGGCTCACGTGGCCGCCGCCCGGGACTGCCCACGCCCTTTCGCCGGACGTTCGCCACGGTCGGAGGTCAGGCGAGGAAGCGACGGCACACCGCGGCCGCTGGCCCGTACCACGGAGGAGAAGGGTGAGATCGCGGTTTTTTCCCGTCGAAAACGGGGAACCTCAAACCGGACATAAGAGACATTATCGGACGTTGGGGAGAGGGGCGGTTTCGCGGCTTTTGGCTATCCTGACCGAATGTCCCAGCCCCCTGCCTCCGTCACCTTGGCCGAGCTCATGGCGGCCGTCGCTGCATTCCGCGACGCCCGCGACTGGGCGCAGTTCCACACGCCGAAGAACCTGGCCGCAGCGACCGCGATCGAGGCGGCGGAACTCCAGGAGCGGTTTCTCTGGAAGACGGATGCCGAGGTCGATCAGGATCTGGCCGACGCCGCCAAGAAAGCCGGCGTCGCCGACGAGATCGCCGACGTCGTCATGTTCGCGATGCTCCTAAGTGACCGGCTGGGCATCGACCTGGCCGAGGCCATCGCCGCCAAGCTCGCTGCGAACGAGCGGAAATACCCGGTCAAGCTCACCCGTGGCAACGCCCAGAAGTACACGGAACTCGGCGGGGGCTGAGTTGCCGTCGCGCAGCCGTTTACTCGATGGCGGCTTGCATCTTTTCCGGCGTCGGGGCCCAGATTGGCAGGTCTGCGGTGGCCATATCGGTGTCGTAATCCAGTGCCGCGCGGCGGGCCACGTCAGCCGGGCGGCCCAATTCACCAGCGATTGGCACCAAAGCCCGTGGCCGGAGATAATCGCTGAATGAGGTCTCCAGCATGACGAGAAATCTGACCGCCATCATTCAAGCGGAAGACCGCGGCTTCGTGGCGCTATGCCCGCAACTGGATGTCCGCAGCCAGGGCGACACGGTTGAGGACGCACGGGCAAACCTACGGGAAGCCCTGGAACTATTTTTTGAGACCGCTCCGCCAGAGGAGGTTTCCCGGCGGCTGTCCAACGAGGTCTATGTGACGCAGTTGGAGGTCGCCATCGGTTAGGCCGACAGGAACTGGCACCTCGCGTCGCTGCGAGAGATAATCTTCGAAAAGGAGTCATCCATGCCTGCACCGCTGATCGTCTCGGATCCAAACGTGATGATGGGCAAGCCCGTTGTCGCGGGCACCCGCATCACGGTCGAACTCATCCTGGAAGAACTCGCTGCGGGCACCTCGGCAAACGAACTGATGGCGGGCCATCCCGCACTTTCGCCGCAGGCAATTTCGGCCGCCCTCCAGTTCGCTGCGGGCAGTCCTAGGCCGCCTCACGCGGACGCTTAGCCGAAGTCGATGCGGCCGGCGGGATTTCGCACACCCGTCTCCAGCAGGGTATGCTCCCGCGCATGATCATCTACGCCGAGACACGGGGGAACTTCCTTGAAGACGTGGATCTCAATCGGCTGGAACGCCGGCTCGTGGATGGATTTGAGCGGCAAACGGGCAGCGTGCCCGCGGACCGCACGGTGTGGGCGAATGAATACGCCCGGTTCGCCAGCGCCCTGCGGCGGGCCCGCGTCGACGACGACATGCAGGTCGCCATCGAATACCACGTCTCAGCAGCCGGCCGATCGCGGATCGATGTGCTCCTCGCCGGCAACGATGGCGAGCGCGACACAGGCGTCGTGCTGGAGTTGAAGGCCTGGAGCGAGGCCGACGGTTCCGAGGTTCCGGAACTTGTGTGGTCACCGTACGGCGGCGGCAGGCTTGCCCAGCACCCTTGCCTCCAAGCCGGCAAGTACAAGGGGCTTATTCTCCGGTTCAATGCCGACATCAGGGACAAGGGCGTCGACATCCAGTCAGCCGCATACCTCTTCAATCTCGCGCGGCGGCACCCCGAGCCGCTCGAGGACCCACGATATCGGCACATCATCGACGAGTCGCGGCTGTTCCTGGCGGATGACGCCGAGGAACTGTCGCGGTTCATCGAGCAGCACGTCCGCCATCGCTCCCGGCACGACGTCCTCTTCCTGCTCGAAAAGGGCCGGATCATCCCGGCGCCGGCGCTCGTCGAACGCGTGGCGCGGATGCTCGACGGCAACGAGGAGTTCGATCTGCTCGACACGCAGAACGAAGCCTTCCAGGTGATCCGGCATGCGATCGCCGGTGTCGCCACGGCGGCGAAACGACAGGTGTTCATCGTTCACGGTGGTCCGGGCACGGGAAAGTCGGTGATCGCGGTCCGGCTCCTCGCCGAGGTGCTCGCGTCGAAGCGACTCGGCTTTTTCATCGCTCCCAACAAGGCCTTTCGCGACACGCTCGT
>Ga0214923_10007059_pt1 | contig 12364 bp, 11 predicted proteins | sample LL1510_MetaG_FD_177993 | JGI IMG/M metagenome (GOLD analysis project Ga0214923, IMG submission 177993) | Freshwater microbial communities from Lake Lanier, Atlanta, Georgia, United States - LL-1510 | ecosystem: Environmental > Aquatic > Freshwater > Lake | place: USA: Georgia | collected...
AAACAATTCTTAGACCTTGGCGAATCTGGGTTTTTGGAATCTTTCTCGTGGTCGCAGCCTTTTCACCCACCGCAGATCCCTTGAGTATGGTCCTTCTATCTGCACCACTGATTGTTCTTTATTTCATGGCTGGAGGCATTGCGGTATTGGTCGACAAAAAACGCGACAAAAACCAGGAACTGGTCGAAACCGGCTCTATGTCCATTGAGGCACCCACACCTATCCAGGAATAGCCGATAAGGTTCCCGCATGTGGGCGTTGGTCATCAATCCTGTTTCAGGACAGGGTCAGGGGACCACAGTCGGAACCTATGTGGCAGGCTATTTAAACCAACATAATGTCGAGTTCACAATCGTTACGGGTAACTCGTCCGTGGCAATCACCGATCATTTGAGAATTTTTATTGACAAAAATCCAGACTGCTCCGGAGTCATTGTCGTTGGTGGCGATGGCCTAATGCACATCATTTTGCAGATAATTGTTCCTGCTCAGATTCCTCTGGCGCTGATTCCTGCGGGAACAGGCAATGACTTCGTCCGCACATTGGGCTGGGATCTAGATGACGTAAACATTCAATTGAATAAGATCATCACAACCAAACCAATAGCAATTGACCTTGGGCTTGTTGATGGTGAATGGTTTGGCGCTATCTTGTCGACAGGATTTGATTCAATCGTTAATGAAAAAGCCAACACGATGCAATGGCCTAAAGGGCCTATGAAATACAACGCCGCCATCGCAATCGAGCTTCCTCGCTTTAGGCCGCGCCATTATGAAATTACTTTAGATGACCGGACGATATCGACCGAAGCGATGCTGATTGCTGTTGCCAATGGAAGGTCCTACGGTGGAGGCATGCTTGTGTGTCCCAATGCACAGATAAATGATGGACTCTTTGATGTCATGGTTCTCCATCCAGTGTCCAAAATCGAGTTTATGAAGGTTTTTCCCCGAGTCTTTGCTGGAAACCATGTGTCACATCCGGCGGTAGAAATAGTTCGAAGCAAGAATGTGAGCATTGAATCCAAGGCGGTTGCATACGCCGATGGTGAACGGATCGGGCAACTTCCGATCTCGGCTGAGTGCATACATAATGCAGTTCTAACGTGGGTCGCATGACAACCCCGGCAGAGCGCTACGCAGCGGCCAAAGCGCGGGGTCAACATCCAATCACCACTGAGTTCATACAGACTTTTGACTTTGAGTTTGATCCATTCCAGATAACTGCCTGTCACGCGGTAGAAGAAGGAAAAGGCGTTCTGGTTGCTGCACCTACTGGTGCCGGCAAAACTGTGGTGGGGGAGTTCGCCGCTTACTTCGCCTTGCAAGCTGACAAGAAGTGTTTCTACACCACACCTATTAAAGCGCTTTCAAATCAAAAGTATTCAGAGTTTGTAGCAAAGTTTGGGGAAGATCGGGTTGGCTTATTAACGGGTGATACCAGTATCAATGGTGAAGCAGACATCCTTGTTATGACAACGGAAGTCTTGCGTAACATGCTGTATGCCGGATCAAACACACTCACAAATCTGGGCTGTGTTGTTATGGATGAAGTTCATTATCTTGCAGATAAATTTCGTGGAGCTGTCTGGGAAGAAGTTTTAATCCATTTAATGGAAAGTGTTCAGGTAATCTCATTATCTGCAACCGTCTCCAACGCTGAAGAGTTTGGTGAATGGCTAGGCGAAGTTAGAGGTGATACCGAGGTAATTGTTAGCGAAATTCGCCCTATTCCTCTATTCCAGCATGTGTTAATCGGTAATCGCTTACTCGATCTTTTTGATGCCCCAGGTCGAGTAAATCCTGAAGTCCTAAATCGCGAACGTGAAATGACCAGACGCGCCTCACTCGGTAGGAATCGTCGAGGTCGTTTTGCCGAACCAAGTGATCGCATGTCTCGAGCAGACATTATTGAAAAACTTCAAGGTGAAAGTTTGCTGCCTGCCATTACATTCATCTTCTCGCGAATCGGTTGTGATGCAGCAGTAAAGCAGTGTTTGCAAGCCGGCCTACGCCTGACTTCGACTGAAGAACGTGAAGAGATCAAACGTACTGCACTTCGATATACGCAGAACATTGCCGAGGAAGATCTTGAAGTTCTAAACTTTAAAGAATGGTTAACCGCGTTGGAGCGTGGAATTGCAGCCCATCACGCTGGTCTACTGCCAAGTTTCAAAGGAGCGGTCGAAGATCTCTTCCAACGTGGCTTAGTAAAGGCTGTCTTTGCCACTGAAACTTTGGCACTTGGTATCAACATGCCAGCTCGAACAGTAGTTTTAGAAAAACTTGTTAAATTCAACGGTGAGGCCCATGTGCCAATTACACCGGGGGAGTACACGCAATTAACCGGTCGTGCTGGTCGTCGCGGAATCGATATCGAAGGTAACGCGGTAATTCAGTGGTCTCCGACTGTCGATTCAGCATCTGCAGCAGGTCTAGCCTCAACTCGAACCTATCCGCTGAGATCTTCTTTTTCACCTTCCTACAACATGTCAATCAATTTGATTTCACAGTTTGGTCGAGAACGAGCACGTAGATCACTTGAGTCCTCATTTGCGCAGTTTCAAGCAGACCGAGCTGTCGTTGGTTTAACCCGACAGATTCGAAAAAATGAATCTGCAATTGAGGAGTTGATTAAAGAATCCTCGTGCCACCTTGGGGATTTCTCGGAGTACGCACGCCTTCGCCGTTCAATTAAGGAAGTCGAAGTACTTCTAAGTCGTCGTGATCAACGCAAAACTTTCGACAATAGACAGCGTGGCCATATGGAGGGTGAGTTAGCCGATCTTCGCAAAGCGATGAAGAATCATCCTTCTCATGGATGTGCCGATCGCGAGGAACATGCCCGACTTGCAGAACGTGCTGGACGCCTAGCTCGCGAGAACGAGGGTCTAACGATTCGTGTGGAAAGCAGAACACACGTGATCGCTAAAACCTTTGATCAGATTTGTCGGGTCCTAGATCACCTTCAATATATTGAAGGTGAAAAACCTACTGCCCAGGGGAAAATTCTGACCAAGATTTATGCCGAGGCCGACCTTTTGCTTACCGAGTCAATCCGAAGAGGATTATTCGATGAGCTTAATGCGACCGAGTTACTTTCTGTTGTTTCGTGTGTGATCTTTGAGTCTCGTTCGGCTGAGAACTTAGCTCCAAAGATGCCTAGTCAAAAAGTGCAGTCAACAATTACTGAAATCATTTCGCTATGGGCAGCACTTGAAGAGATCGAAAGTAATTTCGGAGTAAAGACACAGCGCGAACCTGACGCAGGTTTCTGTTTCATTTCCTATAAGTGGGCTAGCGGCAACTCACTTAACAGCGTCCTTAAAGGCACAGACATGTCTGTCGGAGACTTTGTTCGATCGACAAAGCAGTTAATTGATCTGCTCAATCAAATAGCTGGCGCAAGCGATAAGTTACGCCCCGTTTGCAAAGATGCCGTAAAACGAATAGACAGAGGTGTCGTCGCATACTTAATGGGGGAGATATGACACTAATGCTGTTAGACAGCGCCTCCCTTTGGTATCGGGCTTATTACGGAATGCCGGACACACTTTTGGCACCTGATGGAACCTCAGTTAATGCAATACGTGGCTACATTGATATGACAGCCCGCTTAATGAGCGTTTATAAACCAAATCGTTTAGTTGCATGTCTTGATGGAGATTGGCGGCCTAGTTGGCGTGTGGATATTTTTCCAGCATATAAAGCTAACCGTCTAGAAGAAGGCGAAGAGGAAGAAGAACCAGAAACCCTCACTCCGCAGATCCCAATCCTGCTTGATTTACTTGATCTGTTCGGAATTCCTGTGGTTGGAGTCGATGATTACGAAGCCGATGATGTTATGGCCACCTATGCCGAAGTAGAAAAGGGACCTATCCGAATCGTTACAGGCGATCGTGATTTATTTCAGATGGTCGATGATAAGCGAGACATCAAAGTGGTCTATCTTGCCAAAGGTATTTCTCAGCACGACTTAGTTGACATCAAGTATGTTGCCGACAAATACTCAATTCCGGGTGATCGATACGATCTCTTTGCAATGTTTAGGGGAGATCCCTCAGATGGTTTGCCAGGAGTTAAAGGTATTGGTGAAAAAGGAGCCGCGGTTATTGCTAATCAATTCGCCACAGCCGAAGAAGCCCTGGCGGGTGCATATGCTGCTCATGGTTCTTTACCTCCGGCACTTGCCAAGAAGATCATTGCGGGCGCAGATTATTTGAAGATCGCTCCGAAGTTAGTACGGGTGGCGCGTGATGCACCACTTCCAAAGGTTGATCTTTCAATTCCTAAAGCTCCGAAGGATTTGTCAGAGATTTATCAGTTCAAAGAGCGTTACGCATTAGGTGCAAGCGTCGATCGTTTGATCAGTGCACTCGGTTGGTAGAACTACTGTGGTAAATCTTGTTCTTTCGTTCCTGGCCGGAATAGTCCTCAGCGGGGCCTTTGAACCAGTAGCCAAATGGTGGCTTGCGCCGATAGGCCTTCTCATACACATGTATGCGATAGAGAAAACCAATCGCAAGGTGCTATCAGCTTTCATTTTTGCACTCAGTCTTAACGCTGTTTTACTCCATTGGACAAGTACTTTTGTTGGGTCAATACCGTGGATTATTTTATCCTTTGGTCTGTCCCTGTTGTATTTGCCGCTCTCATTAGTCAGTCGATGGGGGATAGCTGCATATCCCTTGCTATTTGTGGTACTTGAAGAGGTACGAAACAGATTTCCATTTGAAGGATTTGGTTGGGCAAGAGTTGCATACTCACAGGCTGATGCGCCGTATGCGGCAATTGCATCCCGCGGGGGAGCCATATCCCTTTCTGCAGTGACGGTTCTTATTGCCGCATTCATTTTCTTTGTCCTTAACAAAAAAGTGAATCTCATCTTGCTTTTTCCATTATTTGCTTTGTTGATACCAAACAACATCATGGCCTTTAGTCAAACTTCTGTTCTTATGATCCAGGGAAATGTTCCAGAACTAGGCTTGGAATTCAACGCTAGAGCAAAAGAAGTTTTCAACAATCACGTCAAGGAAACTAATAGGGCCTTGGCACAAGGTAAGAAAGTCGACTTTATTGTGTGGCCGGAAAATGCGGTTGATGTAGACCCATACACAAACAAGGATGTATACGATGAATTGGAGTCATTTGATAAGCCATTGATCATTGGCGCGATCATCGGTAAAGGTGAGAAGCTATTTAATACTTCAATATTGTGGGGCGATGAGACGCAAGATATCTATTTCAAGCAGCATTTAACTCCATTTGGCGAATACATCCCACTGCGCTCAATAGCTAAGAAAATCTCACCTTTGGTCAATCAAGTCAACGATTTTTCGCCTGGTAACGGTCAGAAAATCTTCAGAATCGGTCAGGCAAGGATTGCTCCAGTGATCTGCTTTGAACTAGTAGATGATGAGATCCTGGCTGAAGCTGCAAAATCTTCCAATCTTTTGGTCGTGCAAACCAACAGTGCAACCTTTGGAACATCGGCAGAAAGTGCCCAACAATTGTCGATGACTAGGGTTCGAGCTATTGAACATTCCAGAAACGTTGTTTCAGTGTCGACAACTGGAATTTCTGCAGTCATTGATTTCAATGGAAAAGTTCTCAAGCAAACTTCAATGGGAACGGCGGAACATGTATTCGCAGATGTCGGGCTCATAGAACAGATATCGCCGCGGGATCGTTATGGGGATTGGGCCGGCGTTTTCACGCTTGTTTGGCTGCTCGTGGTTGCCCGTCGAGCGTATGCATTACGCCGATAAGTTACATTATGTAAAGTAACGATAGAAAAGGCTGGTTAGCCCCTCCTACCGATAATCATCCATAGGTGTGCAGGCACAGACCAGATTGCGGTCTCCATGAGCACCATCAATGCGCCCAACTGGTGGCCAATACTTCATCCGCGAACCAATTGATTCACCAGCAACTAAACCATCTAATACCACCGGATATCCGCCCTTTTCACGGCTGTACTCCCGCTCCCATTCACTTGTGACCACGGAAAGGGCCGTATGAGGAGCATGGCGCAGCGCTGAGGCTTCTATCGAGATCTTGCCGTCTATGACTTCTTGAATCTCAGCTCTAATCGAAATCATGGCATCAATAAATCGGTGGATCTCTCTGATGTTTTCTGACTCAGTAGGCTCAATCATTAGTGTGCCCGCAACAGGAAATGACATCGTAGGTGCGTGGAACCCGTAATCCATCAAACGCTTTGCAATGTCATCAACGCTAACTCCAGAATCCTTGGTTAACCCACGAATATCAAGGATGCATTCGTGCGCCACGCGACCGTTGGCCCCGGTGTACAGGACTGGATAAGCATTCTGAAGTCGATGTGCCATGTAATTGGCAGAAAGAATCGCTACCTGGGTTGAGTGAGTTAACCCTTCTCCCCCTAGTAAACGAATGTATGCCCAAGAAATAGGCAAGATGCTGGCAGAACCAAAAGGTGCACCAGAAATTGGTCCAGGACCAGTTGATGGTCCAGCTGTTAGATCCATTGGGTGGTTTGGCAGGAACGGTGCAAGGTGAGCGCGAACGATTACCGGACCGACTCCAGGTCCTCCTCCACCGTGTGGAATAGCAAATGTCTTGTGAAGATTAAGGTGTGAAACATCAGCCCCAAATTTTCCAGGTTGAGCAACCCCAACTAAGGCATTTAAGTTAGCGCCATCTACATAAACCTGACCACCAGCATCGTGAATAAGTGCGCAAATTTCAGAGACCGCAGTTTCAAATACTCCATGCGTTGAAGGATAAGTGATCATAAGCGCTGCAAGTGCGCCTTCATGCTCTGCAATCTTTGCTTTGATATCTTCGATGGAAACGTTTCCATTCTCATCACAATCAATCACAACAACTTGCATACCGGCCATAACAGCAGAAGCTGCATTAGTTCCGTGAGCACTAGATGGAATCAAACAAATCTTTCTATTCTGATCTCCACGCGAGTCATGATAATTTCGAATTGCAAGAAGCCCAGCAAACTCTCCTTGGCTGCCAGCATTGGGCTGCAACGAGACTGCGTCGTAACCAGTAATGGCTACTAACCAATCAGAAAGTTGCTTGATTAACTTTCGTGTACCGACATTTTGCTCAGCTGGTGCGAACGGATGCAGAGATGCGAATTCTGGCCATGTAACCGCTTCCATCTCAGTGACAGAGTTCAATTTCATCGTGCAAGAACCCAGTGGAATCATTGTCCGATCAAGTGCTAAATCTTTGTCTGCCAAGTTGCGCAGATAGCGCATCATCGCAGTCTCGCTGTGATTGGTATTAAAAACCGGGTGGGTTAAGTACTTGCTTGTACGAAGGAACTTGGCTGGGATCTTCTCCCCCGCTACGTCCTCGAAGCCTAAGATTGAAAGAACTTCCGCGAACAGAGCTTCAGTGGTTTGCTCATCAAATGAAACGCGCACTTCAGTTGAACTGACTTTTCTGAAGTTAATGCCCTTGGCCTCGGCCTTTGCGTGAATAGCATCTGCGTTCGGAACCACAACATGAACCGTGTCAAAAACCACATCTTCTCTATTGTTCGTTGCGGCGTGAAGGCGCGCGGCAAAACCATGGACTCGCTCTGCGATTTGCTTCAGACCTTCTGGTCCATGCCACATGGCGTAGAAGGCACTCATGTTTGCTAACAAGACCTGAGCAGTGCAAATGTTTGATGTTGCTTTGTCTCTACGAATATGTTGCTCTCTTGTTTGTAGCGCTAAACGAAATGCGGGCTTGCCTGTTGAATCAATACTTTGACCAACCAATCGTCCTGGCATGGAACGCTCTAACCCTGTGCGAACCGCTAAGAAACCAGCGTGAGGTCCACCAAATCCCATTGGGACTCCAAAGCGCTGAGCTGTACCTACGGCGATATCTGCGCCCCACTCCCCTGGAGCTTTGAGCAAGGTCAAGGCTAGAAGATCTGTTGCCGCGATGACTAGAGCATCACGTGAGTGCGCGTAATCTGCGAAAGAAGAGTAATCAATAACAGTCCCAGTCGTGTCCGGATACTGCAAGAGCGCACCGAAGAACTCACCGTCATAACCATCGCGCACAACATGGCCTGAATCTATTTCAACTACTTTGATTCCAAGTGGCTTGGCACGGGTTATCACAACCGCTTTTGTTTGTGGATGCACATGTTCTTCAATTAGAAATACAGCGTCATCGCTCATTTTCGAAGCACGACGAGCAAGTGTCATCGCCTCAGCTGCTGCAGTACTTTCATCTAGCATCGAGGCATTTGAAATGTTAAGACCTGTTAACTCACACACCATGGTTTGGAAAGCGAAAAGTGCTTCCAGTCGGCCTTGTGAAATCTCTGGCTGATATGGCGTATATGCGGTGTACCAGGAAGGATTCTCTAAAACATTTCTCTTAATGACGGGTGGAACAATAGTTCCGTAGTATCCAGTGCCGATCAGAGATGTGAAAACTTTGTTTTCAGAGGCAATAGAACGTAGTTCAGCGATGACCTCAACTTCACTCTTACCGCTATCCAACGCACCTTCGATAACACCCTTGATAGCAATGTTTGCTGGAACAACATCTTTGATAAAGGAATCTAAATCGGAATATCCCAAGGCCTGCAACATCGTTGCTTCATCAATAGAGGTAGGACCTATATGGCGATCCTCAAACGAACGACTCATCGATAATCCTCATCCTGTTCAAAGCCTCTCGCCTAAAAGTGCAAGGGCAGAGATGAAGAATAAGGCAGATTAAGCGCCTTTGCTCTTTCTACGAAGTGAGAGTTCGTCGTTTTCTTGGCCACCTACAACGTGACCATTAATTTCACCTTGAAGTACAGATAGAGAGCCTTCAACCTCGTGCCAGACCTTGCCGACGGCAATTCCAAAGACACCTTGGCCACCTTGCAAAAGGTCGATAATTTCATCTGGGCTAGAGCACTCATAAATTGATGCGCCATCACTCATCAAGGTAATTCTTTCAAGATCGGTTACTCCCCTGCTGCGCAAATGATCTACAGCTGTGCGAATATTTTGGAGAGAAACACCGGCATCTAGTAACCGCTTAACAATCTTCAAAACCAAAATGTCACGAAAGCCATACAGGCGTTGAGTTCCGGAACCACTTGCAGTTCTAATGCTTGGTTCAACTAATCCCGTGCGAGCCCAATAATCTAATTGGCGATATGTAATCCCTGCAGCCGAGCATGCGGTAGCGCCTCTGTAGCCGATCTCTAGCTCTTCTGGGCTCATGGGGAATGGCTCATTTCTCTTGGGGAGTGAGATAAATGTAAACCCGTACCGGCATATTGCCTAGGAACGACACGGCCCAAACCTCTACTTTAGGTTGAGGGTTTCGCCTATCCCACAAAGTCTTCTGGATTGATCTGATCTAGGAATTCACGGAACTTTTCGACCTCTTGGTTCTCACCCTCGCCCTGTGGAATCTCGATTCCAATCTCATCCAGGAGCTCCTGGGTGGCCAGGATGTTGCTATGGCTTCTAACTGCCAATGCGATGGCATCTGACGGTCTAGCAGAGATCGTCAACTGTCCCCCGTTGGAATCCCGAAGCAGCATCGTGGCATAGAAAATTCCATCCTTGATTTCAGTCATGTGGACCGCTGTTACGGTGGCATCTAGCAGGTCGAGCAAGTTGTTCATTAAATCGTGGGTCAAAGGGCGAGGTGGTTCGACGCCTTGCTGGGCAAATGCAATCGCAGTTGCTTCAACGGCCCCGACCCAGATGGGTAGGAACCTTGAGCCATCAATCTCCTTGAGTAAAACGATCGGTTGGTTAGAAGGCATCTCGACTCGAACGCCGATGACCTCCATTGGTATCAACATATTTTGGCTACTTTTTTAGCGAAGGCGATTTAGGCCACCGCGCACAAGTGCTGCGTGCAGCCGAATTGAAAGAGATGCGATCTCCTTCTGGACTTCTTCGGCTCTGGCCTTTGATTCAGCGCTCTTTTGACGAGTCAATGGAGTGATGACCTGCTCGATCAAACCGATCTCACGATCTGCTGCGGATTTAAAAGAACGTAGGTGACGAGCTTCAATTCCAAAGCCACCCATCTCTGTAACAGCCTTTGCGATGGCAAGAGCGTCACCATCGTAGTGACGACCGCGAGGTGCAATTAATCCATAGCCCTCAAGTTCTACTAGATGTGCCTCTGATAGGCCGCTGTTCTTCAACAGTTCTTCACGAGATAGGCGCATCTCACTGACTTCACCAAAGGCGCTCGGTGCCATCTCGCCATCAATAGTTGCAAGACCAATGCTTGGTCGAGCAACGCCTCCGGCAGCAGCTGGTTGCAAACCGCGATCGATTGCATCGAGGTTGTCTTTGATCACCTTCAATGGCAAATACTGATCGCGTTGGGCCAAGAGCACATAACGCAAACGCTCTAGGTCAGAGCTTGTGAACTTGCGGTAACCAGATGGCGTACGTTGGGGCTCAATCAATCCTTCAGATTCTAAAAAACGAATCTTCGAAATAGTGATGTCTGCAAAGTCTCCTCGCAAACGGTTGAGAACTTCACCGATGCTTAAGTACGCGCGTGCTGGTACGGCCATGTCTACTCCCCTAGTTTTTCTATGTCTAAATATTTATTTGTTCGAGCCGATAAAAAGTAAATGGAACTTGCCGATTTGGAACTCATCACCTGAAACAAGTAAGTGCTCTGTCACCGAAACATTGTTGATGTAGGTACCGTTAAGTGATCCTGCATCCTTTAATACAAAACTTGCACCCTTCTTTGCGATCGTGGCGTGAGTTCTAGAAACAGTAATGTCATCTAAGAAGATGGCGTTGTGTCCTGAACGGCCGATTGATACTCCCTCAGCAGTGATCAAGAACCGTGAGCCTTTGTGGGCTCCACGGGCGATAACAATCATTGCCTTTTGACCGTCAGAGTTTTGAATCTCAGTTAGAACTGCGCGATCTTCTGGCGACATTAAGGCCAGTTGCTCTTCTAGATAGTTGGCAGGGGAATTGCTAACTTCACGAACTCCAAGATGCAGGGTGGTAGTTAACTCATTCTGCGATTGTTCTGCAGCCATCGTCTCTACCTCCTCACCGTCAACTTAAGGGTGACACTAGAGAGTTAGGCGAATAAGGTCAAGCGGTTAATTCTCCGTATTGAGCAGGGGTAAGTAGGTCTGAAGGCGCTGCAGCTACCTCAATTTTTGCGAGCCAGCCCGCTCCATATGGATCTGAGTTGATAGTTTCAGGAGAATTCGATAGAGAGTCATTGATCGCAACAATGGTTCCTGTCACAGGTGCATAGATATCTGAAACGCTTTTTGTTGACTCAACTTCTCCGCAAACTTTTCCGGCTACAACTGATTCCCCAACCTTAGGGAGTTGCACATAAACAATGTCTCCCAAAGCTGCCTGGGCATAATCAGTAATTCCCATAGTGAAAGTTAAATCAACACCTGAAACCCATTCATGTTCCTTGGTATATGACAACTCGTTAGGAATTGATGACATGGTTTCCTCTTATCTGCCAAATGCCTTGGCGCGCATAACTAATACCTGTCGAAATGTAGAGGGCAATCCCCCAGATGGCAAAAGACCACCCCAATACAAAAGCAATCGTTCCAGCCACTCCCTCTGACTCGGCCAACAATAGGAATGGAAAGGCATACATCAAGTTAAAGGTTGCGGCCTTACCCAAATAGGTCACAGTAAATGGTGGGATCCCCTTGCGATTCATCATGATCGTGATCAAAGCCAACACAATGTCACGTCCAACAATGATGACGATCATCCAGGTTGGAATAATGTCTCTGATGAGAAAGACAACCAGGATGGCAAGAATATAAAGTCGATCGATTGCAGGATCTGCCAACTCACCAAAGCGAGATGTCTGATTCCATGCCCTTGCTATTTTGCCGTCAAAGTAATCAGTTGCTCCCCCGATGGCCAACACAACGATTGCCCATCCATCGGCTTCTAGATTGAGGGTGAGATGAATAAAAAACGGGATTCCTAGAAAGCGTAGGAAGGTGAGAGCGTTAGGAACGCTGATCACTGAGCTGCTCATTCCTTATCGCGCTCCTTGACTCTAACCGCCACCTGAACTGGAGTGCCGGGGAACTTGAACTCCTCACGAAGCCGACGCTCAATAAAACGACGATATGAAGCCTCAATCCAGCCACTAGAAAACACCACAAACTTAGGAGGCGCAATACCGGCTTGGGTGGCGTAGTAAACCTTTGGCTGCTTTCCACCTCGGACTGGTGGCGGGGTCGCCCCAATGAGTGCGCCCAAGAATGAATTGAGCTTTGCTGTTGGAACTCGTCGTTCCCACGAATCAAGTGCGGTTCGAAGGGCCGGTGCCAAACGATCTCGGTGCCAACCAGTCTTTGCTGCGATGTTAA
>Ga0214923_10007060_pt1 | contig 12364 bp, 8 predicted proteins | sample LL1510_MetaG_FD_177993 | JGI IMG/M metagenome (GOLD analysis project Ga0214923, IMG submission 177993) | Freshwater microbial communities from Lake Lanier, Atlanta, Georgia, United States - LL-1510 | ecosystem: Environmental > Aquatic > Freshwater > Lake | place: USA: Georgia | collected 2015-10-15
GGCCCGGCCTTTGGCGGGAAAGGTGATCTGCCTGGATCCCGGCCATATCGGGGGGGATTGGGCCGATATCGAGGAGCGGACGTTTCGGATCGGGAACGACGCACCAGTTGTGGAAGGAGAGCTAAACCTGCGAACTTCGCGGCGGTTGGCCCAAACCTTGGAGGCGTCCGGCGCAAAGGTGGTGTGGACGCATGACGGTTTCGAGCCGACCACGACGCTCCGCCCGGCGGACTTGTATCCCGAAGCCATTTCTTACCTCCTGCAGGGCTCCTTGGGAGCCCGGCTGCCCAAATATTCGGCCAACCGGTTGATCCGTTGGAACGCGGAGTTGCTTTTTTACCGCTCTGCGGAGATTCAGGCACGGGCCCGGCGGGTTAACGAGGAGCTGCGGCCGGATCTTACCCTTTGCATCCATTACAACGCCGCCCCATGGCCGGGCGGACGAGTGCGGTTGACCTCCGCCAACGGACTGGTGGTGTTTGCCCATGGCTCCTACACCGCAGAGGAGTTGGCCTTTGATGATCAAAAATTCCACCTTTTGAGAAAACTTCTCGAAAATTCCACTCCCGTGGAGCTGGGGGTGGGGCAGGCCATCGGCGAGCAGTTCCAGAAGCAGTGGGGATTTCGCCCGGAAAATTATGAGGGATCAGGTTACTCCCATGCGAGCGGGGCCGGACCTTATGTCTGGTACCGGAACTTGATTGCCAACCGGATGTTTGACGGTCCGGTCGTCTTTGTGGAGGGGCCGTACATGAATGACCGCAACATTTATCCTTGGATCCAGGCGGGGGAGTACGAGGGGGTTCGGGTCTTTGCCGGCAAAAGCCGGGGCAACCTGTTCCGCGAATATGCCAACCAGGTGGCGGCCGGGGTGATCGACTATTTTCGGCGGCAGGCGGAATCCTCGGCGACATTCACAAATTATTCGCCTTAACCCACCTCCTTCCCTTGTCAGTTTCAGGAGGGCTGTCAGAAAAGATCTTATGAAACGCCTTTCCCTCGTTCTCTTTGCCCTGACTTTACCCAGCTTCAGTTGGGCCGACCTTCGGCTTCCGCCCAAGCCGACGATGTTTGAAAAACTCGGCCGTGGCATCGCCAACGTGACTTTGGCGGCCTCGGAGCTTTTGGATTCGAACTATCAGTTGCTGCAGGAAAAAGGGCCCACCTACGCCTACACCGTGGGCATTGCCCAAGGGGTTTCCCGCGTCATCATGGACACGGGTGTCGGAGCGATTGAAATCGGCACCTTTTTCATCCCCACCAAGTCGATGAAAATGCCGGCTCACGACACCGGGCAGGTGGAGCCGGTTCCCCCCGCCGACCTGAAAGACAACTGGTACTGAAGCGCCCGGTCTCGGCCGTTTCCGGGCCCATCGAACTCACCATCGCCGAGATCGCCTACGGGGGCGATGGGGTGGCCCGTCATGACGGCCAAGTGATTTTTGTCCGTTTCACGGCCCCGGGCGAAAAAATCCGGGCCGTTCTGACGGAGCGGCACAAGACCTTTGCCCGCGCCGAACTTCTCGAGGTTCTGGAGCCGTCGCCGGATCGAATCGCCCCTCCCTGTCCGCTGTTCGGGCGGTGCGGCGGTTGCGCGACCCAACACATTGCTTATCCGGCTGAAACGCGGATCAAGGCGGCCCAGATTGAAAGTGCTCTCCGGCGGATCGGGAAAGTTGCCGATCCGGTGATCCGGCCGATCCTGACCGGCCCGGATTATGGTTATCGCAACCGGATCACCATCCACAATCGGGAGGGAAAGATGGGATTCCTTGAAACGGATGGCCGGACGCTGGTGGATGTTCCCCGTTGCCTGCTGGCGGCGGACGATGTGAATGAGAAATTGGCGCACCTTCGTTCCCGCCCGCGTCCCCGTCCTCATTATTCCGTGCGGGCGGACGAGGTGAGGGGGGAGGCGTTTTACCAGTCCAATCGTCCTTTGGCGGGACCCCTGAAAAAACTGATCCTCGAGGCGGTGCCCGCTCAAGCCAAGACGGTGTTGGAGGGGTATGCGGGCACCGGATTTTTTTCCAGCCCGTTGGCGGTCGCCGGTAAAAGGGTGATCGCGATCGAATCCCATCCGGCGGCGGTCGAGGTTTTTCGCAAGGAGGCGGGGAAAGCCGAATTGGTGGAAGGCCGTTTTGAGGATGAGTTTGAAAACGTCCTGGCTCGGCTGGGTGCAGGACCGGCGGTTTGTCTGATCAATCCCCCGCGGGGCGGATTGAGTCCGGATGCCCGGAAGCTCCTGGCCCAACCGCGCCCCTTCCTTGGGATCCTTTATCTCTCCTGCGACCCTCCTGCGCTGGCACGGGACGTGGCCGCGTTGGGGGCATCCTGGAAACCGGAGTGGTTTCAGCCGGTGGATCTTTTTCCGAGGACGGCCCATGTGGAGTGTCTGGCCTGGCTCTCTTCCCGTTTGTCCCCAGATGGTTCACGGGCTGCCGGCACTGGACGTTGACCGGTTCGTTTCGGGAAATCAGCCTTATAAGGATGAGATGGTTTTTGTTGTTGGCGTTGGCGGCTCTTTTGCCTTCCTCGTCCAAGGCTTTGCCGCCAGCCGATTACTTTGACACGGACCAAACGATGTACTCTTTCGCCGATCTCTGGGTGGTGCGGCCTCTCGATGTGGCGGTCATCCCCATCACCAGCCTGACTTGGGTGGCTAGTCTGCCTCTGACCTCCATTTCCGATTCGGCCGATCGGTCCTACGGAGTGCTCGTTCGTGATCCTGCCGAGTATTTGGTCAAGCGGCCCTTGGGATCCTTTTTTGACTGGGAAAATCGGGACCAGACCAAGCCGGTGGTGATCAAGTTCAGCGGGAGTTATACGTTGGCGGAGTTAAGCCCGGCCCAGGAGACGCGTTACCGAGATGCCTTGAAAAGTCATGAAGAAAGATTGCGGGCCATTGAAAACGAGTCTGGTTTGTCCGAGTCTGACCGGGCGCGGTTGGTCGCCGGCGAGGAAAAACGCTGGGAAGATCTCATTCGCAGATTGCTGTCGTTGTGACCAACTAGGATAAAGCGGGCTTCGGAAGCCTGCTTCAGCTCAACCAAGTGTCCCGGTGGACGCCGGACCTAGCGGCCCTCGAGGTGGTCCAGTCTTGCGCGCAGATCGGCGATTTCTGCGCGGAGCTGCTGGAGTGTTTCGGTGAGCGCCTCTGCCAACCGGTGGTCTGAGCCAGGGCGGGGCGGTTGGCTCACTGCCGTGGGGATGGCTCCGGAAGATTGCAACCAGCCTTGAGCTGCCTGTTCGAGCACCTGGGGGGCCAGGGAAGGGGACGAGAACGGGGTCGCCCGGCCAGTCGAAGGACGAGGGGGCGATTTTTTTTTCGATTTGGCCATTCCGTCTAGCCACCCACGAGGCGACGGGCCTCCTCAGCCAAGGCCGTGGTGAGATACCGTTCCCCGGTGCTGCACCCGATCGTGACGATCAACTTGCCCTTGTTCTCCGGGCGCTTGGCCACCTCCAGCGCTGCGTGGACATTGGCCCCGGTGGAGATGCCGACAAGCATGCCTTCCTCCTTGCAGATCCTGCGGGCCATCGCAAAGGCATCATCGTTGGAGACCGTCAAAACTTCATCGACTGCGTCGAGATGGAGATTGTCCGGCACAAAGCCTGCCCCGGTGCCTTGAATTTTGTGCGGTCCGGGTTTCACCGGTTGCCCCGACCGGGTTTGGGAAATGACTGGCGAATCCTTGGGCTCCACTGCGATGGCGCGGAAAGATTTCTTTCGTGCCTTGATTACCTCGGCCACGCCGGTGATGGTCCCTCCGGTGCCCACGGCGGACACAAGGATGTCCGCCTTGCCATCCGTGTCGTTCCAAATTTCCTCCGCGGTGGTTTCACGGTGGATTTTTGGGTTGGCGGGATTTTTGAACTGCTGGGGAATCCACGCATCCGGAATTTCTTTGGCCAGTGCCTCGGCCCGGGCGATGGCGCCCTTCATGCCTTCCGTGGCGGGGGTCAGTTCCAGCTTGGCTCCAAGAAGAGCCAAAAGGGTGCGGCGCTCGAGGCTCATGCTCTCCGGCATGGTGAGGATCAGGCGGTAACCCTTGGCGGCGGCCACGAAGGCCAGGGCAATTCCCGTGTTGCCTGAGGTGGGTTCGATGATCGTGGTTTTGGGGGTGATTCGGCCTTCTTTTTCCCCCGCGGCGATCATGGCGGCGCCGATCCGATCCTTCACACTACCGAGCGGGTTAAAGAATTCGCATTTGAGGGCGATCGAGGCCGGCAAACCGGCCGAAACCCGCTGAAGTTTGACCAGCGGCGTTTTGCCAACCGTCCCGAGGATGGAGTCGTGAATGGGCATGGCGGAAAATCATGAGGGAAAAGGCGGGCAGGCTCAAGCCGAGGATGGAGGGCAGAGGGAAGGTCGAAGGAGGGAGAACGTTTGAAGCCTAAGCTTTGAAAGCCATGAGGCGACGATAGAGATCCGCCACTTTCCTGGCTTGGACGGGGAGGGAGGCTTCGGCTTCCACGCGCGCGTGGGCGGTGGCCCGTTCCGGCTCGGACGGTGCCGCTTGCTCCGCTTGACCGATCATGGTCGCCGCCAACTCCGGCGCATCGCCGGGCGGAACGAGATGGCCCAACCCGCCGATCGACCAAGCCTCCGGGATGCCATCCAGCTGGGAGGCAATCACAGGCCGACCGCAGGCATGAGCCTCCAAGACCACGGAGGGGAAAGCCTCGGTGGCAATCTGGGGATGAACCAGAATATCCAGCGCGTGGTGGAGGGCGACCGGATCAGGCTGCTGGCCGATGAGCCGAACGCGGTCTTCCAAGCCATGATGGCGGATGTCCTCCTTGAGGGTCTCGGCCAGAGTTCCGGTCCCAGCGAGAAGAAACTTGGATTTGGGAAGGCGGCGAACCACGTCGCGAGCAGCCCGGACAAACACCCTTTGGCCTTTGCCCACCGGCAAATCAAATCCCCCGACCACTCCGAAAACCGTTTCGCCCGGATCCAAACCCAAGGTGCGCCGGGCGGAATCGGCAAAAGCCCGGTCCCGGGGACGAAAGAGCCGGGTGTCGATCCCCGTATGGATGACATGCAACCTGCGGGGCTCGATCCGGCAGGCAGTCCGGTAATGGCGCTCCGCCACGGAAGAGGCGGGATCCCGGTGACCTTCGGACAGGACTTGGGCGACGAAACGGGAGACCGCGATCACGGCGTCCGCCTCGGCAAAAAGATATCTTCGGCCCATCGAAGAACGCGGGCTTTTGGCCAGGTGTCGGCTGAAAACCACCAGGGGCCGGGGTTGGATCAGTCGGGATGCCAGCAGGGCAGTCCAGTAGTCATCCCCGTGGTGGGCATGGACGATTCGCGCGCGGGATCTTTTGAGCAAACCCGCCAAGGTGAAGATCTGGAGGGGCCGTAATTTCGGCAAGGATTGAAGCGCCGGAGCCTTGCCCGCCAGCGGGGCGGACTCCGGCCCGGCGGTTTCCACCTCCCAACCCTGGGCGACCAAGCCTTGGGCCAACGCCAGGCATTGGGTGTCGGTGCCGCCCCCGCGTAGGCGGGAGTTCAACATGATGATGCGGGCGGTCAGGGCGGAGCTGGCCATGGCTCGGAGGATGCCAGAGGTGATCCCGGCTTAAAACCGGATGTTGATCCCGAACTGGCAGGAATTGGAGAGAGCCACCCCCGGTTGGAAGGATGAGTAGCTGGGGTTGATCACGCCCAGGAGCTTATACATCAGGTCAAAATCAACCATATCTGAGACTTGCCACAGGAAACCAGAACCCACCTGGAAAGCCGGGGAAAATTGCTGATCCATCGGATCGGAGGTTTCGACCAACGTGCTGAATTGGGGGTTCTGCACCCCGTTGATTTGCATCTGGCTGTAGACTGCGCCCAAGCCTGTCGAAAGGTACGGTTTCCACCGGCCCTTTCCCGGCCAGCGGAAAACCGAAGAAACCATGGCCGGAACCTGCAGGTATTTGCCGGTAAGAGCGACCCCTCCCGAACTTACCTGGAACGTCTTCTGGTTGACGGTGATGGACCCGCTGCCGTTCAGGTGATCCAACCCGTTGTAAAGAATGCCGGCGGAAAACTCCACACCCAGCCAGTCATTGAAATTGTATCCCGGGGCAACGTCAAAGCGCAGTCCTGGGTTGATGGAAATGGACGGATTGGAAAGGGCGCCTCTCACCCCGGGCAAAATTGCCCCGGACAGGTTTTGCGAACTGGTGAGGTTGTTGGGGAAAGCAAAGCCCAAATCAGTCCGCACGTAAGGACCGATGCAATCCGAAGGTGTGGCCACGACGAATTCCTTGTCCGAGAATTTGTAGGTCATGGACCAGTTCGCCCCGGCGGTCAGGTTCACAAAATCACCGGTTTCGGCGATCCGGCTGGTGCTGTCACTTTTGGAATAGTTGAAGTTCAGGCCGGTGGACAATTCAGGGGAGAGTTGAAAATTAAGGCCGGCCCCCAAAGTATATTGTTGATCGAGGCGCCTGTAAAAGTCTGACGGGGCATCCGATCCATCCGTATAAAGTGCGATCCGGTAGGACGCGAAGCTGGAGAGGCTGATTTGTTCCGAAAGATTCACAAAATAACTGCCCGTCAGGCTGTTATCCGTGCGGCTCAAAAAGTTTTCGTTGGGGGCGGCTGTGGTTGCGGTCCCGGGCGATTCGGCGAAAACGTAGGAAGCCCGCAGGTTGAGGGCCACGGCCTGTTGTTCCGTGAACGGATGAAAGAAACTTGAGGTATAGGCCAACGCATACTCGTTGAGAAAATTGGTCGGACCGGTGGGATTGAACGGGTCAAAAGCCGACTGACGTTGATTGGGGTCGTTCAGATAAAAATATCCGTTGTAGTCAAAGGACAGGCCCACGCTTAATTCGTCTGTGACCTGCTTGCTTCCCCGCAGGAAGAGGTTGACCAAAACAAAATCCTGCACCAACCCGATATCATAAAGCCCCTGTTGGTTGTATTGTGCCGTGTTGGAAGGCTCTTCTTGTTGAAAGTAATTAAAAAAGGAGGCCCGAACCCCCGCCTCCGGGAAAAACTTCTCGTAACCCGGCATGGTGGAAAAGGTCGGAGCCCAGGCTGCCTCCACCGAGGAAATCGTCTGAAACGCCGCCACCACGTTGGAGGAGGATCGCGCATAGTTGGCGTTGGAAAGCCAGCTGTAGGTCTGGTCGGCGCGTACGCGGAAATAGGGGAGTTCAGGCCGTTCTCGCATGAGCTGGAGTGAGCCAAGATCCTCCGACACCTCGCTCATCGTCAGCGACTCTTTTTCCTCCTGGCGGGGTTGGACCATTTTTTGTCTTTGGCGCTCCCGCTCCTGCTGGGCGGCGGCGTCCGTCACTGCTTGTTGACCCACGGCTCCCGGTAAAGGGCTTTGAGCGCCTCCACGCAGGGGGACCAGCGCCAAAAGCCAAAGGCTTATGGGCAGAATCCAACTGCCAGAATTGAGTCGAAAACTCTTTTCCACCAGCTCGATTCAATAGGGGAACGAGTTTTTAACACAACATATAGGTGATACTAATTTTTAATACAACATATAGAATTATGTGATAACTATCGGTACTGCTTAATGGTCTTCTGGATGCGTTGACGAAGTGACTCTGATAGGATTTTCGGTTCGAGTACTTTGGCGTGTTCACCCCAGCTCAGAATCCAGCGTTCGATTTCCTCCAGAGCTCCCAGGGTCATCGCCAGTTCAATTTCACCTCCACGCAGTTCCCGGATTTTCTGGCTGGGGTGCCAGTCCCTCTCCCGCACCAAACGGGCGGCAAACGCGTCGAAACGGATCTTCACGGCGTGCTTGCCCGATCCCCCAAACACACCGAAGCCTGACTTAAGCTCCTTTTCCGCCGAAAAGTTCCGGGGTCGGTCAAAGGTCTTGCCGGTGGTCTTGGGGCCGCGGATCCGGGCCAGTGCGAAGGTGCGGAGTTGGCCCCGTTGCGGGTCGTGGGCCAGCAGATACCAGGCATTGTCCACATTGGCCAGATGGTAGGGGTGGACAGTCCGTGTCTCAGGGGTGGCGGCCCGAAGGGAACGGTAGGAAAAAAGGATTTCTTGGCGTTGGACGATGGCTTTGGCCAGCAGCCGGAAGGTCTCCACGTCGGCGGCTGAAGCCCCTGTCACGCGGAAGGAGTAGTCCGATCCCCATTCTCCAAGGTTGAAACTTACCTCCTCTTTGAGTGCGCCCGTCAATTTCTGGAAAGCGCTGGCCAGCGTTTTTTCAAATGGGGTGCCGCGATACTGCGCCAGCACCTTCTGGGCCACAAAAAGGGCCAGGATTTCGCCTTCACTGACTTGCAACAGCGGGAACGCCTCCACCGGTTCGGTGTAGCGGAAGGTGTACTTCGTGGCATCGTATTCGATCGGCAGATTCAACCGGTCGCGCATGAAGTCGAGATCCCGCTGGATCGTTTTATAGGAAACTTCGAATTCCCGACCCAGCTGCTGGCAGTTGACCGGCCGTTCGTTCATCAGCAGGTCGTGAAGGCGCTGCATCCGTTCCAGCGGCGGGCGGCTGTGGCCGCCCAAGGAGGGCAAAACTTTTTTTATCATAGGACGCTTAATGTCCTACCCTATGCGCCAGACTGCAAGCCAAAAGGAGGAACGTATGGAAACCATTGTTCATTGTCGGAGTTGCGGGGAAGATACCAACCATCCGGACTGGGAGGCGGCGCGGCGGTGCTGCGTGCATTGTGGCGAGGCTACCGGCACCTTGGCGCGGGGGCTGGATGCCCTTGCCGCTTTGCGGGAGCGGATGGAACTGGAGCTGGCCTGGCGGCCTGTCGCGGGTCATGCGTAGTCCCAGTGCGCTATGGGCAGCTCTCGCAGGGGCTGCGTGTACGGGGATCAGCTTCGGGGTCTCCTGGTATCTTCCCGAGCTGGCCATTCTTGCCGCCGTGGCTGCCATCTTTTGGTGGCAGGTGGTAAGAGTGGTGGAAAGTTAAGGGTGTGGTCGAGCAAGGCTTCTTTTTGCGAGGCGGGAGCGTTGAAGAAAAAGACCAAAATCAATGTGGCTGATTAGGCCTATCGAATTGAAAAATTAAATACCAATACAACTTATAGGGCTTTTTATATATATAATACGCAATTACTTGTGAGACTATCAAACTTATTCAAAGATCTTGATTTTCAGCACCTTGCGGTATATTAAAAGCCTGTTGAGACCATCAAATTTACCTCAACATTCTTTGAACTCTTTTTTGTCCGAAGGAGTCAAAGGAGGGGTCGTATGAGTTACTGGAAAATGAGTGTCGGCGTTTTGGTTGCCCTGACTTCCGGATCCATGGCCGCCATGGAATTCAAGGAGGCGGATCTCACCACGGTGAAAAATATCGTGGAAAGGAATGAGGGAACGGGAGTGGTGCCCGCCAAAGTGAATGACAAAATTCACGAGAACTCGAAAGTCTCCACTTCCGCCGCCTCCATGGCGGAATTGACCTTTGCCGATTCCTCCATCACGCGGATGGGAGCCAACACCCAGTTTTCATTCCAGTCGAAGGAGCGTTTGGTGAAGTTGAAGCAAGGCACCGTGCTGATTCATACGCCTCCCGGCAACGGAGGAGCCACGGTGGATTGTGGCGGGGTGACCGCCGCCGTCACCGGGACCACGTTCATGGCCAGTCACGACAGCGCGGGAAATGTCATGTTTGTTCTGCTGGAAGGCCAAGGGGGATTGAAGGTCACGGTGGGCGGTGTCTCCACGGTGATCCGCCCTGGGCAAGCCGCCTCGGTGGGGGCCGATGCCAACAAGCAAAGCTCCGAAAAGGAAACCTCCACTTCACCGGGCGGGGATAAAAAACCATCTTCGGCGGGAGCATCCTCTTCCGCGGGTGGCGACAGGGGCGGCTCCGAAGGCGCGGCGGGGAAAAACGCGGATGCCGGTTCCACACCTGGAGGTGGCGAGGGCGGGGGGAGCGCCGCCTCCGCTCCAACGGCGGCTCCGAAAATCCAGGTCTTTGACGTGGATGTGAAAAAGGTTGTGGCCACCACTCCGCTGATTGTGGAATTCAAAAAGGAACTGCCGTCCGTCTCAAAAATCGAAAAGGTGATCGAGACTCAGCAGGCCAGAGTCCAGGAAGGCAAGTTGGAAAAGACGGATACGGAAGTCGTGGTAATCAAGCATGAGGACGGGGACATTCTGGTGGGTGCTCCCAAGGTGAAAACAGAAGACTCCGTCGTGGTGAATCGCCAGGAGGATAAAATGGGCGCGGGTGCGGGCGGATCCGGGGAGAAAATAGATATAGAGACCGCAGCCGGACCAGGAGCCGGAAATCCTTCAAGCGGAGGTGGGGGTGCCCCCGTGGCCGCCAACCCTCCGGCCTCTTCAGCCCCAGCCCAGTCCTCCCCTTCCTCCTCCAATCCTCCTCCGGTCAATCCCGGTCAGATAGTGAACAACAATCCGAGCCCGGTCACTCCGTCCAAGATCGCCATTACCGCCAAGGTCAACGACACATCCCGTGTCTATAACCAGGCCAATCCCGCTTTTGGTTTTTCCATCACTGCAGGTTCGCTTTTGGCAGGACATAGCCTGGTCACGGATTTTCTCACCACCGCCACGCCCACCAGTGGGGTAGCGGGCAGTCCCTATGGGGTGAATTTTTCCAATCCCCGGGTCGTGGACAGTTCCGGCAACGATGTCTCGGCCCGCTACAATCTTACCACCGTGGCCGGTGTTCTCAATGTGTTGAAGGCCGGGCAGAGCGTGAGCTTTGGCTCAGTGGGCTCGCTGGCGTTCGGGCAGTCGGTCGATTTGGTGGCTTCGGCGCTGGCTGGAGCGGTGAATTACGAGGTGGTTTCCGGGCCGGCCTCGTTGGTGAATGGCAAGTTGGTGGCCAGCAGTGGGACGGGAAGCGTGGTGGTGCGGGCGGTGACGGCGGGCAACGACAATTACCTTGGGGCATCTGCGGTGCAGACAATCACGTTGGCCAAGGCGGATCAGAGCGTGAGCTTCACGTTGCCTTCGAATCTGACGTTCAACGCCTCGACCGGCTTGAGCGCGACGGCGCTGGACAGTGGGACGGTCAGCTTCCAGGTGCTCAGCGGACCGGGAACGATCGACGTGAATGGGAATCTGGTGGCGACAAGCGGAACGGGGAGCGTGGTGGTGCGTGCGACGGCGGCGGGGGACAGCAACTACAACGGCGCGTTCCAGGACCAGACAATCACCTTGGCCAAGGCGAGCCAGAGCGTGAGCCTCACGGTGCCTTCAAATCTCACCTTCAACACCTCGACGGGGTTGAGCGCGACGGCGCTGGACAGCGGGACGGTCAGCTTCACGGTACTCAGTGGACCGGGGACGATTGACGTAAACGGAAATCTGGTGGCGACGAGCGGGACGGGAAGCGTGGTGGTGCGGGCTACGGCGGCGGGGGACGGCAATTACAACAGCACTTTCCAAGACCAGACGATCACCTTGTCCAAAGCGAACCAGGTTCTGAACTTTGGCACCGTGCCCGCCCGGCTTACAGGATCCTCGGCTTCCCTGCCGGTCTTTGGGGTCCAAGTGGGATCCCCCACTTTTTCCATTTTGGAAACAGATGGTCGTGCCGCGGTCGATACCGGTGGCATCGTGACAGTTGGTAAAATCCTTGGGGCGGACTCCTTCACTCTTCGGGCTCAGGCTGCAGGAGATAACAACTACTTGTCCGGACAGAAGGATGTGACGGTGGACATTCAACGGAACATCCCTGCCATCGAGGCCGCGAACCCAGTCCGCCAGCTGTTATTTTTGCCGGGGACCGCGGACCTCTTGGGTTTGGATGAGTTTTTCTACTTCACGGGAAAAGTGGCCGGATATGCTGGCGGACCTGACCGCTTCTTTGCGGATGCCAACGTGGGCGGCACGGACCGCACGTTGACCACGGACGGCGGCAGCATCACCGTTCGGGCCAACCAGACCTGGGATTTGTATGCCGCCCGGAAATTCACGGAGGGCCCCGGCTCTCTTTCCTTGGCCCCAGCCGGAACCCGGACGGAGTCGGTCTATTACGCCAACCACATGGATTTGGGCTCCGCCTTCACGGAATGGGGGGGGCTCCTCGATCCTATGTATGACAGCGGTTCGCTCGGATACCGTTATCTCACCGCCAATGCCAATTATTTGCCGGTTTTTGATGAAACCGTGAATCCGGTGACCCACGAACCCGTCGGTTTCGTTGACGCATATGGGGCTCTGCTGTCTCCGCTGGGAAATTTCCCCGTTTGGGATGACGAATATACAACCGGAAACCTCGGTCCGAATGTTTTGCAGATTTCCCTCGCCGGCTTCAGCAACTGGTCGTTGGTCACCGGAACTGACGGCTTTGCCGCCAGAGGCCTGGATCTGAATGCCAATGGCGCCAACGTTCAGATTCTTAGCGCCGGGGACATCCACCTCCAGGCCAGCCGCATTTCTGG
>Ga0214923_10007061_pt1 | contig 12364 bp, 11 predicted proteins | sample LL1510_MetaG_FD_177993 | JGI IMG/M metagenome (GOLD analysis project Ga0214923, IMG submission 177993) | Freshwater microbial communities from Lake Lanier, Atlanta, Georgia, United States - LL-1510 | ecosystem: Environmental > Aquatic > Freshwater > Lake | place: USA: Georgia | collected...
CGGTGGCGATCAGCGGGTTCATCTCGAACACCGTCACGGCGGCGATGATGCTCGCGATCGTGTCGGGCATTCTCGGAGCCGTCGAGGATGCGGCCGGGCAGGGGCGGCGGCCGGCGGCGGGCTTCGCGACGGGGCTCTTTCTCTGCATCGCCTTCGCCGCCTCGATCGGCGGCCTGGCCACGCCGATCGGCACCCCCACGAATCTCATCGGGCTCGGCTTCATTCGCGATCAACTCGGCGTGGCGATATCGTTCGCGGGATGGTGTGGCATCAGCCTGCCCACGGTCGTGATCCTGGGCACGGTCCTCGTCGCCGTGCTGGCCCGGCTGTTTCCGGCCGGGGTCGAGCGACTGGAGGGGGTGTGCGACTTCGTGCGGGCGGAGCGGCGCCGGCTCGGGGCGTGGACGACGGGGCAGAAGTCGACGGCGCTGGCCTTCGGGATCACGGTGGCGCTCTGGGTGGTGCCCGGCGTCGTGCTCATCGCCCTGGGGCCGGATCATCCCGTGGGCGAGTGGCTGCGAACCCGGCTGCCCGAGGGCGTGGCGGCGCTCATCGGGGCGATTCTGCTCTTCCTGCTGCCCGGCGACCGGCGGGCCGACGGCCGTCGATCGCGGGTCCTCGTCTGGAGCGAGGCCCGGATCGACTGGGACATCGTGCTGCTCTACGGCGGCGGGCTGGCCCTCGGTGAACTCTGCTTCTCGACGGGCCTGGCCGCGGCGGCCGGAGCGGGCATCACCGGCTGGATCCCGACGGGCCCGTGGGCGGGCACCGTGCTCGTGATCGTGGCGGCCGTCGTCGCGGTGGTGACGAGCGAGTTCACGAGCAACGTGGCCAGCGCCACGATGGTGGTGCCGATCGTGATCGCGCTCGGCCGGGCGTTGGATGCCGAGCCCGTGGTGCCTGCTCTTGCGGCCACGTTCGCGGCCAGCCTCGGCTTCATGATGCCGGTGAGTTCGCCCTGCAACGCGATCGTCTACGGTTCGGGGCGGGTGCCGCTCAAGGCCATGATGGCGGGCGGCGCGGTCATCGACGTGGCAGGCACGCTCGTCGTCACGGCGGCCATGCTGTTGGCGGGGAGGCTCTGGATCGGTCCGTGATCAGGCCTTGATCGAACCTGTCAGAATCCCCCGTCGATGACCGCACCGCACTGGTGGCACCGCGGCAGGCTCGGCCCCTGCGGCGACGGCAGGTGGCCCTCCGTCGCCCAGGTGTGGAGCCGCGGGAAGCAGGGCGGCAGCGTCATGCAGTGCGCCCGGGCATACGCCCGCAGGTGCAATTGGTGGCATGGCTTGGCCTGAAACACATGGCCGCCGCATCCCGTGGCACAGGGCGCGCCGCAGGCCGAACCGCACGCCTCTCCCTGCACGTTGCCGTGCCATGGCGGTCGCTGGACGTTGTGGCATCCGCAGCCCGCGGCCGGCGCGCCGTCCATGGCGGCTGTCATGCCGGAATCCTCCGTCATCGTCACCGTCTGCTGGGCGACCCGGGTGGCAGGCCTCGGGGAGGGCCTGGTCGGGAGCTGCGCGGTGGGCGAGGCGGCGGAGGCGGCGGTCGGCGAGAACGCCACGATCGCGCCGGCGATCGCGAGGACGGCAAGGTGGGGGCGGAAGGTTCGCAACGTTCCAAACTCCATGGCGGGCAGTGGCGGGAGCGCCACGATCCACGAAGGGGTTTTCGGCGGCGGCGGGGCGGGCAGTTGAACGACGGCGCAAAGAGGTGGGGCGGCGCCGGTCGTGCCGGTGGCAGGGCCGCAAGGCGGCCGGTCATCCGGTACGATGGATGGATGACATCGCGAAGGATTCAGTTCGATTACGGTGCCGCCGAGCCGCTCGCGCTCGCGGTCGACCGCGCAAGGCTCGTGGCCGATTGCCGCGGGCCCGAAGGCGCCGTCGATACCGCCGCCGCACGGCTCGTGGGCGCGGCGGTCGCCGGCCCGACATCCGGCCCGCCGCTCGCGGCGCACGTGGTGCCGGGGGACCGCGTGGCGATCGCACTCGCCGGCGACATGCCGCAGCAGGGGGCCGTTACCGGCTCGCTCGTCGAGGCGCTCTGCGGCGCCGGCATCTCGCCCGACGACATCCAATTGCTCCACGCCCGCCCGCTCGAGCCGCTGCCCGCCGGCCAGGCCGAAGCGAAGCCGGCCGAGCCGCCGCAGCAGGCCGGCCTCGTGCACGAGTTTCACCCGGGGCACGACGCCGAGACGGCCTATCTCCTCGCCGACAAGGAGGCCCGGCCGCTCCACTTGGCCCGCACGCTCGTCGACGCCGACGTGGTGGTGGCGGTGGGCGGGTGGGGCTTCGATGCAACGCTCGGCGGCCGGTCGCTCGAAGGGGAGCTCTGGCCCACGTTCGCCCGCGAGACCTGCCGGCGCGACCTCATGACGTCGCTTGCGAAAAAGGGCCGCCGGGCGCTGGCCGACTGGCGAACGCACATGCAGGCGATCACCTGGCAGCTCGGCGTGATGGCGAGCCTGCGGCTCGTGGCGGGCCGCGGCGATTCGCTCGCCGCCGCCTGTTTTGGCCTCCCTGAATCGGCCGCGCGGGAAGCCCGGGAACTGGCCGCCGAGTGGAGCCCGACGGTGGCCGCACCGGCGGCGGTCGCGATCTGCTCGCTCGCCTGTCCAGAAGCCGGCTTCGCCGGGATCACGCGGGCCCTCGCGGCGGCCGCCCGCGTCACCCGGCCGGATGCGACGATCTGCATCGCCAGCCCCGAGGCCACCCCGCCGGGCACGATCTTCATGCGCTGGCGGCAGGGCGCGCCGCTCGCACCGCTCGTGCACGAGGCGATCGGCACGGGCGATCCCGCGCTCATCGCCGACGCCGTCGAGACGCGGTTTTTCGCCCGGGCCCTCGAAGACCGCCGGCTTGTCCTGTTCTCCGGCCTCGACGAGGGGCTCGTCGAGGATCTCGAGTTTGGCTTCGCCGACTCGCCGGCCGTGGTCGAGCGGCTGGCCAAGCGGGCCGACAGCCTCGTCGTCCTCCACGAAGCCGACCGCATGTTCCCCCGGCTCCCGTAGGGTAGGCTTCAGCCTGCCGCCTGTAGACCGCTTGCTCCGCAAGCGGATCGGGATCCGCTTCGGGACGAAGCGGTCTACTTGCCGTCCAAAAAACAAACCGGGCCGCTGACGCGGCCCGGTTCGCTGAACTCCATCCACCACCACGCGGACGGTTGTATTGCGACCGATACGAAGCCTCGGTCGAGGGCGTTTTCAGTCGGGCGATCAAGCCGTCAGGGCGATCGCACCTTCTTCATCATTCCACTCGCCATCCGAACCTTCGCCATCCCGATGCCGCAGCTTGCGGCGGCGGTAGCCATGGCCGACGGCGGCAGCCGCGCCGAGGCCGGCGAGGATGATCGTCGGCGGCTCCGGCACGGCGACGGGGGCCGTGTTCGTCTGGACGTCGAAGTTGGTCACGCTGGCCTGAGCCGAGGCAAACATGCTGGCGGCATGCACGGCCGGCGTGGCCTGGATCTGAATCTCCGTGATGTAGTCGGTCGGCTGGATGCCCGCCTGAACGCGGAGAGCAGCCCAGTCAACCGAATACGAGCCTGACCAAATTCCAGAGGCGGAACCATTCGGCCCAGAGACAGTCTGCGTCGAGGGAGTCACCGCGATCTCCGTGCCCAACGCAATGCCGCCGGCATAGGACTCCCAGTTCACACCCGTCACCTTGATCGTCAGCGGCACATTGCTCATTTGGGCCTGTGCGACCGACGTGGCACCCGAGGGCGGAATATTTGAGAAAGGAGCGTAGAGCTCGTATGCACCTTTGACGTTGAGTGTCAGGCTCGTCAGCTCGTACGCCGTGGCCCCGCCCGACCCCGATAGCACCGTCTTACCGGCGACAAACATGCCCAGTTGCGAGGAGAGGCTCTTCAATTGAAACGCAAAAGACTGATCCGTGAGAACGAAGCGATTGGGAAAGAACGACAGCTCACTTCGATTTCCGGTCTCAAGCAACGTCGGGGTGGGGGGAATGAACAAACCTGGCGGAATATCGGCTCCAGATTCGGTTACGTCGCGGAACGAGACCTTGCTTGTTGAAAAGTTGCCGTGCGACACCGTACCGCCGAACGCGGTCGCGGCGGAGACAACGGCAGCAAAAAGTGCCACGCCTCCCAGAGAGCGAAAGTGAGACGGAGACTTCATGGTTCGAGATACTGTCTTCGTGATGGAGTTCAGTGCGTTCGGAGGCGGATTGCCTCCTGCCAAGGTGGCCTTCGGCCGGGATGAGCCCGACGGATCCCACGGGGCGTGAGCAGTCGAAAAGTGGTGGCGACTGCTCACCCGACCGTGGCCGGGTGTGAGAAGGGAAACTTCAGGTCGCGACGGCATTGCCACGGCTCCCTGCATCTCGGGGGCGAAGTGGTGCATCCAGAGCCCTCGCCGCCGGGCCCGACGCGCCACGCGTCGCCGGGTGTTGCGGGCAAGCGGCCCACGGAGGCGACGCGAGGTCATGCGCTGCCTGAGCCGCGAGAGGCTGCCGGATCGGGTTGAACGTAAACGGGGCATGGAAACACGTTTGCTCGAGAGAATCGGGGACACCGGGAAACGGTCGTTGCGACCTACCAGGCGAACCGCTTGTTGCGGCGCCGATGGATGCCGTTGACCTGCGCGGGACTGCGCCGTGTACTGGCGTAGCGGGGTTGTGACGTGCGGCGCGAGTCGTGGTCGCTCGAGCGGCGGTCGCGGATGCGAAGCGACGAGTAGTCGATTCCGACGTCATCGCTGTGGTTCGGGGCGGACATGGCGAGCTTCTCCTTGGGGGGAAACGGGGATGGAACGTGGAAAACCGGGAACCAGATCACCTGGCACCGGCGAATGCCGGAGCCGAATCACGCACACGGCGGGCCTCGACGCACAGGCTCGTCAGGCTGTCGCCATCACACATGCCGGGCAGATAGAGCCAAGCGCCCAACTGCCGGGCCCACAACTCTTCGTCGACGTTGTCTTCCGACCCGCAGATCACGATGAGCGTTCCCTGGCGGGAAGCCATCTCTTCGGCAATCTCGAGCGTGTCGTTCACCCGCTCGCCGAGCGGCCGAACGACGTCGACGATCACCAAGCGGAAGTCCCGGTCGATCGCCCGGTGAAGTTCCGCGGACGTCTCGGGCACCGCGCACTCGAGCCATCCGGCCAGCCGGGTGGCCGCCTCGAAACGACGCCGGCGGGTTGAGTCACCCGTCACGACGAGGCAGTCGAGCAGGCCCATCCGCCGCCGCGAAAGCGGCACACCGTCCGCCGCTGCCTCGGGGTCGAGCGCTTCGGACGTGATACCCACTCCGGCAACCATCATCATCTGGCACCTCCTTTTGAGACCGAGCCCGGCCATACCGGGCGTCCACACCGCAAGCGTCGCGGCACTCGCGTGCCCGCCGCCTCACTCGCACGCCGTTCAACAGGCAAGGGCCGTGCCAAACGGCCCACGGCATTCGTGCACGGGCGCGCAACTCGTGGTCGTGTCGGACGTTGCGCGACGGGCTTTTCGCGGGGCGCGTGCCGCGCGGCCGTTTCACGCTCACCAGGGTGGTGGGCCCGCGGGGCTCCCACGGACAGACGGTCCGCGAATACGCCCTGTTTCCAACGCCTCTACCGGCCGTTCACCAGCCCGGTGAGCGGCTCACCACGGTGGTGGCTCAGCGGACACATGGCATCGCCAGCCGATGCCGGAGCCTGCTGGCATCGAGCGGACCCCAATGCCGCGAGTCGCGACTGCCTGCGGGAAAGTCGCCGAGCACGAGGCATTCAGCCGGGCCGAGCCGCCACCGAGCCGTGCCGTCGGCGGGCGCAAGGGCATGCATGTCTCGCCAGACGGCCACGCGTTCGATGCGCAGATCCGACCGTTCGCCTCCCCCGACGACGGTCACCGTACACGTCTCCACCGGCCCTAATCCGACCCACGGTCGCTCGAGGTTCCATGCCGTCGAAGTTCGCCCCGGAACCACGGCCCCGGCGGCGACGGCCGAGCCCTCCTCGAGCGGCCACGCTCCCGCCGCAAAGCAGCCGTCGAGCCGCCCCGCCACGACCACCCAGCCGCCGGCGGCCGCGAGGCCCACTCTGGCCGTCCGATCGCCCACGCCCACTTCGACGGCGGGCAGGCTCCGCCCAAACGGCGTCGTCGCGTGGACGACGGCCACGATGCCGATATCTCGCACCGGCACGAGCAGCCTCCGCTCACCCGGAGCGAAGGAGACATCGTCGAACACGGGGTCGTCGATCGCGACCTCCACCGCGGTCGCCGTGCGCCGGGTGATCGCATGCGGCACGGGCAGCGCCAGCTCCGCGAGCACCGCCGGCGGCTTCACGACCACGGCCCCATCCACGGCGACGTCGCCATCGACAATCGCGATCTCCTCGCCGGGCAGGGCCCAGACCCGCTTCACGGCCAAGGCCCCATCAGGCTCGACCAGCGTCCAGCGCTCGAATCGCTCCGGGGTCCTCCAGCTGTCCAGCCCGGGAAACCAGCCGCTCGCCGCAATGTCGCCCGGCATGAGCCCCGGCGCCATCGACAGCCCCTCCACCCGCCACCGCACCGGCACGGCCAGCCAGCCCCCGAGGGCCGCAAGCAGGAGCATGGCAGGCAGCGCACGACGCAGCATCATGGACGCGAGTATCGCAGGGCTGGATATTCCTCGCCGCACCCGCCCAAGCCCGCCTCCGAGCCGACGTCGACGGGTCGACCGGCAAGCGGAACGCCTGCCCCACGTGACAGGTCAGCGGGGGCGGATTTCGAGGAGGACGCTTTCGTTGTCGCTGCCCCGGATCGGCCAGGCGGCGATCCGGCGGACCATCACCTTCTTCGCGAAGCCCTTGTGCCGGGCCTCGCCCTTCTCCTCCTCCCAGCGCGGCCCCTTCACGACGAAGAGCCGGCCGAAATCGCCGGCGAGCGGCTCGAACCACGACAGCAGTTTCACGAGCGGGGCCACCGCCCGCACGACGAGCGTGTCGAACCGCTCGCCCCGGGCGGCCGCCGCGGTCACCACGGCCTGTCCGGCCGCCCCATGCACCGGCAGCGAAAGCCCGGCCTCATGGACGATCTCGCGCACGGCCCGGGCTTTTTTCGCGACGCTATCGCAGAGCTCCACCCGCAGGTCCGGCCGGAGGATCGCGAGCAGGGCCCCCGGCACGCCCCCGCCGGTGCCCACGTCGAGCACCCGCTCGCCGCGGGCCAGCTGCAGGGCGATGGCTGCCGCGTCGGCCACGTCACGCGACACGAATTTCTCGACGTCGGTGTGCCGCGTGAGGTTCAGCCGTTCGTTCCAAAGCCAGAGGCTCGCCGCGTATGCGGCGAGCCTCTGAAACGACTCGGGATGGATGCCGAGGCCGAGGCGATCACATTCGGCGCCGATCGCCCGGGCCAGGTCCGCCATCACTTGATGAACAGCATCTCGCGGTAGGTGGGCAGCGGCCAGAGATCGTCGGGCAGAATGCACTCGATCTGATCGGCGGTCCCGCGCAACCCGACCATTGCCGGGATCACGTCGTCGTGGAAGTGCGTCACCTCGGCCCGCAGGTCGCTCGCCCCGTGATGGGAGAGGGCTTTCTCGAGCGCCTCGATCTTGCCCTCGAAGTCGCCGACGAGCTTCGTGAGCTTGTCGAGCGTGCCCATGTGGGGCGCCTGACCGAGGCTCTTGAGCTTGCTCGCCGTGTCGACGAGCTCGCCCTGGTAGCGGTAGCCCGCCGGCAGGATCTGCGTCTTCGCCATCTGCAGGGCACACTGGGCCTCGGTGTTGATGTCCTTGCAATACCGCTCCATATAGATGTCGTAGCGGCTCCGCACCTCCCGCTCGGAGAGCACGCCGTACTTCTCGAACAGGGCGATGTTCTTGGGCGACACGAGCACGTCGAGCGCCTCGGGGGTCGCCTTGAGGTTCGGCAGCCCCCGCTTCGCGGCCTCTTCGTGCCACTCCTGCGAGTAGCCGTTGCCGTTGAACACCACCGCCTTGTGCTCGCTGATGATCTTCTGGAGCAGCATCTCGACGGCGCCGGCGAGCTTCGAGGAATCGCCGCCCGTCGTCTTTTCGAGCTCGGTGGCGATGTAGTCGAGGCTTTCCGCCACGATCGCGTTGAGCGCCACGAGCGGGCCGGCAATCGACTGGCTCGAACCGACGGCACGAAACTCGAACTTGTTGCCCGTGAACGCGAACGGGCTCGTCCTGTTGCGATCGCCGGCGTGCTTCGGCAGCGTCGGCAGCGTGTCGACGCCCACGGTCAGCGTGCCCGACGACTTCGAGCTCGTGGCCTTGCCCTTCTCGATCTGCTCGAACACGTCGGCGAGCTGGTCGCCGAGGAAGATCGAGATGATCGCCGGGGGCGCCTCGTTGGCCCCGAGCCGGTGGTCGTTGCCGCTGGCGGCCACGACCGCCCGCAGGAGATCGCCGTGGAGGTGCACCGCACGGATCACCGCCGAGCAGAAGACGAGGAACTGCATGTTGGCATGCGGCGTCTCGCCCGGCTCGAGCAGGTTGCCGAGCTTGCACCCGATCGACCAGTTGACGTGCTTGCCGGAGCCGTTGATGCCGGCGAAGGGCTTCTCGTGGAGCAGGCAGGCCATGCCGTATTTCTGCGCGACGCGGGTCAGCGTCTGCATGATGGTCTGCTGGTGGTCGGTGGCGATGTTGGCGTTCTCGTAGAGCGGCGCGATCTCATACTGGCTGGGGGCCACCTCGTTGTGCCGCGTCTTCACCGGCACGCCGAGCTTGAACAGATCCCGCTCGCCCTCCAGCATGCAGGCCAGCACCCGTTCGGGAATCGCCCCGAAATACTGGTCTTCAAACTCCTGGCCCTTGGGCGGCTTGGCCCCGAAGAGCGTGCGGCCGGTCATCACGAGGTCGGGCCGGGCGAAGAAGAAGTTGCGGTCGATGAGGAAATATTCCTGCTCGGGGCCGCACGATGCCGTCACCTGCCCCACGTCCTTGTGGCCAAAGAGGGCGAGCACGCGGCGGGCCTGCTTGTCGACCGCCTGCATCGAGCGGAGCAGCGGCGTCTTCTTGTCGAGCGCCTCGCCCGTCCAGGAGCAGAAGGCGGTCGGGATGCAGAGGGTCGTGCCGTTGGGGTTGTCGAGGATGTAAGCCGGGCTCGTCGGATCCCAGGCGGTGTAGCCGCGGGCCTCGAACGTGGCACGGAGGCCGCCGGAGGGGAAGCTCGAGGCGTCGGGTTCGCCCTGGATCAACTCCTTGCCGGAGAACTAGGCGATCGCATGGCCGTCGCCCGTCGGGCTCAGGAAGCTGTCGTGCTTCTCGGCCGTGATGCCGGTGAGCGGGTAGAAGACGTGGGCGTAGTGGGTCGCCCCCTTCTCGATCGCCCAGTCCTTCATCGCCAGCGCCACGGCATCGGCGATCGTCGGGTCGAGCGGCTTGCCCTGCTTGATCGTCGCCTGCAGCGCCTTGTAGACGCTCTTCGGCAGCCGGTCCTTCATCGCGGTGTCGCCGAAGACGTTCGCACCGAAGATCTCGCTCGTCGGCGTTTCGCGGAAGTTCAACGAGTGACCGTTGGACTTGTAATTGTTGATGGCGGAAATGGCGCTGGCACGGGCGAGGTTCATGAATAGGTCCTTCTACGTTGGGGCACGCGGACAGCGGGCCGGAGAAAGGGGGGGTGGCTCGGATATCCGGGCCACAGCCAGAAGGAGATTCTGTGGAACGGACAGCCGCGACGTGTCTGATCGCAAGGTACCGGCGGGCCGAGGCCAGTTCAAGTAGCCGACCAGAGCCGGCCTAACGAGAAACGGTGGCCCGCGGCTGGGGCCGCACCGCCGGCCGCGGCGTGGATCGCCGGGCCGCCTCGAGCGCGGTTTCGATGAATGGATCGGCGGACGGCGGCATGCCCGCCTGGACCGCACCACCCGCGGGCCGGGCCACCGTGTGCACCGCCAGGTGCGGCTCGACGCCCACACCGCTGTAGGGGAGGCCATTGGGGGAGAAAAACTTCGCCGTCGTCAGCCGCATCCCCACGCCGGCCGACTCCAGCGGGAAGATCCCCTGGATCGAGCCCTTGCCGTAGCTGCGGGCGCCCACGATCGTGCCGCGGCCGTGGTCGCGGATCGCGCCGGCGAAGATCTCGCTCGAACTCGCCGACTCGCCGTCGATCACCACCACCAGCGGCATCCGCCAGGTGCCGGGGCGGCTGGCGGTGTAGTTGAAGTCTTCTTCGGGGCTGCGACCGCGGGTGGCGACGACCAGCCCCCGCTCCAGGAACAGGTCGGCCACGTCGACCGCCGCGGAAAGCAGGCCCCCTGGATTACCGCGCAGATCGACGACCAGCGACCGCATGCCGGCGGCATCGAGCCGACGCAGGGCCGTTTCGAGGTCGGTGGCCGTGGTCTTCTGGAAGGAGCTGACCTTGAGATATGCCACGCCGGCGCCCGGGTCGAGCAGTCTTGCGTCTTCGACGCTCGGCACCTCCACATGCTCGCGCCGCACCGTCACGGCCCGGGCCGGAGTCGGGCCGCGGAGCACGGCGAGCGTCACGAGCGACCCCGGAGGGCCCTGGAGGAGCTGCGCGGCCTGATCGACACCCATCCCGCCGAGCGACTGCCCGCCCACCCCCACGACGTGGTCGCCGGCGCGGAGGCCGGCCCGCTGGGCGGGGCTGCCCGGAATCACGTGCACGACGAGTAGCCCGTCGGTCGCCGACTTGAGCTCGACGCCGAGCCCCACGAAGTTGCCCTCGATCTGCGCGTAAAGATCCTCCAGCTGGCCCGTGGTGAGGAAGGCGGAGTATTCATCGAGGCTCCCCATCGCGGCGGCCGTCATTTCGAAGAGCGTCACGGTGCGGGGCACGCCGAGCGTCGACTCGGCGATGCTCGCGACCCACGCGGCAAACGCCTCGGCCTCGGCCTGGGAGCCCACGGAGCGGCCGGCTGCGAGGCGGGCGATCTGCTCGCGGTAGGACTGCCGGGCGGCGGCATCGGCGGCTGGAAGGTGCCGCCCTGCGAATACGGCTTCGTCGATCGCCACGTCCACCGCGAGCATGCCGCGGGAGACGATCCGGGCAAAGTTCGGAGCCTCGACATGGTGGGAGGCGATCCGGGCGAGGACCTCGGCATACAGGCGGCGGGCGTCCGACTCCGAAACTTTCCCGAGCTGGGCCCGGTAGGCCGTCTCGGTGTGGCGGCGCGCGACGTCGCAGTGGATCTTGGCCAGGTCATAGCGCTGCTGAAGATCCGCCGCGAGCTGCCCCTTGCGGGCCACCGCCTCGCAGGCGGCGACGACGTCGGCCCAACGGCCCTGCCGCTCGAGGAGCGTCGTGCGTGCGGCCAGATCCTCGTGCGGCTCGACGCTCTGACCGGCAGACGGAGCGGTCCAGCCGAGCGCCGGCTCGCCGGCGAACACCCGGTCGCAGGCCGCGATCCCCACTGCCCAGACGAGTGCCAGCCGGCACAGCCAGCCACCCCGCAGGAGGCGGGTCGGGCACGTCGAGAGAAGGGCGACGTTCACGAGGGCGATCCGTTCGCGTGAGGCCGCATCCTGTCGCGGCAGACCGCGGTTTCTCCATCAACCGCCTGCGATTATGGATCACGATATCCACGCGGGCAAAACCCGGGGCCGTGCCGATGCGGATTTCCCGCCCGACGCCACCGGACAATTGGAACGACCGGCAGCCCCCGCGCGGCCGGCGCAAGGACGCCCCTGTCGCCAGGTCGCCGGGTTACACTCGGATGCATGCAGCCGCCACCCGCCCGCCCGGACGATCCCCCAGCGGCTGACCCCGCGCCCACGCAGGTGTTGCTCGACCGGGTGCGCGACGGGGACGAAGCCGCCCTCAACGGCCTGCTCGCCCGGCACCGGGACGCGATCCGGCGGATGATCGACCGCCGCATGGACCGGGTCGTCCAGCACCGCGTCGATGCCAGCGACATCGTGCAGGACGTGCTCCTCGAGGCGAACCGCCGGCTCGGCGACTATCTTGCCAATCCGACGATGCCGTTCCGCCTCTGGCTGCGGCACATGGCCCGCGACCGGCTGATCGACGCCCATCGGCGGCACCGCGTCGCCGCCAGCCGCAGTGTGGATCGCGAGGTGTCGCCCGCCGCCCCACCTGCCGGCGATGACCGGTCGCGCGACGACGTGGTCGGCCAGATCGCCGATCGCGAACTGACGCCCGCCGCCGCCGCCACCTGGCACGAACTCGAGCGGCGGTTCGCCGCCGCGGTGGAGCGGCTCGACGAGGCCGACCGGGAGATCGTGCTCCTGCGACACTTCGAACACCTCTCCACGGCCGACGCCGCGACGGCGCTCGGGCTCTCCAAGCCCGCCGCCGGGATGCGCTACCTGCGGGCCATGCGTCGGCTCCGCGTGCTGCTCGACGGCGGAGAATGACCGCCGGCGGCCCCCGGCGGCCGCGCGCCTATCATGTGCATGG
>Ga0214923_10007062_pt1 | contig 12362 bp, 7 predicted proteins | sample LL1510_MetaG_FD_177993 | JGI IMG/M metagenome (GOLD analysis project Ga0214923, IMG submission 177993) | Freshwater microbial communities from Lake Lanier, Atlanta, Georgia, United States - LL-1510 | ecosystem: Environmental > Aquatic > Freshwater > Lake | place: USA: Georgia | collected 2015-10-15
CAAGACCAATAGAATTCTGTCAAAAAGCAAAAGAAAAGATAGTAGTTGTAAAGCAACGAAAACCAAGACAGAAAAAAGAAATTGTTGTTTAATCAAGGTAGTAGATTAAATAACATCTGATGGGATTATGTGTATCTACCTTAATATACACATAAGAAAGCCCATTATTTAGAATTTAGAACTCTTCAATGAGTAAAGCGATGCATTTATTTTTTTTGTCTTAAAAATCGGCATTTAAAATACGCACCGCTCTAAATACTACTAAATATTAATCTTAATATTTGGTGCTAAAAGGAATACCAACTAAAGTTTAAGAAATTTGTGTTTAGGCTATTTTTTTAGATTCGGTATATGATGTTAATTATTGATGTATTTTGTATATTTATATATTATATATGAATAAACATTTAGAACAAAAAAATAGGCATTTTGTATTAAAAAATAATAATAAAATACAAAAAGAAGATGAGAATACATTTTTAAAAAATCAAGAAGATATAATAAAATGTGAGATAAACAGACAAGATAAGAATACAATAATTATTATAAGTGTTGTCTATAACAAGCCTTCATTTATACCGTATCAATATGAATGTTTAAATAAATTTATAACTGTGCCATTTAAATATATAATATTTGATAATTCAGAATCAAAAGAATTGACTAAGGAATTTGAAACTATTTGTAAATATCTTAATGTAAATTATATAAGAGTTCCTCAGAATATTCATATTATTCAAGACACCTCAAATAGATCTGGAAAAAGTTTAGATTGGTCATTACAATATATGTATTATAACTTAAACTATAGAGGTATTCTAATGGTGAATGAATATGATCTATTTATTACTTCATTTTATGATCCAGTTAAAAGATTAGGTGAATATTGTATTGCTGGGAGGTCAGCCTATAATTCATCTATTTATAGTGAATCAAAAATAGATGATCAAATTAAGAATTTAAATTATTATACAAAAGAATTTCTCATTATAAATTATGCTAAATTAATTAATATAAAAGATTTTTCATTTATGCCAACAATTATTAATGACTGTGTAATTGGATGTGGGGGTATGCTTGATCAATATTTAAAAAAAAATCAATCTATGACTAATTTTAATATTATAGATATTTCTTCAAATTATTTATCAGTAGAAAATATTAATACAGTTCCTAAAGAATTAATTCCTTATTTTAAAAAAGAGATAATTTTATTTTCTGATTTTAATCAGACTAATACATTAAAAGAAAAAGCTTATTCTGAAATTTTTGAAAATGTATTTATTTATCTAAGAGATGGTTCGAATAGCATAAATCAGAATGATATTATTAATTTAAGTAGGGAAAATAATCTTTTTTCTTTCTTATGTAGTATATTAATAGATTGGCAGAGTATAATAAATCCATCAGATGATAACAAATATATAATTAGTTTTTCCTTGTATGGTAATAATCATAAATATAATTATAATGCTATAATAAATGCTTCACTTACAAATATAATTTATCCTGGATGGAAATCAAGATTTTATTATGATAATACTGTTCCTTCAAATATAATTGAAGCAATTAATACTATTCCAAATACTGAAACTATCCTAATGATAAATAAAAAAATTAAACCTGGATCTGAAAGAATGCTCTGGAGGTTTATACCTGCCGCAGAGAATAATGTAGCAGCAATGATTTCCAGAGATAGCGATTCATGGTTAAGTTTTAGAGAGGCATTTTCTGTAAGAAGCTGGATAGAAAGTAATAAGGGTTTTCATATTTTAAGAGATCATTGTCATCATTCAAAAAAAATTATGGGTGGTATGTGGGGTATTAAACGAGGTATTATTCCACATATGAAAGAATTATGTAATGATTTTATTGAAACTGATACATATGATCAAGGATTCCTTGAGGAATTTATATATCCAAAAATTAAAGATTCTGTATTGGTTCATCTTGGAGATCAATATACATCTGACGGATTTAAGGCATTTGGTTATTTTCAAGATGGAGGTATTAATATTGTTAATTATCCAAAGATATGTGAATATATATCATTAATAAATATTGAAACAATAAATAATTTAAATAAATTTTATTGTGCTCATTGTAAAAAAATACATTCTTTTTTTATTGGAGGAATGTTTAATAATTTAGATAAAAATACTATAAAATTTCTTTTTGATAATTTTCCTATGTTAAAATAATATGTAATGCCACTTCATTATCATTAATATGATTCCATTTTCAAGATAGAACTATATAATATTTTGATAATATCACTAAAAAATAAAATACTTTTAAAAATATTTTTATTTTTTATATCTTCCTTTAGAAATTCTTAAAAGATTTATATTTACTTTAGTTTCTACTTCATAAACCTCTAAAATATCTTCTGTTTTATTAAAATATATACCTGATGAGTCCATAGAAATATCATTAAACCACTTATTTGGAAAATAAATTGGACGATTCGGGTTTAAATACGCCCCCCACCATGAGAATGATGAATTACTGCAGATACATCCTTTTGATTGTGACATTAAATAAAGAGTATTTACTTCATTTTCTTCAATTATTTGAATATTTGGTAGAATACTATTTGCGTAAGGAATATCATTTGTAAAAATAATAAATTTTTCATCCGTATGTTTTTCCATATGTTCAATATAATATGATTTTAAATCAATAAAGTGTAATGGATTATTTAAATAATCTCCACCTCGAACATGAATAAAAAATGTATTTTGAATATCTGGATATTTTTCTAAAATTGTTTTATCAAATGTTAATGTTGATATAAATTCATCTCTAATTAAATTAACATATTTATATCTTTGAAAATATCCACTTAATTTTATATTTCCTTCAACTGATTTAATTCTTGAGATCCAGTTTTCATTAGTCATTTTAGAATTTTCTTTTAATGTATGATTAATTAATTTTTGAGAAAAGTGTGATTTCCATTTATTTAAAAAATTATTAAAATATTGTTCGGAAGAATGTTTGGTTTGCGGACTAATTAAAGTATCTAAGAATATAGCACTTTTAGAAATTTTAGCAGCATATAATAAAAAAGCTAATTGAAACAATTGATTTCCAAGTCCTCCCATTAAATCTATTGTTAAAAATTGTATATTATAAAAATTTTCATAATTTACATTTGTTTTACATATATCACTAAATCCAGAGCCTTGTATGCTTAAAGGTGGATATAATAAATACCAATTATCTGTTGCCTGTAAAGGTTTCCATGCTTGGTCTATAGCATGATTCTCTGTATTTTTTGTTAGAATTAAATTTTGAATAGTAGTTTTAAAACAATTTAGTAATTTTTCAAAATAATGATTATTAACTAAATATGCTGTAGTTGTTTGACATTCAATTAATTTATACGTATTAATATTATAATTAGCAAATGTACCACCAAATACAATTACATCATACGGATTTTTTATTAATGTATCTAGTATTTTAAATTGTGATAAATCATCCCATATCATGTCATCTTCCATAATTAAAACATTCTTCCAATTTTTTTTTATAGCTATTTCAAGAATTGCGATATGACTTAATCCACAACCAACATGCCCATCAACTCGTTTATCCAAAATAGCATTAAATCTATGAATATTATTAGGAAAAAAAACACTAAATTGTTTTTCTATTTGTTCTTTACGATCTTTACGATGTTCTAAGTTAATATATACAATTTGATCAATATAATCTATATTAAATAGTCCGCTTTTTAGATATTCAAATTTAAATTTTGATTCCTCTGAAAATAAAGATGTTAAATAAAACCAGGGATCTCCATATTTATTATTTGAATTAATTATTATAGCATTTGAATTATTCAATATTCTATAATATATAACTTGATCTTTTCCATTAATATCTTTTTCAATTTCACTTAAAAAATTTTTTGAAAAATTTAACCACGCGCTTTTATCACCAGCTAAAACACCCCCACCTATCAATTTTTCACATACACACAAGTTTGAAACATCTAAACATGTAATCTTTCCTGGACTAATAAACTTTAAAGTATTTTCAAAACTACCATTTCGTTTTGTTCTAAAGCAGCCAGCATCACACCAAATATATACACTACTATCAACTAAATTTATTGCTTCTCTAATAAATTCTTGCTTAGCTGCCCAAATAGCATATAATTCAGGAGAGTGTATATTTTTTTCTGGGTCAATATTATGCCATTCTCTCCATTTATTCATTTGAGGTTCTTTCATCATGTCAAATGAATCAAATTCTCTTTGTACAAATGTAATATTAGATTTAGCCATCGAATTTATTTCTAAATATGTCTTCGGAGAGCAGAAGAAAATAACTGGACATGTTACGCATTCAAAAAATAAGGATAACCAGGAATTATATGTTTTTAAATTATGTTTTGACTTCTGAAGAGGATAATATGTAGTCACTAAAAGTAAATCAATCAGTTTATTATAGAATTAAATATATATAAATCTTCAATATTAAATGTATTTTTAAAGAACCATAAAAAACAAAAACTATATATAATTATGTACTGTTAAATAACGAATTTGAGGAAATTTTATTTTGAGGAGACTTTATTGCTTTTCTATTTACTATTTACTATTTTTAGCTGGTATAAGAATACAGCAAAATATTTGGAATTTGTTTAAGAATTCTAAAGGTATTAGACCTTCTTGGGATTACTATAGTATTCTCTTTCTAATAATTTAAGTTGTTTAATAAAACCTGGATTTGGCTGAATACATGATCTTTTATTTCTTACAAAACAAAATGCCCCTTTAAAATTATAGTCATGATATTTTATTAAATACAATATTATTACACTAGCACTTCTAGATATTCCAGCATGACAATGAACATAAATTGTTTTGCCCTTATCAATCAATTCTTTCATTTTTTCTATTATTTGTGGAAATGATATAAGAATATTTTGTGTTAAAGTATCTTCTGTTGGATATCTATATTCTATTATTCTTTTATATTCTCTATAATAATTTGAACTAATATTAAATACATACGAAACACCAATTATTAATAATTCTTCTTCTGAATGAGTACAATCGCCTAAATAAATATTATCAATTATATAATTAATATGATCATTATTATTCATTAATAATACATTAATATCAAATTTTTCTTCTAAAAAATCAATATTAGTATTTTTACAAATTATCATATCTGGTTTATTATCTTCTAATCCAATAATTTCTTTTAATTTAGAACAATTTGATATATTTAAGTTTTTTAATTTAGGACAATTTTTTATTTCAATTCTCTCTAAATTTTCATTATTATCCAAATATAAATTCTTTAAATTTAAAAAATTATATATCTTAATTTCCTTAATCTTATTTTTAGATAATGATAATTCATATGTATCATCATTCATATCATTATTTTTATCATTAATTCCATTAATATAATCATATATATCTTCAATCATAAGATTATTATTTAATTTTTTATTAAATAAACTAAAACAATCAAATTTTTCTAATGCTTGATTAGAATAATCATATGCTTTTAATAATTGAAATATATTTAATGCCATATAATAATATAAATATTTTTATTTAAATTATTATATAATATAATTTATTTGATATATTTTTTTAATTAAATCAGTATTATATTTTAATATATCTTCGTGTGTATCAATCGTTAATTTTATTGTTTTAGACTCTTGTTTATTATTTTTTTCGTTCTCATTTTTTTCCTTTTCATTTTTTTCCTTCTCCCTTTCTCTCTTCCCTTCTTCACTTTTGATTAATATTGATTGTAATTTAGTGATAGTTGATTTAATTAATTTTATATCATTTAGCATAATTCTATCTGATTCAGTAGATAAATATTTTTCTAAGAATATTAATTCATTATTTATAATATCAATTTTGAATTCAATATAATTAAATTTTTTATCCTCCATAATAATATTATTATAAAATTTCTTTTATAATATTATTTGTCAATAATTATTCACAAAAAATTGAATTCTTCTTTATTTAAAACATTATAAATAATAATAATTATTATTAGAATGTTATCTAATAGAAATATAACAGAAATAAAGGAGATCCAATCTCCAAATGACCTTCTTTCAAAATACCCTCCATCTGAAAGTGATATTAGTTTTCTATGTGATGCTCGTCAGCAAATAGAAAATATTTTAAATAATGAAGATAAACGTTTAATGGTTATTGTTGGCCCTTGTTCAATTCATGATTATGATACAGCAGTTGAGTATGCGAAACATCTTCAAGTCATTCAACAATCATTAAAAAACATTTATATTGTCATGAGAGTATATTTTGAAAAACCTCGTTCTCGTGTTGGCTGGAAGGGATTTATATATGATCCAGATCTAGACGATAGTTTTAAAATTAATAAAGGTTTGGATTTGGCACGAAAATTATTATTAGAAATAACACAAATGAAGATTCCAATTGGCTGTGAATTTTTAGATACAATAACTCCACAATATTTATCAGATCTTGTTTCGTGGGGAGCAATTGGTGCCAGAACATCAGAGAGCCAGATTCATCGTCAATTGGCTTCTGGATTATCAATGCCAATCGGATTTAAAAATCTAACATCAGGAGATTACGATAAAGCAATTGATGGAATTATGAGTGCTATGTATGCTCATAATTTTTTAGCAATAGATGATAAGGGAATTGCGAGTCATGTAATTACAAAGGGAAATAAGAATAGTCATTTAATTTTACGTGGTGGAGATGAACCAAATTATGAACAATCAATAATAGAGAAAATAACAAAAGCGCTTGAAAAAGAGAATATAAGCACAGGACTTATAATTGATTGCTCTCATGGTAATTCGCAAAAGGATTATAATAGACAATTACTTGTTGCGTTATATGTAAAACGTCTTAGGTTATTAAATAAATATCCAATTAGGGGTATTATGTTAGAATCAAATATAAATAAGGGTAATCAAAAAATATCATTTCCAACTAGTAGTATGAAAAAGGGTGTTAGTGTAACAGATGCTTGTATGGACATAGATACAACGAATTACTTATTAAAATTAATGGATGATCAAATCATTCATAATAATATTAATACATTGCCAGAAATAAGATCAATCATTAGATCATATGATGAAACTATATCAAGTATATTAAAAGGAAATATACTATTCATGAATAAATTAGTCTTATTAAATAAACAATATGTAATTGAAAATGATAAAGAGATCGCTGATATTTGTAGATCAAAAGCGAATGAAGAAATACTAATGATGATGGTAAGTATGAGATTAGCATTGTCAGAGAAGGTGTCTGAGATAAAATTAAATGAAAATCCTTATGAATACTTAAATAAACATAATGATTTTTTAAAACTAATTACAAAACGTGAAGTAGAGAAAGAAATTTTAAAATTATTTGAAGATCCAATTTATTTAAAGATTATGGAGATATCTAAAAATATTCAAGTAATGTTTTTAGAAAAAGCTTCAAATGACTTAAAAATTGGATATTTGTTTGGAAAGGGAACATTTTCTAGCGAAGTTATTACAAATAATTTAAGAGGAATTCATGTTCCATATCCAAATTTTATAGCTTTAAAAGCTGCTTTATTAAGCAAAGATATTGATTATATAATTATTCCAACATATAATTCAATTATTGGAGAGATACTTACAATAGATACAATTCATAAAGTTAGAGGAGTAATTGACCATAAGATTGAATTATCTTTATATTCAAATAAATTAATAACAACAAAGAAAAAAGAAGTAGATGTATTATATGTTGAACAACATATAATGAGAGAAGCGTCTAAATATATTGAAAAGAATTTAACAATTAAAGATAAAGTAATTGTTAAAAATTCGGTAGAAGGATGTATAATGTGTATTAAGGATATAAATAAAGTATCTATGACAATATCATCAAAGAATAACGATTCTAGTTTCTTACATAAATTAGATGATAATTTAGTAGATCATAATATTACAACATTTTCATTAATTAGTTTATAAAAATATTATATAAATTAGATATTAATCATATATTTATTTATTTTATTCATCTCTATTTTTAATAGAGATGTATCTTTATCATTTTGTGAAAATACTATATTCGCAACACTATCTTTAATCATCAAGCCAACACAATATTCTATAGCATAGTTATTGAAATAAAATGGAACACTATATTTAACTGGTTTATATGTGTTCAACTCTAGGACAACAAATTGATGATAGTATTTACGAGGAGTAGAATATTTTACTCCATGTGTAATACACCATAATTTATTATCATATTCAGCGAATGTAGAAGAACCTCTATAATGTCTAAAAAATTTAGGAGTATCATATTTAACTGTTATATTGAGTTTATTTATAAAACTATCAACTTCGCCAATTTGTAATGGATGCCAATTATAAATAAACAATATTTTTTCATTATTGTGATTAATTGGAATCCAATTTTTTTCACAATTTGTTTCAGTTGGTGGTAATAGAATCTTATTTGCTACATACTTTAGATTATTAATATCATACTCTCCCATTACCATACGATTTGTTTCATTATAAGAAAATTCTCTTGATGTAGCAATATAATATACTTTATTCTTAAAACTAAATAATCGAATATCTTCTAATCCTTTAATACCAGAATGTTGCTGTTTGATAACACTTGTAACTTCATTGTCAAAAAAGACCGGATTACTAACTGGATTCATTTCCTTATCCATATACACAATACTATTTTTAGTTCGAACATTATTAGCATTATTAAATGAATCTCCGTCATACATCATATATGAACCATTTGGTTGAATTCTATAATTTACATAACGTACATTCATTAATGTTTTATTGCCGACTTGTATAATTGCTGAAGATGAGCTACAATAATTATCAATAACCGGAAATCCAAAATTAATAATTTTATCATCATTTGATAACTTTTGAATATAATGGTCGATATTATTATAAACATTATCTTCATGATGAGTATTCTTATTTAGATACATTACACAGCTCTTTAATCCTTCTAATCTTTCATTAGGAAATACCCAATATTGAATAATAGTATATTCATAATCTAATAAATACTTATATACTGATTTTTCAACAAATAATGAATCAAATGACTCTGGAATATTTTTAGCCATCTTATAATAATGATAAGCTTTAATACACATTCCTCTATCTCTAAATAAATTTACAAGCATATGTAGTGGTTCAGCACGTGTCTTTCTAAACTCATAAGCTTTATTAGCCCACATTTCTGCCTTTAGTATATTACCTAATGTTATCCAACATCTTGAGATCATATAATGAGAGAACCATACTTCTTCATCCCATCCTCCAATTACAATTCTTCTTTTATATAATCTAATTGCTTCCTTATGATTACCAGTATCTTTCTGGGTTTGAGCTAAATAAAAATGATAACGACCATTATTTGGTTCATCTTCTATTCCTTTTGTTAATAATTCTAAATCTCTTTGGAATTTATTATCTTTACATCCACCATCTCCTATGTCACTAATATAGATTTCATCTTTTTTTAACCCACCTAAGTCTGGACCATCCCAGTATTCATGAGTAACTCCAACTGATTTCCAACTACCATTTAATTTAATAAATCTTGTATTATCATATTCTATATGTCCATTATCTTGAATAATTTTATATCCATTGTGCGTAAAATTATTTTTATTAAATTTAGATTGAACAATTAATTTCATATCAGCATCTAATAATAGACCGTAGGTATTATCTTGATCCCATCCTAGTTCTTTACAAAATTCAACTGTGTTATTATAAGATATAGTTCGATTATGACCAAAATTAGACCAGGGATTTTGATATAATTTACCAGGAACATTATTTTTATTTAATTCGCTAATATATTCTTTTACGATTGTGACAGTATTATCAGTAGACATTGTATCAGATATACAAAAAGCATCACATATACTTCTTACTGAATCAATACATCTACGGATAATTTTTTCTTCGTTTTTTATCATACTTATTAATATAATTTTCTTATCGTATAATCCAAACATGGTTTTATTGTGATCTGCTCTAAAATATTGAATTAAATCTGGATTATTATATTCAATGTTTGCCCAAATATTAACTTCCCACGTTATCTTACCTTCATCAAGTAATTTTTTTAGTTCGATGTTTTGCTCATCATTAAATTTTTCTATCAAATTTCTTGGAAAAATAGCAATGGTTCCCAAAAATCGCCAACATATTTGTTTAAATAAATTATCGTCTATCAATAATTCTTTATTTCTAAATCCGCCCGGAATTAAAATCTTTTCATACTTCTTTAATTTTGAAAAGTTTTTCTTAAAATGTTCTATATCATTAGTTAATTTTAAACCAGCAAAATCTAGCCAAATTAATGTATCATGTGAGCATTGTTCAAGAGCTAACTTCATAATATAAGATTTAGAATTCATTAATAATAAATAATTAACATTATCTTTTGGATTCTTTGATGGAATTTCTAATGAATTAATTTGATCTTGAGATAAAGTCTTTATTAAGAATAAATCATTCCAATCTAATAAAATAACTTTAAGATTCGAATATTGTTTAAGATCTTCAATTCTTGATTCTAATTTAGAATCTAAATATAATAAAATCTCAAAACCAGTATCAATTAATTTTTGAAAATTCTTAAAATAAAAGTCAGTTTTAGACTTATCTAATTCAAAATATGAAGTAATGAATATATTAGACATATTATAATTATTATAATCATAATAATAAGTATTTTTCTAAATACTTATTATTATTTTATTTTTCTTTTTATATTATATTATAAAAATGGATTATAATTATCTATTATTTATATGTTTAATTTTATTATTATTCATCTTATGTTTATCTTGTGATGACTCTAATAAAGTTGAAAAATTCAGACCTTACTATACAGGAACTAGATTATGTAATAATAGAGGATGTGATACTAGATATGTTCAGGATAGAGGAACATATTATTGTCCTTTAAAAGTCTATAATAAAGAGGTTATAGAAAGAAACTTAATCGAGCCTGTTCCTGCTAATACAGTCTTTTAAGTTTTATGTAAATATAAGAATTTAAAGAAAGTGACTTAAAGCTAATATAATAATATAAATTGAAAGATGTATTATATTGCCAAATACTTAGTTTAAGTATTTGGCACTGACAGGAGGTTTTCGACCTTATTATCATATATGATGTTACATTAATATTAAAAAAATTGAAATTTAATCATATTGAATCTCTATATTTAAAATAAGTAGGACAAAACGATCCTATTTTATACTCCTACAGCAATTTCTTTTTTTGAAATATTTTGTCCTTAGGACAGGAGTGTAGTTCGGATGTTGTATAACGTCCATACAGCAAAAATTCTACGCAACTTAATGTGTGATACCATATATAGTCTATATATATGGTGGGATGGGGATATTGTTAGAATATCCATACAGCAAATCAAATTCTAAAAATTCTTTTGTGGTGGTGGCACTAAATACTCATACAGCAATTTCTTTTCACTTATAGAAATTCATCCTTTGGATGGGAGTATTGTAGAGTGCGAGTCCGAGTAGCGCAATGGATAACGCGTCACCCTTCTAAAGAGAAGATTAAGGTGAAGATTGTGGGTTCGATCCCCACCTCGGATAGATAGCACATTTATGTGCGAGGACAAAAGTCCGAATAGCATTGAAAAATGCGAGGTCCATTAGCTCAGTTGGTAGAGCGTGGTGCTTATACTAATAGAGTATACTTTCAGCAACGCCAAAGTCCCGGGTTCAAGCCCCGGATGGACCAAAAATAGCACACCATTTTATGGAAGTGCGAGGTGAAAGCCAAATAGCATATCAAAGGTATGCGAACACAGGTGTCCGAGTGGTTAAGGAGGCAGGCTTAAGATCTGCTGCGAAAGCGCATGGGTTCGAACCCCATCCTGTGTAAATAGCACATTCGTGTGCGAGGACAAAAGTCCGAATAGCAACTTGTTTGCGATCCGATATAGTCTAATGGTTAGGATAGCCCCCTTTCACGGGGCAGACCCGGGTTCAATTCCCGGTATCGGAAGATAGCACATCATTTATGAAAGTGCGTGGTTCTATAGCTCAGTTGGTAGAGCGTGAGGCTGTTAAAAAATATTCACCTCAAAGTCATGGGTTCAAACCCCATTAGAACCGAATAGCATGCTAGCGTGCGAGGCGAAAGCCAAATAGCATTTAAAATGCGAACACAGGTGTCCGAGTGGTTAAGGAGGCAGGCTTAAGATCTGCTGCGAAAGCGCATGGGTTCGAACCCCATCCTGTGTAAATAGCACATTCGTGTGCGAGATAGAAG
>Ga0214923_10007063_pt1 | contig 12361 bp, 8 predicted proteins | sample LL1510_MetaG_FD_177993 | JGI IMG/M metagenome (GOLD analysis project Ga0214923, IMG submission 177993) | Freshwater microbial communities from Lake Lanier, Atlanta, Georgia, United States - LL-1510 | ecosystem: Environmental > Aquatic > Freshwater > Lake | place: USA: Georgia | collected 2015-10-15
TTTTATTTAAAAGTTTCTTATTAATGCATTCTTTATCAATTGGGACCATTGTTAGATCTATAAATTTTAAATAATTATTATTGATTTTTTTACAATAAATTAAATTTTCAATTCTTATTCCAAAATCGTTTTTTTTATAAAATCCCGGTTCATTTGATAAGATCATACCCGGCAAAATCTTATGATTATTAAAAGGAGATAACCCTTGAGGCCCTTCATGTACATTTAAGAAATAACCAACTCCATGACCTGTTCCATGCGAATAGTTATAGCCAGATTTTAATAAAGTCGTTCTTGCAACTTTATCTATGTGTTTTCCAAGTGTAGTTTTTTTTAATTTATATAAAACAACTGCAATATGCGCTTTAAGAACACTTGTGTAAATTTTTTTTTGAAAATTAGATATTTTGCCAATAGCTATTGTTCGAGTTACGTCAGTTGTTCCGTAAAAATACTGACTACCAGAATCTAAAAGATATAAATTATCACCTTTGATTTGCTTGTTACTTTTATTATTTGCTCTGTAATGAACGATGGCTCCATTTGCGCCAAATGCTGAAATTGTATTAAAGCTTGGATATAAATATTCTTTTTGTTTTTTTTTGAAATTTTCTAACTGATTCTGGGCAGATATTTCAGTTATTTTTTTTCTTTTATAGTTATTTTTTAACCAAAAAATAAATTTAGTTAAAGCAATCCCATCAAATAAATGCGCAATTTTTGTATTATTGATTTCGGTTTTGTTTTTAATAGCTTTTAAAAGGTAAATAGGATCATCAAGATTGATAATTTTATTCGAAGAGTGAATATTCTTTTCATAATAAAAACAGCATGTTTTTTTATCTATTAAAATTCTTGATCCTTTAATTTTTCTTAAGTGATTAACAAAAAGTTCTTCTTTAATAAAAATTACATTTTTTTTGAAAAATTTTTTAATCTGAGGCGTGAGTTTACTTGTGTTTGTAAAAAATAATATTTTTCCATTTTTATTAAATATAATTTTACCATACGTAAGTGGACTAGACATGGAATCAGATCCTCTAATATTCAATAACCAAGCAATATTTTCTACTGCAGTGCAAATTAAATAATGAATATTTTTTGATTTAAGAATTTTTCTTACTTTATTGACTTTGTATAAATAATTTTCGCCATGATATTTTTTCTCTAAAAGATAAAATTTATTATTTTTAATTTTAGATTTATTTTTCCATATTTTATCAATTAAATTATTATTTACAGCTTTTAGATTAATTAAATTATTAGTGACTATATTTTTTAAAAAATTTGAAGTAAAAAGTTTTGGATCAAATCCTATAGTAATTTTTTTATTTATTCTCTTAAGAATTTGTTCCGGTTTTATCTTAGGAACTTCACAAATCTTAAAATCTTTATTTACTTCAGTTTTTGCTTGTAAGGTATAACGACCATCTACAAATAAATAAGATTTATTTTTAAATATTAATGCAAGTGCCGTTGAGCCAGTAAATCCAGTTATAAATTTTAATCTATCTTTATTTTCAGAGACATACTCTCCAAAATATTCATCATTTTTCGGTATTAAATAAGCATCGCAGTTTTCTTTGTGCAAAATATTTTTTAATTGATTAATTTTGTTCATTATTTTTTTTTATAAATTTATCAATTATTTTTTTTTCGCCATATTTTTTAAAATTAATAATAACTTTGTTATCTTCAATGTGAATTATTTTTCCATTTCCAAAATCCTCATGGATTACACTTTCGCCAACTTTAAAAATTGTATTATTATTGTTGTAGCTAATTTTATTAAAATTAGTCTTATTCTTTTTTGCTTGTTTTAATCTTTCCCAACCAGGACTTCTTGAGGGTTTGTCATAGTCAATTTCCTGGTTAAAATCAAAGTCATTTTTCTGGTACTCTGAAAAATTATTTTTCATATTAATATTATCTTTTGGAAGTTCTTCAATAAAACGGGAAGGAAGTGTTGGCATCCAGTCTATGTCCCTGTCTCTTTTGCCTCCATAAATTCTTCTATTATTTACAAAAGATATAAATAATTTCTTTTTGGCTCTAGTAATTGCAACGTAAGCAAGTCTTCTCTCTTCCTCAATCGCTTGATGTCCTTTTTCATCAATTGATTTTTGATGAGGAAACAATCCTTCTTCCCAACCAGGTAAAAAAACCACATCAAACTCAAGTCCTTTAGCGGCATGCATAGTCATTAAATTTATTTTTTCACCATTCCAATCTTCATCTATAGAAGTTTGCAGGGAAATATTTTCGAGAAAATCTTGAAGATTGCTATAGTTTTTCATTGATAATACTAATTCTTTTAAGTTTTCTAATTTACTATCGGCTTCTGGTGTCTTTTCATTCATAAGCATTTGAGTGTAGCCAGATTCATCCAGAACTCTTTCTGTTAGTTCATAATGTGATATTTCTTTTGATAATTTTCTCCATAGTTGAATATCAGTAATAATTTTTTTTAGACTTAAAATTGTTTTTCCATTTGGATTTTCTTGTTCACAGTACACAAGCGATGCTTGTTCTAAATTAATATTTTTCTGTTTAGAAATTTTATGAATTTCTTTAAGAGTAGCATCCCCAATAGAACGTTTTGGAGTATTAATAATTCTCTCAAAGGCTAGATCATCATTTTCTTGATAAATAATTCTAATATAGCAAATAGCATCCTTAATTTCAGCGCGATCATAAAATTTTAATCCTCCAATAACTCTATAAGGTAAATTAATTTTTATAAATCGGTCTTCAAACTCTCTTGTTTGAAAAGCAGCTCTAACTAATATTGATATTTGATTAAGTGAGTTGTGATTTGATAAATTTTTTTCAATTTCATCCGCAATTGCTACTGCTTCATCATATCCATTATTGTAACAGTTAACTTCGATCAGATCTCCTTTAGAATTCTCAGACCATAGTTTCTTACCAAGCCTGTCTTCATTATTAGAGATTAAAGAAGACGCTGTATCTAAAATATTTTGTGTTGATCTATAGTTTTGTTCTAGTTTAATAACTTTTGTATTAGCATTTAGTTTGTCAAAATTTAAAATATTTTTAACTTCAGCACCGCGCCAACTATAGATAGATTGATCATCATCTCCAACGCAGCATAAATTATTATTTTTTTTAGATAATAAATTTAACCAAATATTTTGAATAAAGTTTGTGTCTTGATACTCATCTACAAGAATATATTTAAAATTATTATGGTATAATTCTAGAATTTCCGGCATTGTTTTAAAAATTGTGACGCAATGCAAGATTAGATCTCCAAAATCTACACAATTCATGACCTTCAATCTTTGCTGATAAATTCTATATATTTTTAATGCTATATCTTTAATGTAGTTTTCATTATTAATTTTAACTTCACTTGGAATAAGACCTTTATTTTTCCAATCATCAATAAATGCAGCAACTAATTTCGGTGGAATTTTTTTAATATCAATGTTTTCTGACTCAATTATATTCTTTATTAGCCTCAACTGATCTAGAGTATCTAAAATTGTAAAATTAGATTTTAGACCAACGGCCTCTGCATGACGTCTTAAAATTTTATTGCTAATAGAGTGAAAAGTTCCAAGCCAAGGCAGAGAGGAGGATTGAGCGCTAAGAAGCTTCAGTATTCTCTCTCTCATTTCATTCGCAGCTTTATTAGTAAAAGTTACACATAGAATTTGATTAGCCCAACATTTTTTAGTTTCAATGAGATGAACGACACGCGTCGTTAGAACTTTGGTTTTTCCGGAGCCTGCGCCAGCCAAAATTAATAATGGACCGTCAGTATGAATGACAGCTTCTTTTTGTTGATTATTAAGGTTTAATAAGTAATTTTGGATAGTGGAATTCATAAATCAAATAGATCAAGTTGTTAACATAATATAACAAAAATTAAATGATTCTTAGGCAATTAAAGACTTTAAAGTTATTAAACACTTTAAAGTCTTTTTATCATCATAAAATCTATAGCAGAGCGATGGTCGCGTTCGCTGTTATATTTTTAATTATTTTTTGTCTCCCATTTTTTATTAATCTTGATCAATATAAATCTGAGATAGAAAATCAGATTCAAGAAAAATTTTTTATTAAGACCAAGATTAATGAAAAGATTTCATATAAGCCATTTTTAAGACCTCATATTGAACTCTTTTCAGTGGATATTTTTGAGACTAATAAAAAAGAAGATATTTATATTGGTAATATTTATAAAATTAATCTTCGTATTAATATTTTTAATTTAATTCTTCGAAATTTCAATATTACTGATGTTGAAGTTGTTGATGGAATTATCGAATTAGAAAATAATTATTTCGATAATTTTTTTAAAAATGCAGACTCTATTAAAAATCTTAAAGCAATTAAAATTAACAACTTAGATTTAAAATATTCTTCTAATAAAAGTTCAATAGAGATAAGCGATATTAATAGCGATATTACTTTTGATAAAGGAAATTTGAGAAGATTTGATTTAACTGGAAATCTTTTTAATTTGCCGTTTGAGAGTACATTTCAAGGCTCCAGAAATAAAGATAAAAGTATTGGACGTTTATCTATAAAATCTAATGATCTTAAATTTTATTTTGATGCAGATTTAACTGATATTAATTTTTTAAAAAATGAATTCTTAGGAAATGCAAAAATTAGATTTGCTAATACTTTAAGTACAATTGGATTAAATAATTTAACTTTGCAGTTTAATTTTGATTTAAAAGATGAACATGTTGATTTAAAAAATATTTTAGTTAACTCTTTTTTATATAAAGGGGAGGGGTCTGCAAAAATCGATTTTAAACCGAGACTTGCATTTTTTAGTGAATTTAATTTTATAGATACGAATTTTAAGAAATTATCTAATAGCAATCTTAAAGATTATTTAGTTCATAATAAATTATTTAATATTCATGAAGATTTTTATGGTGTTTTTAAATTAAATTTTAAAAATATGGTCACTAATCATAACCTCTTTTCTGATGCCAATGCTATTATTATAGTTGAAGGGGGAGATGTTAATATTAAAGAATTAAACCTAATTTCAAAATTTAATGATTTATTAAAAATAAATGGTCGTTTCATTACTCAGAACAGGGAAACAATATTTTTTTTCAATTCACAAATTGACCTCGTAAATATTAAAAATTTTTATAAAAATACTAATGGTGCAAGGGAAAAGATAGCACTTTTGCCAAATGCTGGTTTTTCCGGAAAAATGAAAGGAGATTTAAATATGAAAAAGGGAAGAGTGGTAGTGAATGAAATTATTGGAAACAGTAATAAAAAATTTAATAAAAATAATCTTAATATCGTTCAAGAAGAATTTAATCTTCGCTTAAATAAAGATATTTTGAATGTTTTAGATCCAAGAATCTATAGTTTCTTGTTCTAATTTGGATGAGTCATTTTTTTTGGATTAATTAATCGATCGTATTCTTTTTCATCAACTAACCCGCTTTTTAGAGCTTCCTCTTTTAAAGATGTTCCATTCTTATGAGCTTTTTTTGCAATCATAGAAGCATTGTCGTAGCCAATTTTTGGGGCAAGAGCAGTTACTAACATTAATGAACTATTTAATAATTGAGAAATTCTTTTTGTATCTGCCTTAAGACCTTTTAGACAGTATTTAACAAAGCATTCAATAGAGTCAGACAATAACTCTATTGATTGAATCATGCTGTGGCCGATTACTGGTTTAAATACATTTAATTCAAAATGTCCATTTGATGCAGCAATAGTGATTGTTGTGTGGTTACCAATGACTCTTGTACAAACCATCGTAACAGCTTCACATTGTGTTGGATTTACTTTGCCAGGCATTATTGATGATCCAGGTTCATTTTCTGGAAGAATAAGTTCAGCATAACCAGCTCTCGGACCAGAACCAAGAAATCGTATGTCATTTGAGATTTTCATCAAAGCTACAGCAAGAGTATTGAATGTGCCTGATAAATTAACTATTGGCTCGTGACTTGCAAGTGCTTCAAATTTATTTGGAGCAGTTCTAAATGGTAGTTTAGTAATCTTTTTAATCTCTAATGCAATTTTTTTATCAAAACCTTTTTTGGTGTTAATACCTGTTCCAACAGCAGTTCCTCCTTGAGCAATAAAATAAATTTCTTTTAAAGCAATCTCTATACGCTTAATACAGTTTTTAATTTGCATGTGATAGCCAGAAAACTGTTGCCCTAGAGTTAGGGGTGTTGCATCTTGAAGATGCGTTCTGCCAATTTTAACAATATTTTTAAATTTAGTTACTTTTAAAGCTAATTCTTTTTCAAGTAATTTTAGTGAAGGAAGAAGTCTTTTTTTTACATCAATAGCAACTGCTATATGAATGGCACTTGGATAAGTATCATTAGTAGATTGAGATTTATTTACATGATCATTTGGATGAACAGGTTTTTTTGATCCTATTTTTCCACCCAAAATCTCTATTGCTCGATTAGAAATAACTTCATTAACGTTCATATTAGTTTGAGTTCCAGAACCTGTTTGCCAAACTTTAAGCGGAAAATGATCATTAAATTTTCCTTTAATTACTTCATCGGATGCTCTGACAATAGCTTGAGAAATTTTTTTATCTAATGATTTTGATTTAAAATTAACAATAGCAGCCGCTTTTTTGATAATCGCTATTGCTCTTATTATCTCTAGCGGAACTAATATTTTTCCGATTTTAAAGTATTTTAAAGAACGCTCTGTTTGCGCACCCCAATATTTATCGGCTGGAACTTTGATTTTACCAAAACTGTCAGATTCAATTCTTGATGCCATATCAGTATTATCTTATATCACTAATGATAATTTTTAATAGTTGCTAATCAAGTAAAATTTATGAATGTTGTAATTATAGGAGCTACTTTTGGTATAGGTTATGAACTTGGTAAAAAATACTTAGATCAGTGTGATAATTTAATTTTATTAGGAAGAACTCAGGAAAAATTACAAAATTTAAAATTAGAATTTAATTCAAGAAGAACAAAAATATCAACATTTTCTTTAGACGTTACAGATAAATTAAATTGTCAGAGAATCATTAATGAAATTATAAAAGAATTTAAAACTATTGATCTAGTTGTTTATTGTTCTGGTTATTATGAGCCTCATGACACTTTCGATATTAAATTAGATTTATTTGAAAAAACTTTTGCTGTTAATTTTTTTGGTATGATTAACTGCTTTTCAATTTTACTACCTCATTTTAAATTTCAAAAATTTGGACATCTTGCAGCTATCAGTTCGCTTGCAGGATTTGGAGGGCTACCTAACTCTTCATCTTATGGACCTTCTAAAGCTGCTATGATTAATTATTTTGAGTCTATTAAAATTGATTGTGATAAAAATAATATTTCTCTAAGCATTATTAATCCTGGCTTTGTTAAGTCTAGACTAACAGAAAAAAATACATTTGATATGCCATTTATTATGGAAGCAGATAAAGCTGCTGAAATAATTTTTGAAGGATTATTAAGTAAAAAATATGACATTACTTTTCCAATTCAAATGAAAATTATTTTTAAAATTTTACAAATTTTACCAAGACCTATTTATTTTTTTTTAGTCAGAATCTTAACCAAAAATATTTAAATGTTTTTTGAAAAACATGTTTTTTGTTGCATCAATAAAAGACCTGACTCTAATCCAAAAGGTTGTTGTAGTTCAAAAGAATCTGAGAAATTACAAACAGAATTAAAGATTAAGATTAAAAATTTAAAACTAAATAAAAGAATAAGAATTAATAAATCCGGCTGTTTAGATAGATGCGATCTTGGACCAGTAATGGTTATTTATCCCGAAGGAGTTTGGTATTCTTTTAAAAATTCAAAAGATATTGATGAGATTTTAAATTCTCATTTATTAAATAATAAAGTTGTTGAAAGATTAAAAATATAATTCTTATTTTAATGCAGTCACGAGATCTTTTTTGAGATCAGAAATTGTCTCTAAGCCTATAGAAAGTCTTATTAAATTTTCAGTAATACCAAGAGATAATCTTTCATTTTCAGTCAAAATACGATGAGTAGTGGTTGTGGGGTGAGTTACAATAGATTTTGTATCGCCTAAATTATTAGAGATATCAAATATTTTTAATTTATTAATAAATTTAAATGCTTCTTTCTTTTTTCCTTTAATTTTGAAACTTAAAATTGTTCCACCAAGACTTTGCTGTTTTTTAGCAAGAGAGTATTGAGAAAAATTTCTTAAAAAAGGATAAAATACTTTTTCGATTTTAGAATGCTTATCCAAAAACTGAGCAATTTCTAAGGCAGCATTTGACTGGGCCTCTACTCTAATTTTAATAGTTTCTAAGCCTTTAAGCAAAACCCAAGCATTAAAAGGACTAATGGCAGGACCTGTGTGTCTTAAGAAAGGTTTTAAAATATTTTCTTTAAATTTTGCTGAAGATAATATTGCCCCTCCCAAAACTCTTCCTTGCCCATCAATATGTTTTGTACCAGAATAAACAATAATATCAGCACCTAATAAAACTGGTTTTTGTAAAACAGGACTTGCAAAAATATTGTCTACAACAGTTTTGATTTTATGTTTTTTTGCAATATTACAAACAGCTTTAATATCAATTAATTCTAAGAGCGGATTTGAAGGAGTTTCAAAGAAAAAAATCTTTGTATTTTTCTTGATAGCTTTTTTCCATTCATTTATGTTTTTCCCATCTACAAATGTTACTTCAACCCCATACCTAGGAAGAATATTTTTTATAATTTCTTTGCAGGATCCAAACAAAGCAGAAGATGATACTAAATGGTCTCCAGCTTTTAATTGACACATCAACGAAAAGAAAACAGCAGCCATACCACTTGCTGTTGCAAAACAATCCTCAGAACCATCTAGCAGTGCTAATCTTTTTTCAAATGTTTCAACCGTAGGATTTGAGTATCGAGTATACTGAAAGCCTTTCTTGCTACCTTTAAAAATAGCTTCAGCTTGTTCAGCACTATTGTAAACAAATCCTGATGTTAGAAATAACGCTTCAGAAGTCTCGTTAAACTGACTTCTGTTTAATCCTCCTCGAATTAAATTAGTATTAGTTCCAAGTTTTGTTTTTTTCATTTTTCGGTTCTTAATTCCTTCGCTGCTTGCACCATAGTTTCAAGCGCAGCTATTGTCTCAGGCCAGCCTCTAGTTTTAAGTCCGCAATCTGGGTTTACCCAAATTCTTTTTTTATCAATTAATTTAGATGCTTTTTGAATCAGCTCTTTCATTTCATTTTTATTAGGAACTCTAGGAGAATGAATGTCATAAACACCAGGTCCTACTTCATTAGGATATTTAAACTTTTCAAATGTTTTTAATAATTCCATTCTAGATCTTGATGTTTCTATAGAGATAACATCAGCATCTAGAGCAGCAATAGCATCGATAATATCTTCAAATTCAGCGTAGCACATATGTGTGTGAATTTGAGTTTCATCTTTTGCAACAGCAGCAGAAATTTGGAAAGCTTTAACAGCCCAATCTAAATATTGCTTCCAATCATTTTTCTTCAAAGGCAAACCTTCTCTTAATGCAGGCTCATCAATTTGAATCATTTTAATGCCATTGTTTTCAAGATCTTCAACCTCATCTCTTATTGCAAAAGCAATTTGTAACGCTGTATCTTTTCTTGGTTGATCATCTCTAACAAAAGACCATTGTAAAATTGTTATTGGACCTGTTAACATTCCTTTAACAATTTTCTTTGTTTGGTCTTGCGCAAATTTTGACCATTGTACCGTCATAGATTCCGGACGAGAAACATCTCCAAAAATAATTGGAGGTTTTACACATCGTGAACCATAACTTTGCACCCAGCCACTAGATGTAAATGTAAATCCTTTAAGTTGTTCCCCAAAGTATTCAACCATGTCATTTCTCTCAAACTCTCCGTGAACAATAACGTCGATATCTATTTGTTCTTGTTTTTTGATAGCGTCGATTGTTTTAGTTTTTAAAAAATCCTCATATTGTTTTAAGCTTAGTTCATTTTTCTTAAATTTAGCTCTAGCATTTCTTACATCAGATGTTTGAGGAAAAGATCCAATGGTTGTTGTTGGGTATAGAGGTAATTTAAATACTTTAGTTTGTATTTCTGATCTTTTAACAAAGTTAGATTTTCTATTTAGAATCTGCGTTGTAATATTTTTAGCTCTTTGCTTAACTTTATCATCATGAATCAACTCCGACGTTGCTCTGCTCGTGATATCTTTTTTATTTTCATCTAAGTAGTTTTTGATTTCATTATTACCCTTATTTAATGAAATTTTAATATGATTAAGTTCAATAAGTTTTTGCTTGGAAAATGAAAGCCACTTTCTAATTTTTTCAGGAACTTTAGTCTCCAAACTTAGGTCATAAGGCGTATGTAATAATGGACAAGAAGATGAAATCCATAAGTTTTTAATATTTTTTGAATACTCTGTTACAAGTTCAATTTTTTTATTTACATCAGATTTCCAAATATTTCTTCCGTCGATAATTCCAATAGAAATTGTTTTATTGGTATTTTTTAAGGAATTAACATTTGAAATTTTACCGCGTATTAAATCAAAATGAATTCCATCCACATCGCTCTCTAAAATTTCTTTTTCAACTTCAGGATCTAGCTTTTCAAAGTACGTTGTTAAGATAATTTTAGAAGAGCTTGTAAATTTCTTTAATTGATTTAAAGTTTTTTTGATAAGCTTAGTAAAATCCATATTTTGATTTTTTACTAAAATAGGTTCATCTATTTGAATCCATTCAGCTCCTTTTTTATTTAAGCTAGATAAAATCTCAGCATAAACGGGCAATAAATTATCTAATAAATCAATGCTTTTAAAAGATTCGTCTGTGGTTTTTCCAAGACTTAAAAAAGTGAGAGGGCCTAAAATAATTGGCTTAGTATTAAAGCCTAATTTTTTTGCTTCATCAAATTCATCAAAGGGTTTGTTTGAACTTAATTTAAATTTTTGATTTTTTGAAAATTCTGGCACTAAGTAATGATAGTTAGTGTCAAACCATTTTGTCATTTCAAGCGCCGGAACATCCAAATCTTTTGTTTGAGATCCTCGTGCCATTGCAAAATAAGTTTTAAAAGAAACTTTGTCGTCTTTGTGTTTGTATCTTTCAGGAATAGAACCTACTAAACAAATGGTATCTAGAACTTGATCATAAAAAGAAAAATCGTTTGAACAAATATAATCAACCCCATTATCTTTTTGTGTTTGCCAGTTATTTTTTTTTAATTCTGTAGCACACTTTAATAAATCGCTTTCAGAAATTTCAGATTTCCAATATTTTTCAAGGGCATTTTTTAATTCTCTTTTTGGACCTATTCTTGGATAACCGATGCAGTTTATTTTTATCATTATATATATATCTCCTTATTTTTAAAAAATTGATTTATGTTTTGATTGTATTCTTTTTTCTCAGCTTTTTTTTGGTTTATTAGATTTTTACAAACTGCATATGATAGTTCATATTTATTTAGTGTGTAAAAATGAAATTCGTTAACACCCTCCGCCTCAAGTTTATTTATTAAGTCACAGGCCAACTCAGCACCAACGAATTTTTCTTCCTCTTTTAAATTAGAAAACTTATCTTCAATCCATTGAGGAATAGATGTTCCACATTTTAAACTAAAGTCTTTTACTTTCTTAAAATTGCCAATAGGTAAAATTCCAGGAATAATAGGAATTTTTATACCAAGAGCAATTGATTTATCTCTAAACCTTAAAAATTTTTCATGATTAAAGAAGAATTGAGTTATAATTTTATCAGCACCTTGATCTACCTTTATTTTTAAGTTTTCTAAATCCTCGTCTTCGCTTTTAGACTCAGGATGTTTTTCAGGATAACCGGCTACTGCAATCTCAAAATTACCCAGTTTTTTTAAACCCTTAACCATATCAGCAGCATTGATATAGCCTTTTTCATGAGGCTTATATTTTGAGTCTTTTTTTCTTACATCGCCACGTAAAGCCACAATTTTATTAATTCCATTTTTTAACCAATCAAGAGCAATAGTGTTAATTTCATCTTTACTCATATCAACGCAAGTTAAGTGACCTGCGACTGGAGTATTTGAGTTCATTTTTATTTTTTTTACTAAGTAATCACTTTTGTCTCTTTCGCCACCACCAGCACCAAAAGTAACTGATACAAACTTTGGATTAAATACTTCGAGTTTAATAAAACTTTCCCATAGACTTTCATCAGCCGTTTGATCTTTGGCTGGAAAGAACTCAAAACTAATGTTCAAATCTTTGTTCATAATTCATTTTAAACAAAGGTTTTTTTGGAATTTTTCGAAAAAAACCACCAGAATAAAGCGGCGGTTATTATTGCATCGCTTTAGCTGGATTTATATCGCGCCCGCAATTTG
>Ga0214923_10007065_pt1 | contig 12358 bp, 8 predicted proteins | sample LL1510_MetaG_FD_177993 | JGI IMG/M metagenome (GOLD analysis project Ga0214923, IMG submission 177993) | Freshwater microbial communities from Lake Lanier, Atlanta, Georgia, United States - LL-1510 | ecosystem: Environmental > Aquatic > Freshwater > Lake | place: USA: Georgia | collected 2015-10-15
CAATCCGTTTACAAATTAATCACCGCAACTTCCTCAGTTGGGCAGGGTTATAGGTGGCATGGAAATCACAGCGCCACACATTCTGCTGTTCGCACCTTTAGCAGCGGCGCTGGCGATCCTGTTCGGCAGCTGATTCGTGCATAGCTGACGATCCGGCCGGTCGCTTTCGGGGGGAGGCGGCCGGCCAGTCTCTGCCTTAAGCGAGTCTCGGGTTTGTCTAGTTGGTGTTCAGGCCAACTGGGCAGCTGACACCAGTGCCACCCAAGCCGCAGTAGCCGTTAGGCACCTTGTGCAGGTACTGCTGGTGGTACTCCTCGGCCGGGAACCATGTCGTCGCTGGCTCAATCTCAGTTGTGATCTCGCCGTAGCCGGCAGCTTTAAGCATCGGCTCAAACTCATCCTTTGAAGCAACAGCAGCCTCGTACTGGCCTTCGGTCGTGAAGTAGATACCCGAGCGGTACTGAGTGCCCAAATCGTTGCCTTGGCGCATGCCCTGAGTTGGGTCGTGGCCTTCCCAGAAGGTCTTGAGCAGAGCCTCGAAGCTCACCTTTGTAGCGTCGAAGACAACCTCAACGATCTCGTTGTGGCCAGTGTGGCCACTGCAGACCTCTTCGTAGGTCGGGTTGGGCGTGGTGCCTTGCCCGTAGCCGACGCTCGTCACGAACACACCTGGCACCTGCCAGAACATGCGCTCAGCACCCCAGAAGCAGCCCATGCCGAACCGTACGACTCCACTGCCGTCAGGCCAAGGGCCAAGCAGGGGAGTGCCCAGAGTCGCATGGTCGACGGCGAGCGGATAGGACGGTGAGCTGCGGCCGGGCAGAGTTTGCGAGGGGTCAGGGAGCTTCATGCGCTTAGCCATTCGGTCGAGGAACATAAGTTCAGCTTAGAACGCTGGCTGAGGGAGAACTGGCCAAATGCAGGGCGGGCGCGTCTGCGACCGTTCGCGATTGGCCGGGCAAGAGTCGGCCGCAGCACCCGCGCATGGCGGAAGCTGCGGCCTGGAGCTCACGGCGAGGCTGGAATGTTGCCGAAGCTGTCGCACGCACGACCCTTGCAGCCTCTAAGTGCTTCGAGCTGAGCCTTAAGAGTCTCAAGGACCGATGCGTACTTCGGATCGTCCTGTACTGCATTGATTTCGTACGGATCCTTGCTCAGATCGTAGAGCTCGTAGCGGATTGGCAGGTTGCCCCAAGCGGCGATCTTCTCGAGGTGCCAGTGATCGTTGTGGATGCCGCTGTAATCAGGCACGCGAGGATTCGCACCGGTCTCGATCGCGACCGTCCTGTTGGCGTAAGCGTTCGGAGACGTGACCATATTCTGCAGCGCAATGCCGTCCATTGCGCGGCCTGCCGTGCCGCCAGCTGCCTTAAGGATTGTCGGCGCAAGGTCAACGTTCATGGCCGTAGCGTTCACTGTGCGGCCGCCCGTGCTGCTGAAGCCAGGGCCGCTGATAACCAGCGGAACGCGGATCGACTCGTCGAAGCCGAACTGCTTGGAGCCCGGAACACGATGTTCGCCGACGAGCCAGCCGTTGTCAGACGTGTACACGAAGATCGTGTTGCTGAGCTTGCCAGCCTTCTTGACAGCCTTGTAGACGCGGTCAACCATGTCGTCAAGGCCGAGAATTGAGCGGCGGCGGTTTACGAAGTGATCCCTTTGAATCTTGACCCCGGTCGAGTCCAACGGCATGAACCAGTGGCAGGCGCTGCCCTTGGTGGGGTCGTTTACGTCGCACAGGTTGCTGAGTGCTTCGCTGATGGCGGGCTTGTCGCTGATGTCGGCTTCGTTGAACGAAGGCTTATTGACAACGTCCGTGAGCCACTGATCGTCGAAGTTGACGTTCCGATGACGGTAAGCCGGAACTGACGGCACGCCTTCAGCGCCGCCTGTGGCATGCATCGTGTGCGGAGCGTTCGGTGTGAGCCAGAGGAAGAACGGCTTCTTGTCCTTAGCTGCGGAGCTCGACTTAATAAAGCTCTCCGCGTAAGTTGACAGAACATCCGTCTGGTAGGCGGTGCCGTCAAGGTTGGGGTTGGGGATCTTCTTCAGCTGAGCCTTCGTCTTGTTGTCTTCGGCGACCAAGCTCGATGAGCGACAGCCCGCGTAAGGATCGGTCGTGGCGTTGCCTCCCGAGTCGATGCGAGAGCAATGACCGAACACCTTCGGCTTGCCATTGACGTTGAGCCAGTAGCCGTATGCCGAGTACGTGGTGGGGTCAATGCCACCTACCCAGTTGTCCCAGCCTGGTGGAATCTCAGTGACGTTGGCCGGGTTGTTATGGGAGATCAGTGGGGCGTCCGCTGGCAAAGTGCTCGGGTCGTCTTCGCCGTACTGATTGAGGAACTTGCCGATCAGGCTGGTGCGGTAGCCGGCGTTCTGCAGCCACTTCGGAAGTGTGTTGCTCCAGCCACCGTCGTTGGTCGAGTGCTTGAGCTTGTAGTACCCGCCCTCAGGCCAGAAATTCCAAGCTATGCCGTGGTTGTGCATGTACTGACCTGTCATGAACGAGGTTCGTGACGGGCAGCAGAGCGAGTAGCTCACGTAGCTGTTGGCAAACGTTGTGCCAACGCTCGCGAAGTTGGCGTTCATCTTGGCCATGATGCGCGCGTCGTCTTGACGCTGGTCGTCGCTCATGATCACAACGATGTTGGGCTTGGCCGGAGCTTTAGCCGCGCCGGCGGCTGGCATGGCCGAGATACCCAGCAGGGCGCTCGCTGTCAGGGCTACGGCAACTGCAGCCGTTGCCGGACTCTTGATCTTGCTTCTCATCATGCCTCCCGTTGGTCTGTGCTGCTCCTCACGTAGAGGATACGCGACGTCGCGTCACTTTGCCGCAGCAGATTAGTTTACGGCGCTTGGGTTAGGTTGTGTAACCTCTGCGGGTGCCTTCCGGTCCTGTAACCACTGGCCGTAGCCGACTCACAGCAATTGAGTCTCGCGCTGCGATTCTGACTGCTGCCGATCAGATGCTGCGGAGCTGCCCATACCGTGACCTGACAGTCGAGACGGTTATGGCGTCTGCAGGTCTGTCGCGCACGATCTTCTATAGGCACTTCCAAGACATGCCGGACCTGGTTACCGAGGTGTTGCGGCAACTGGGCGATCGCGTTGATCGCCACACAATTGAGTCAGTCAGAAGCCCCGACATGCAACCAACGGAAGAGTGGTTTCGGACGATCCTCGATCCCGTCGTCGGGTTCTTTGTCGAGCACGGACCGCTGATCCGGAACGTTGCCGACGCTGCCGGAGTGGATGATCGGCTCCGCGAGGCCTACGAATCGATCATGCGCTATTTCACCGCTGCCACAGCTGAAGGCATCGGACGGCTTGCTGAGTCCGGTCGCGTCGACGGCGTGGGAGTTGATGCGCTTTCGATGGCATTGAACGCCCTTAACGAGCGATACATGCTCAGGGCATTCGGTACTCAGCCTCAGGAAGACCCGAAGGTGGTCACTGAAGCTCTCGTGCTGATCTGGACCCGCACTCTCCGGATTAGTTAAGCGGCAGCGGGTCGCCGCCTGCCTTGGGGTTTCGGGGCAGGTGGAGGACAACAACGTTTCCGGCGCCGAAACGCCGGAAACGAGAATGCCGCTTTACTTCGCGCCCGTCCAGCCGGCGCCGTAACACGGTGCCGAGCCACACACCTCGACCAAGCGGCCACCAGGCTTGATGTATTCGGCGATCTGATGGCGCAGTGTCGCCATCGTGTTGATGTTGTGGTCGTGCGGGTCGCTGCCTACCCGGTTCGGGGTATCGCCAAGCGGCGGCGCCGGCGTGCCACAGAACGTGTCGCTCGAGCGGATCTTGCAATTGATCGCATCGGGCGAACGGTACGGGCCGATATCCCAAGTGATCAGAGCGTTGTCGTCAAGTGGCATTGAGCCGAGCGTGGTCAAACCCCACGTACCGATCGACTGATTCGTGTCGCGGCCAGCGTCGAGGAACGGCTGGCGTGCCTTCAGCCCGAGTGTTCGGGCCTGGACCATCGTCGCGATGTTCGCCACCTGATGGTCGCCGAAGCTCATCTCCATCAACACGCGCTTCGCCGGGGTGTTCGGCAGCGGGTTGCTGGTGATGTGATTTGCGTAGCCGTTGGGCTCGCCCCGATCCCACATGATCTGCATCAGTGCGAACAACAGCGGTCGCTCTTCGAGCTTCACGTAGCTGGGGTAGAAGTACGGCTTGAACTCGTCGAAGTCAGTTGACCTCGGCAGCAGTAGCGAGTAGTTCATTGCTCCCACGTAAAGCACCGAGCGCTGAATGTCGGGCGACAGGGCAGTCAGGCCGCCGCCGGCGATTCCGCCCTGACTGTTGCCGTAGTAGGCGATGTAGCCGGTGTCGTAAGACGCAGTATTGCCGCCCGAGGTTGGGCGGAACGCAGCGTCGGTTGTAAGACCGCTCGGGTGTGCCATTGCCCGGCCGAGATACATGAAGTTCAGGTACCCCTGCTGCAGACGGTCGGCCATCTTCGGGAAGTTCGTCAGGTCGCCGAGAATTCCGGCAGCAGTTATCTGATCGTCTTCGGGTCCGAAGTCTGCGCCGGCGCTTGCCATTCCGCTCCAGTTAGAGCCGCAAACGAGCATCCGTTCGTCGTTGGCAAGCTGGCGCACGTTGCGCGCGCCCATCTCGTTGATTGATCCGAACAGACCGTGGCCATAGAGGGTCATCTCAAGTGGGCCGTTGCCGTCAACTGCGCTCTTTGGCACGTCGCAGCGGAACTGAGCGAGATGAACGTTGCCAGGGGTCTGCTTCGGCAGGCCGTCGGTGCCGAGATTGAATCTGCCGCCCGTGGCACAGTTGGCTGTCGTGAGGTAGCAAGGAACCTCAATCGTGCCGTCGACTTGACGGATGGTGTCGGGGTCGTTGGGCGTCTCGTTGATGCTCGTGATGTGGAACTTCGGTGAGCTGCCCTGCATGACGCCGTCGGCCATCGTCGTGTCGCCTAGCTGACTGAACGCGTCGTTACGCATCTTCAGTGCGCGTTCAGAGAGGCTCCGCGTGCTGGCAACTGTGAAGTCCCACGCGAGGAAGAGATTCGAGCGCGAAATGCCAGCAGACTTGAGACTCGCGAAGATCGCTTCCATCTGTGGCCTGCGGTTCTCGACCGCGGACTTCTTGCTGACAAGCGCATCGCGGTAGACGCGGAACCCGTCACCGGCTGAGATTGGGTTACCCGACGAATCCTTAAGGCCACGCAGTGCGACGACATAGTGATGCCCGTCGAGGAAGTTTTTCGCAGGGTGGATGATCAGATTTACGGCGCTCTCAGGAGTCGACGCGACCTTGTCGATTGTCGGGTCGGTGTATCCCTTGCCGAGCTCGGCCCAGATTGGCCAACGCTGGCCTGTGGCCGTGTCGATCACGACTGCACCTTGGTTTGCGTCTGAGTACTTCGACAGGTCGGTGGCGTTCACCAAGCCTGAGTTTGCGAACGCGGCACCGTTCGTAAGGCCTGGCACGTGCGTGATCAGCATTGACCCGGGGCTGAAGCCGTCGAACCGGTTGAACTCATCGACGCCGATGTACTTGCGGCCTTGGAAGATTGTTGGCACGGTGATTGGCATCGAGAGAAGCTGGAAGTTCAGCCGCTTGCCACTCGCCTTGGCGGTGTCTTTGGTCGTGAAGTAGTCGTTGGGGAACGGGTACAGGCAGTGCGATGTGTCAGTGATGTCGCACCGAGTAGCAGTGGTCGTGTCGATCGTTGAAGGAATCGAAAGGCACTTAGAAGCGTTGACAGTCAGCTGTGCCTGCCCGGCTACTCCGATCACAACGCCGTTGGCCGAGACAGAGAGCACTCCGGCACTGCACTTCGCCACTTCAGTGCGCCCCGAGCTGGTGAGCGGCAGCGAAACCGTCGCCTTGCCGCCCGAGATGCTGACCGATTGAGTGTTGGTCAAAGCGACCGTGCCCGTGGGGCGGACGATCGAAACTCCGACGGTCGCGCTCGTGCCGCTTCCGCTGAAGTTGACCGTAAGCGCGAACTTCCGCTTGGAGGCGATGGTCTTCTGCGCCGTGTAGCCGCTGGTGAACGTCGCCGACGTTGCCGTGGCTGCTGAAGCGGTGGCAACAGGCACAAGCAGTGCCACAAGCGATGCTGCAGCAGCACACACATAGACGAAGTGATCCCGGCGGGTGCCGGACAGATTTGCCTTCATGAGTCTCTCCTCCAAGAGTTGACCGCGCTAACGCTACTCCTCGCACCGCTGTCCTGTCTAGATCTCACCATGCTGTTGTTGGTACGCCAGCACCACTGCGGCCGCGCGCACCCTTAGGGTTGCCGCATGACAGCTGGCAAAACAAGTGGCAATAAGTGGTTGCCAGTAGTGGTTCTTGGCTTGGCTCAGTTCATCATGGTGCTCGACACAACAGTGATGAACGTCTCGATTTCGACAGTCGTTGAAGATCTCAACACAACAGTCACAGGTCTTCAGCTGGCGATCACCTCATACGCGTTGGTGATGGCGGCGTTCATGCTGACCGGCGGGCGAATCGGCGACATCTTTGGCCGTCGCCGGGTGTTTGCTGTTGGGCTCGTGGTCTATGGCGTTGGATCACTGATCACTTCGCTGTCGCCGAACCTCACGACTCTGTTGTTCGGTTGGTCGTTGGTTGAAGGCCTGGGAGCCACGATGGTGATCCCGGCAATCATGGCCTTGACTGCAGCCACTTATAAGGGCAAGGAGCGGGCAATGGCTTACGGCGTGCTTGGCGGCATCGCTGGCGCCGGAGCTGCGATCGGGCCGCTGATCGGTGGTGCCGTCACCACCTACGCTTCGTGGCGTTACGTCTTCGCAGGCGAGACTGTGACGGTGCTGATTCTGTTGGCAGTCGGCATGCGCTATCTGCCATCGCCCGAGGCAACCGGTGGGCGAATCGCTCCGCTTGAGGTTGCAGTTACTTCGATCGGAATGTCATGCATCGTGCTAGGCATCTTGAAGGCGAGCGAGTGGGGTTTCCTGTCGGCGATCAACCCGCCTGAGGTCGCTGGCCGGACGATTTCGCCGTTCGGGCTTTCTCCAACCCCGTTCCTGGTTGGGTTGGGTGGCGCCCTGCTTGCGCTGTTCATGGCCATCGCGCGCAAGAGCGAGGCAAAGGGTGGAGCCCCGCTGGCAAGCCCGAAGATGCTTCAGCTTCCGAGGCTGCGAGCTGGTGTGGCCGTAACTCTGTTAGTTCAGATGGCCCTCGGTGGCCTGTTCTTCACGCTGCCTGTGTTTTTGCAAGTGACTCTTGGCAAGGATGCGTTCCAGACTGGGCTTCAGTTGATTCCGCTTTCGGTGGCTTTGGTCGTCGCTTCGCTTGCCGGCGCAACGCTTGCGTCGAGAAGGTCGGCGAGGCTGTCGGTGACGCTCGGGTTTGGGCTCATGGGGACAGGGCTGCTGCTGCTCGCGCAGTTTGTCAGTGAGGACTTCAGCAATCTCGGGTTCTCGATCGGCATGGCAGTCTGCGGTGCCGGCATGGGCCTTGTGATGAGCCAGACGAGCAACATTGTTATGAGCTCGGTTGACGACCGAGAAACAGGGCAGGCAGGCGGAGTTCAGGGCACAGGCTTGAACCTCGGTATGTCACTTGGAACGGCTCTCATTGGCGCCGTTCTGCTCGCTGGGCTGACCACTGGGTTCAACAACCAGATCGCACAGAGCAGCCAGCTGCCGGAGCAGGTCAAACAGGAAATTAAGAAGCAGACGCAGGCCGGAGTCGAGATCGTGCCCGAATCAGCAGCTGTAGAAGCTGCGACAAAGGCAGGTTTGCCGCCGCAGCAGGTAAGCGATGTGGCAAACATCTACATTGACGCTCAGATCAGGGCGCTCAGAACAGCCATCGGGATCGCAGCGATCATTGCCTTTGGAGCTCTGTTCCTGTGCAGGAGACTCGACATCGAAACTGGGCAGAGCCCATCTGAGGCAGGGCTGGAGCCTGCTTCAGCGTGAGTAGCTCGCCGCAGGCCCCGCAGGTGGCCGAGAAGGCGTCGGTGTTCGCTGAATTCCGAGACTTCCTTTTGCGTGGGAACGTCGTTGACCTCGCAGTAGCGGTCGTTATCGGCGCGGCATCGGCTGCGGTAGTGCGAAGCCTTGTGAGCGATCTGCTGCTGCCCTTGCTCGCGGCTTTGATCGGCACCTCCGACTTCTCGAGGCTCAGCTTCAGGCTTGGTGGGAGCGTGTTTCATTACGGCAGGTTCATTGATGCAGTAGTCAGCTTCTTCCTGATCGCTGCGGCGATCTTCTTCTTCGTGATCAAGCCGACAGAGAAGCTCTCGAGGTTCGCCCGCGAGCAGGATCCTCCGCAACCCAGCGAGGCTGAGCTGCTGGTCGAGATTCGCGACCTCTTGAAGCGCCAGCAGGCCTGAACAGCCAGTTGGCTGAGCTAGCCGACTGCCGCATCTTCGACGCCGCAGTCGTGTTTCAGATACGGTCAAGTACGCAAGGTGATGTGCGTCACACTTGCAGCACGGCATTTGAACCAACACTGAGGAGAATCGGGTCAGCAATGCGAACCAGAGCAGCAGGGACATCGTCAAAGAACTGGCTTGTGGCGGTTACCGCCTTGGCCGCAACCATGGCCATTGGAGTGGCGCCGGCAGCTGCAGTCACAGCGCCCCGGATCACTGCGCCCGCAACGTTCACTGCACACGGCAGCGTTGGTGAGGCCTACGTAACTGGCGCCAGCCAAGGTGACTCCCTTGTGCTTGTTGACTCTTCGAACAAGGTCGTCACAGCTAGCTCGCAAGACCTCGCCACTGATAGCTTCGGCTCAAAGGTCTTCCATCAGGTAAAGCCTGGCAAGAACTACACGGTTCGCCTCAGCAAGGGCGGCAAGGTTTACGGCACTTCGAAGTTCACGGTGCTTGCCAAAGGCCAGAACCCTTCGGCCAGCTTCTACAAGAACATCAGCTTGCACGAGGGCCTCAACTACGTGAAGGTCCGCGATGGCGTTGAGATCGCAATGACAGTGAGGCTTCCGCTCGGTGCCAAGACACTCGACGGAGCATCGTTCCCAACGTTCATTGAGTACTCGGGTTACGAGACTGCAGCACCGCACAGCCTGATCGACACGATCCCCGGCCTTGGTACTGCAAGCACCAACGATGTTCTGCTGCCTTCGTCTGCAACTTCAGTCGGCTCATTGATTGGGCCGCTGCTTGGCTTTGCGACAGTGAGCGTTCAGATGCGGGGCTCCGGCTGCTCGGGCGGAGCTTTCGACCTGTTCGGTCTGCCAACAAGCTACGACGGCTACGACGCAGTCGAGACAGTGGCAGCTCAGCCTTGGGTCAAGAACCACAAGGTTGGCATGGGTGGCATCAGCTTCTCTGGCATCAGCCAGCTGTTCGTCGCTGGCACGCAGCCCCCTCACCTTGCAGCGATCTCGCCGCTTTCGGTGATGGACGACACCTACACCGCAACCGGTTACCCAGGCGGCATCTTCAACAAGGGCTTCGCTCTTTCGTGGGTCACTGACCGCATGAACAACGCACAGCCTGCACCTGCTGGTGGCCAAGGCTGGGCCAAGTACCTGTCGTCGACTGACCCGGCAACAGGGCAGCCACGCGATGCCCATTGCCTTGCAAACCAGAACCTGCGTCTGCAGACGATCGACGCCGTACAGCAGAGCCGCGACAACCCGTACCGCCTACCGGCCCTGTTCGACGATCGTGCTCCAGCAACTTGGATGAAGAACATCAAGGTGCCAGTGTTCCTTGTCGGTCAGTTCCAAGATGAGCAGACAGGCGGGCACTTCGTCGAGTCGCTCGGGGCACTGAAGAACAACAAGAAGGTTTGGCTCAGCCTTCAGAACGGCGTTCACGCTGACTCGCTCGGGCCGAGCACAATGACTCGCTGGGTTGAGTTCATGAACCTCTACGTTGCCAATCGGATCCCCAAGGTTTCGGGTCTGATCACGTCGTTCAGCAGTTCGCTCTACCAGCAGCTTGCTGATGCCCCGGCTCTGCCAGTCGCACAGTCGCGATTTGCGACGATGGCCGACACGGCAACGAACCTGCTTAAGGCTCGCAAGGAGTTCGAGAAGGACGCCCGCGTCCGCGTGCTGATGGACAACGGCGCAGCTATTCCCGGACAGCCAGGTGCGATTGGCGCAGCTTGGGACCTCAACTTCCCAACCTGGCCAGTCTCGACTGCAGCTGCCACGACTTGGTACTTCGGTGACAACGGAGCCCTGACACAGACGAAGCCTTCGGCTCAGTCGAGCGTCTCGTATGTGTCAGACCCGTCAGCCCGCCCGAAGCAGACGCTCCCCGGTGGCGGCGATGCTTGGAAGGCACAGCCAAACTACAACTGGGCACCAGTTGCAGCAGGCAAGGGCCTTGGCTTCACTTCGCCAGTGCTGACAAAGGACTCGGTGATCGTTGGTTCGTCGAGCGCCAACCTGTGGGTTCAGTCAAGCAAGGCCGATACCGACCTCCAGGTTGGTGTCAGTGAGGTGCGCCCCGACGGCAAGGAGACGCTGGTGCAGGACGGATGGCTGCGGGCGTCGCATCGCAAGCTTGATGCTGCCAAGTCAACTGCACTCAGTCCGTTCCCAACGCACCTTCAAGGTGACGCAGCGAACCTGCCAAGCGGCGAGTACACGCTTGTGCGAGTACCGGTCTATGCGTTCGGCCATGTGTTCCGTGCCGGCTCACGCATTCGCATCACAGTTATGGCCCCAGGTGGCGATCGCCAGATCTGGGACTTCGACACCATCGAAGACGGCACCACAACTAACACCCTCTCGCTCGGTGGCAGCAAGCCGTCGGCAGTGGTGCTTCCTGTGATCCCGGCTGCAACTGCCAAGGGCACTTCGTTGCCACCAGCCACAGCGCTGCGTGGTCAGCCAAGCCGCACCTACGCAGCTGCCACCAACGGCGGCTGAGTTAACTGACTGAACGTGGGCCCCGCGAGTGCGGGGCCCACAACGTCAGCTCAGCTGATGAGCCAGTTAGGTGCCCAGACAGGGTCTGTCAGCACGCTTGGCATGCTCGTGTTGTTGCCCTGAGTCAGCTGGTTTGCAACTGCGAGGATTACCCAAGTGTTCGCCTCGTTCAGCCCATCGGCGAACGGGTGCGAGCAGGTGTTCTTCGGAAATCGCGAAACCTTTGCTGGGCCGCTGTGATCAATCGCATCCTTGATCGCTGCAAACGTGACCGAATCCATTGCTGTCTGGATGTGCTTCGTCTTGCGGCCCTTGCAAACGCTCTGGATCAGGATGTTTGATGCGCCCTTGAGCGAGGACGTTGGCTTTGGCCCGCTCTGTGGCTGAACTGTTTCGTCGGTCAGCGAGCGAACTGTCGTCCAAGACGTGCTGCCCGGTGTCTCATCTGGGTACTTGGCAAGCTGCTTCTGGAAGTTGCTGCCAACGCCCTGCTGCCAAACGGCTGGCGGGCAGCCACCGCGGGCAATGCAGCCTGCGGCTGTGAAGGTGTTCGTTCCGTGCTGAGTGCCGGCAGCTGCAATCACATCGCCGACCTTGTTGCGAAGGCTGGGCCAGTAGGTGAGGGCGACTCGTGGAAGCAGGCCACCTTGGCTGATCCCGAACACTGCGATTTTGCGGCCGGACTGTGCGTACTCGTAGCGAATGGCGTTTACGAGGTACTGCACTGAGGTCTGAATGTTTGCGGTGGTGTTGTTGGGGAAGTCCACAGCGCATACGGGGTGGCCATAGAGGTCGAAGGCGTCCTTGCCGAAGGCATATGCGTCTTCGCCAGTTGCGCCGGTGCCGGTCACGAGCATGATCGGGGTCAGCGTGGTGCCTTTGAGAGCTGGGCCGTGGCAGTGAATCGCTGCGTCGAGGGTTGATTGCGAAACCGTCAAAGCCGGTTCTGCGGCCGAAGCCGAACCGGGGATTGCAAGAGCTGCAGCTGCAGCGAGAGTCATTAGGTATTTCATGGGCGAAGACACTACCTGTGCCCCTCGGCGCCGCGTCGCACACGGCGCAGCAGCAGAGGTCGGAGGCGGTTCAGCAACCGCCTCCGCCTGTGACGCTGACTCTTACTTGCGTGCGTACGAAGCGACCGGCGGCTCTACCGGGGTCACTGGCACGCTGAGGCTGTCGAGGCGACCCTTGGCGACCGCGAGTACCACCCAGCTCAAGGCTGCGTCGAGCCCAGTGCCGAACGGGTGCGAGCAAGTCTTCTTCGGGAATCGCGACACCTTCGCTGGGCCCGAATACTTGACTGCGTCGAACAGTGCCTCGAAAGTAACTGAGTCGAGCAGTGCGCCGATGTGGCTGGTTGTCCGCCCCTTACAAACAGCCTGAATCAAGATGTTCGATGCGCCCTTGAGCGACGACGTTGGGTTGGCCCCTGACTGTGGCTGCACTACCTCGTCGGAGGTTGACCTGATCGTCGTCCAAGATGTTGGCCCCG
>Ga0214923_10007067_pt1 | contig 12357 bp, 12 predicted proteins | sample LL1510_MetaG_FD_177993 | JGI IMG/M metagenome (GOLD analysis project Ga0214923, IMG submission 177993) | Freshwater microbial communities from Lake Lanier, Atlanta, Georgia, United States - LL-1510 | ecosystem: Environmental > Aquatic > Freshwater > Lake | place: USA: Georgia | collected...
CCTTGAGTTTTAACCCGATAAAACCTTCTTTCAGCTCCGAACCAACTTGGGCAGCATAGGCTCTTCTTAATGAATTCAAGGCCTTTGCTTTTTCTATGAGCCCCTGTTCTTCTTGGTTCATTTTCGTCTCCAAATCCAGGATTTCTTGTGTTAATTGATGTAAGGCCGAACTCCTTTCGGAAAGATCATCCTTCAATACAAGTAAAGCTGCTTGGTTGGTTAATCGGTGTTTATTGAGAAGGCGATTAAATTCATCGACTTGCGATAGCATTTCTTGGGTATCCAAGGTATCATCGAGTAATGCTTCTTTTTTGGTGGTGGCTTCGTAACCTAATTCCTGCAATCTAGGAACGATCTCTTGCATAATATCTTTCAAATTCGAAAACGCTGGATCGTCCTCAGCGGTTTTTTGCAACTTCGCATTAAGGCTTTGTAAGGTAGCCATATACTCTCCTTCAGCACAATGAATGAGGGCCTCCAAAAGTTCGATTAATGATTGTTTTTGCTCTTGTCGCGCCAAGGAAAGCGCCAGTTCTTCGTAATTCGTGTCTTCCAAGTGCAAGGCTTCGAGTTCATTCAGCAGAAAGGTATCATAGTCTTGTTTGGCCAACCATTGAGCCTGTTGCTCTTGAAGCGAGGAAAGGCGGGTTTTCTGTTGAAGAAACATTGCGAAATGGGTTTGGAAATCACGGTATAACGCGGAAGTTCCCGCTAAGGCATCTAAAAGTTGTAATTGATAATTTTTGTCTTTTAATTCCAGCGTATTGTATTGCGAGTGAATCACCAAGAGGTTATTCATGACCGATTTCATGTCCTGCAGACTTACCGGCGTGTCGTTTATGAAGGCTCTGGAGCGACCATCGCTTTGAATTTCCCGACGCACCACAAGTTCTGACCATACCTCCAACCCTAAATCCTGCAGCTTGTTATGGGTTGTTTCATTCAACGAGAAGACTGCTTCCACGGTGCTCCGATTGGATTCAGGGCCAATTAATGAAAAGTCAGCACGATCACCTCTGAGCAGTCCAAGAGCTCCTAGAAGAATGGATTTTCCAGAACCAGTTTCTCCCGTGATAGCTGTAAAACCGGCATGAAAATCCAACTCCAGTGCATCGATTAGCACAAAATTTCGTACTGCCAGCTTTCGCAACATTTACTGAAGAATTTCCTGATATTTAGAAGAATTGGAGGGGTCCAAACGCTTGAGCAGGGTAACAAAATCGGTTTTTTCTTTCACCTCCGAATCCGAAAGGATGCTCTTGAGTTCATCCCGTTTACACAGCAAGTAATTGACGACATTCGGGGAATTTGGACGCACTTGCACCACAGTATTCAATTTCGAAAGCGCATCATACAAGGCTTTTTTACCCTTTACTTTGTCTTCATACATTTGATCCATTCCGTTTCGGTGATAGGCATAATTACAGTCGCGAAGGGGTTCAAAAGCAGCCTGTAGGATGTTATCCACGAGCCAAAACCGATTACGTTTCCCTTGTTCACTGGATTTCCATCCAGAAAAACCCGAATTTTGAGCATTGGATACAATTTGCTGGCATTCATTAAAATACTTACTTCCCCCTTTGCTTGAGAACGAGTCATAATCCATTCCCAAAATAAAATAGGCATAATAGGCCATAATGGAAGACAAATTATCCCTGAATTGATTCGGCGTATAGGTTACTAAGGTATTTCGGGAATAACTAAAGGCCAAGTCTTCATCTCGAAAATTGAATAAAAGCGTATTGTAATTTGAATTGAACACGGGGCGAGTAGCCTGAATCTGAATGGCTCCGACATAGGTCCCGGAACTCGGTATTTTATTGATTTGAAGCTGAATAGCACAATTGATGCGTTCCTCCGCAGTGAAACGATCTTTCGTCCATTGGGTGTTGTTCATTAAATCCGTAAGGACCAATTCCAGTTCTTTGAAAATGTCCAATTCCGTAGAATTCACTTCCAGACTAGCTTCTTTAATGATGGAAATCTTGCAGTTCAATTCTTGCGCGCTGATAAGAAATCCAACGAAACAATATAAAGCAACGAAAAAACAACGACTCATCGGTTATTGATTATGTAATCTACAATTTCCTTTGCCAAGCTTGTTTTCGATGCTAACGGAAACGCAAGGTCTTGACCGGCTTGGTCGAAAATACGAATTTTATTGGTATCCTCGTTGAATCCAACGCCCTTTTCGCCTAAAACATTTAAGATAACTGCGTTCAGATTTTTCTTTTGAAGCTTCTCCAAAGCATACGCCTCACCCATGCTGGTTTCCAGGGCAAATCCAACGAGATATTGCGTGGTTAATTTATGATTACCCGCCCAGGCTAAAGAATCTTCGGTCTTTTCCAATGTCAGGGTTAACGGTTCTTCGGTCTTTTTAAGTTTCTCTTTTACTACCTGGGAGGGCCGATAATCGGCAACTGCGGCAGCAAAAACTCCAAGGTCCATCGAAGGCCAATGCCTTTTCGTTTGTTCAAACAATTCTTGGGCGGTGTTTATTGAAACCAATTCCACCAATGGGTGCTGCAAAGTTAACGGGGTGGGTCCTGAAATCAAGGTTACGCTGGCTCCTTCAACGGCCAAGGCACGCGCAATGGCATACCCCATTTTTCCCGAGGAACGATTACCCAGGAAACGAACTGCATCAATGGATTCATAGGTAGGACCAGCAGTAACAAGCGCCTTTTGTCCTTTCAATCTTAGCGTTGCTTGGGTTCCCTGAAGAATCACTTTTGCCAGTGTTTCGGGTTCAGGCATTCGTCCCTCACCGACCATCCCACTCGCTAATTCTCCAAATTCTGGGGGAATAATCGTTACGCCGTCTTGGCTTAAAATCTCCAAATTGCGTTTTACCGTAGGATGTTGGAACATTTCTAAATCCATGGCAGGAGCAATTAAGGTGTGCTTTCGCATGGAAAAATAGGTAGCTAGCAGAAAATTATCGCAAGAGCCTTGGGCCATTTTGGCTAAGGTATTGGCTGTACAAGGGGAAATTAGCAGCAAATCGGCCCATTCTGCGTATTGGACATGGTTTTTCCATTGGCCGGTTTTTTTGTCCCAGAAATCGATGGCTACCTCGTTTTTGGATAAGGTGGACAGCACTAACGGGCTAACAAAATCTACCGAATCGGGTGTCATGATGACTTTTACCTCATGCCCTTGTTGAACGAGTAAACGCACCAACAGGGGAATTTTGTAAGCGGCAATTCCAGCGGTAACTCCGATAAGAATTTGCATGTTTTCGAAGGGTTACTCCGAATCAGGATTTCGGAGATACACTTTATCTTCTAGCATTTCCTGCATGGCCAATGCTGTAGATTTGGGTAATTTTTCGTAATGTTTGGAAATTTCTATTTGCTCACGGTTTTCGTAAACCTCTTCGAGCGAATCCGTAGTGGTTGCGAACTCTTGCAATTTTTGAACAAGTTCCTCTTTTAAATGCGTACTAATTTGGTTGGAACGCTTGGAAACCGCTACAATTGACTGATACAGGTTTCCTGTTTTAACTTCCAACTCAATAACATCGCGGGTAATGGTTGACTTTTCGGCGTTAAGGTTTTTGTAACTCATTGATTTTACTTAAAATTCATAATCCTTTTCCAACGGCTTCAACAATAACTTCAACGAAGAAAGATAGGAGGAGCTTGGAAAATCAGCTACGAAGGTACGATATCTTTGCAAAGTTTCCTCAATTCGTTCCTTTTTTTTGCTTTCGATACTGTTTTCTGCTAATAAGTAAGCGTTTTTGATACTTGCCATACGTACTTCTTCTTCGTGAATGGAAAGGGGGAATTTTTCCATAAATAAATCCGCATAACTCACGGCTGCCTTATAGTTCCCGGTTTTGTCGTAGAGCATTACTTTGTTGTAGTCTTTAAATTCGAGTTTATAGGCAAGGTCATCAATAATTTTGTTGCACGAATCAATCAACGGAGAGGTTGGATATTTATCTATAAAGGCTTGGACTGCATTAAGCGCCTCGTAGGTTTCGGTTTGATCCAGGGACCATTTAGGGGAATTATTTACACTGCACATAGCCGTTAAAAACAATGCTTCTTCGTTGTTTAAGGAATAAGGAAACCTTTGTATATATGATCCAAAAAAATATCCCGCCATGTAATAATCTGCTTTCGCATAATAGCTTTTAGCCATTAAAAAATAAGACACCTCCCCTTCCTTTGTTTTAGGAGCGTGCTGATATACTTGTTCGAAAAGTACGATCGCTTTTTCGTACGCCCGTTTTGAATCGTCCTGATACAATGAATTAGCCATGGAAAATTTCTGATCGTAATCATCGCTTTTTACTACCTTGTTGTAGGGGGAACAAGCCAATAACATAAAAAAGACTCCCAAAACAAACGCTACTTTCATCCTTATTTTATTCTCAAACTTCGCCCAATCACCAAGGTGGAGGTCAAAGTTATTCCATTTAGTTTGCATAAAGTCCCAACAGTCGTATTATATTTCCGTGCAATTTTCGACAAGGTATCTCCGGACCGAATTTGGTGATATTTTTTTTGAGCGGTTTTAATAGCGGGCCGTACCACCGTAGGTGCAATCACGGAGGCAACCGAACTTTCAACGGTCTGAGAATACTGTTGGTAGGCTACTTGTTCCGAAGATAGCACCTCCACTTCTTCACTTGGCTTTGCCCCGGGACGAAACAGTTCTTTATGGAGAAACAAGTTCTCTTTCCTTAACGTAAGATGTTCAAAATCAATAATTTCTTCTGGATTCATTGGCTCCTCGTAAAAACGTACTTCCATGTGCAAATGCGGTCCAGTAGACCTGCCTGTATTTCCTCCTAACGCAATTGGTTGACCCACTTTTACCCATTGGTTTGGAGCGACCAAAAACTTACTTAAGTGCGCATAGAAGGTTTCCAAACTGTTGTAGTGCCTAAGAATCACCAGATTTCCAAATCCGCCGCTGTTGTACTTGGCATATCGCACCTTTCCTGAAAAAACCGCATAAATCGTATCCCCAACGTTTAAATCCAAATCAATTCCGTTGTGGTATCTTCCGCTTCGTGGCCCGTAATGTGAGTTCACCTTGATTTTCTTCATGGGAAAGCAAAAATCCAACTGACTATCCGTGCCATATTCGTTCAAGCATAACCAAATAGTATCCTTCATGCGTGTTAGATCATTGGATTCGGTAAAAACTGTCTCATTCGACCATGATTGAGTGATTGGCGGATTATACGTGCTCACAATCGCATGAATTCGAGGATTCAACACCCCGGTAAATGAAGGATCATTGGCCAAGGTCCAAGTGTGATCTTCATGTAAAATAAGGGTTCCTTTTTCCGTGTTGATGGTATCCAAGAAGGGTTGAGCAAAAAAACCCAACGGAAGGAACAGTATTCCAAGGATTACGCGGTGTAATAACATGGGCATCTGGTCAAAGATACCATAAAATTTCTACAATTCCCGAACCGAAGTGATGGTGATGTTAAAGAAAACTCGCTCATTGGGCTGAACCAGATTACCGTATCCTTGACTACCATAAGCTTGTTCCGACGACAAAAGCGCAAAGATGTGTTGATTTGGACGGGCGTTTTTAAGCAAAAAGCGCAATCCTGGAACCACGTTTTTTTGTCCAGGTATGTACGAGAGGGTAAGGTGCTTTCGGTAGGTATTTTGCACGTTGGGATTCGATTTGCAACTAGCAATAGCCTGATAAAAAATTTCCTTATCCTGCGTACCATCCAATGGATGCGGTTTTCCTTTGTCAAAAACCCAGTATTTAATTCCGTTAGCATCCCCGTCAGGGCTTACTTTGGCAAGCACTTTAACATACAACCAAACTTCAGAATTTGGCGGTACGATATTTTTAATTCCCGCATTTCCATATGCCATGGAGGCAGGAATTACTATTTTAGCAAAATCCCCTACGTGCAAATGCTTTAACCCAAGGTCCCACCCTTTTATTTGCATATTATAGCCAACTAAGTAGGGAATAAAAGGTAATTTAACCCGGTTATTTCCATCGATTATTTTTCCATCAGGGAGTGTTAAGCGGTAGGAAAGCAAACACACATCTCCGTCTTGAAGGCTTGGGATGGTTTTAAACGGCGCATCAATCCATTCCACTTTCAATCCTCCTTCAACTACTTTTTTTTCTTTGATATTCTTTGCATCAAATTCCTTGATGGGATTATCCTCATGTTCCTTTTTTGGAGGTTGCTCGGAGTTGGGTTGTTTAGGAACAGGTGGCTTTCCCTCGGAAGCAGGTTTCTGAGAGCACCCCAAAATTAAACTCACACAAAGTGGAATTACGTATCGAATGTTCATTGGATATCCATTAGTTCAACATCTAACAATAAAATGGACAAGGGGGGAATTTTATCCAAATCCCCAACCAAGCCATGGGCTAAGTGACTCGGAAGGATCAGCTTAGCTTTCTCGCCTTTTCGCATCAGTTTTAACGCTTCGTTTAATCCAGACTCCCGATCGTTATGGTCAATGGGAATTTCCTCAAAAAAAGCCGAATCCGTTTCGTAGCAAACCCGACCGTCGAGCAATGAAATTTTCACAATGGCTAACGCCGTTTTTCCTGGAATCCCTGGAGGATTTTTGGGAACCGACCTTACGATTTGATAGCGTAAACCGGAGGAGGTCATGGACATGGATAATTCCTTGTGATGTTCCAAATAAACACCAATTTTCAATTGTTCGCGTTCATTGATTTCCTTTTGGTAGGATACAGAATGGTTGTTCGACCATTCGGGAACCGAAGAAGGTTTAGATGCTTCTTTACACGAAAGGATCAAGCATAAAAGTGCCCAAAAAAGGAAATGCATCGGCAATTAAAAAAGTTCATGGATTAAACTCAACAACTTGGTGATGGTTACGTCCATCGTATCCTCAGAATATCCCCCTGCTGCATAGTGATGTCCCCCACCGTTGAAATGATTTTTTGCGAAATTATTGACGTAAACCTCATCTTTCGAGCGAAAAGACATTTTAACGCCGTCGGATTTTTCCTGGATCAACACCCCTACTTTGATTCCTTCAATGGAAAGAATGACGTTAACCAGGCCTTCCGTATCACCCGATTGATAATGAAAGCGTTGGAGTTCTTCCTGCGTGAGCGCGATGTAACCTACCGGCAAGGCAGATGGATGTTGATTTAGCAAGATTAATTTTTCACTCACCGCGAAGCCTCGTAATTTAAGCTGATCTACACGGTTATGATCGAAGACTGCCTGGTGAATTTTCCAAGGTTCCGTGCCATAACCGATCAATGAGGCTACAATACGGTGGGTATTGGCATTTACCGAAGGGAAACGAAAAGATCCTGTATCGGTCATGATACCCAAGTATAGGGCCCGTGCTGCGTTGGCTTGAAGGGCTAAGAGCAGCTCCATGGATTCAAAACACTCGTACAGTAACTGGCAGGTAGACGAACATTGTACTTCAGAAATTAAGATGTCGGCAAAATCCTCGGGATGCGTGTGATGATCGATGAGTACTTTCGTTCCGGAAAAATTTTCAACCAGCGTTTGCATTTCACCTACGCGACTTACCGCGTTAAAATCCAAACCAATAAAGCAATCTGCACTTTGGAATCGTTCCGCAACAAGCTCGGGTTGCTCACTGAAATAGCGACAATCTGTCGCCTGCAAGAATGGCTCAAGGTTCTTTGCGGGAGGGTCGGGCAACACCACTTCAACGCTTCGCCCTAAATTTTTCAGTAAAAAATACAATCCTGAAACACTACCCACCGCATCACCGTCGGGTGATTTATGGGCTGTAATCAAAAATTTACGGTGACTAAGAAAGAGTTCTTTAAGAGCTACAAGCGGTTGGTGCATGCTCAAAATTACTCCTTTTTCTGCATTTGCGCGTCTTCCTTCGCATCCTGTTCCATGATTTTTGGAGCATCCTTTTTGTTCTGAAGGTTGTCCAATAAATCCTCAATTTGCGACATCGAGAGGCTCTTAGCGATAATTTTTTTGTCTTTATCCAAGATGAAAACCTTTGGCGTAGAGAAAACATCGTAGGTGGTTTGGTAATTCAAGGACTCCAAGGTGGTGGGTTTTCCTGGTTCTCCGGGGTAAAGCGGAACCAAAGATTCCGGTTTTTCTTTCGCGGTCTGGTATAATTTATCCGTTACTGCTACATTTATAAAGTTCAATTTATTATCGCGAATGAACTTCTTCCAAGATTCGAAATCTTTCCCGATGGCTTTACCCACCGCGTAAACTTCTACCTTTCTCGCTTTCATCTTTTCTTGATAGAGCTTTGCTAATTTAGGGGTAATGGTTTTACAATGACCGCATTCCGGATCCCAGAAGTACAAAATCGTATATTCGGCAGGCAAGGTATGTAAGTTAATCCACTTGGTGTCCGAAGTATCTTTGAGAATTAGGTTTGGTGCCTTTTCGCCAAGACAAATGGCTAATTTTTTGTCCAAATCTTTGCACAGTTCTTCATACTTCGATTCATCTACCCAAAAGGAAGGGTGTTTACCTTCGGCGTTTTTCGAACAATAGTAACGATCTAACATGTGATAATATACTTTGTCCATGCCCATTTGTTGGCTTTTACCAAAGGTTTGAGCAATCCAACCGACACAATATTCAAAAGTTCTTGTTTTCGGGTTTAACTTATCACAAAATTGAAAGGCGTGATAAATTACGGTATCCCAATGTTGGATCATCATGTTTTTGCTGAAATAATACTCCAATTTATTATGAAAAATGGGGTTGTTGACCAATCGTTCATCCATTAGGTCGACATTATCCCAATAATGGGATTGAAAGTAACGGAATTGAAAGCTGGAATCCGTAATTCTTCCTTTTTCATCCTTCGGGGCGTCAGGGATTACAATATCTATCGACATTTTCACAATTTTCGCCACCAACTTCCCTGAATTTTTCGCTATGAGGTCATTTTGGTAGGCAAGCACATCTTTATTGATTAAGTCAATTTTATCTCCCAATTCTTTATACTCTTTATCTCCCGACTTAAACTTACTTCGCTCCTCCCCCAACTTCCCAGCCGCAGTTTTCTTTTCGGTTATATAATTCACGTAAGGAATAAAAACTTTGTTTTCCTCGGATTTTTTGACCACCAAATTTTTGTTGAATTCCACCCCTGTTGTACCCGAGGTTTCCAACCAGAGTTCTTCGTTATTGTAGATAAATTCAAAGTATTGTTGACCCGGAAGTAACAATCCTAAAATTCCAGGCTTTTGTTTTGCTCCGTTGAAAACCACTTCACCGTTTTTCATCATAGCGGTATCAGCGTAGTAAAGTCCTTTTCCGAAATACTTGATAAGGTTCACGACGGTGTCTTTTTGACCGGTCACCTTAATCCGAATTTTCTGTGCGTTCAGGGTATTGAATGAAAACGCAAAAAACAAAAAAACGAGAGCAATGGAGCGTACTGGATAATTCATAGGTTTACTTTTTTTGTAAAATTCAAATTTTTTATGCGAGCTGAAAAGACCTTTAACAAATTTTTAACCACAATTAACTGCTACAAAAATAAGCAACTTAATGGTCAATGGTACTTTTCTATAGAATCCTTAAGTTGCTCGAACAACCCAACAGGTTGCAAAGGGTCGAGCTGCGTCAGTTGGTCGTATCGACTCAACCACGTTAATTGACGTTTGGCATAATTTCGAGTATGCTGTTTTATGGTATTTATCACAAATTCTCGATTCGTTTTTCCCTTAAAAAAATCGATCCATTCCTTGTAACCCACCGTATTCATTGGAGCCAGATGAGCCAAGTGATTCAATCCAAAAACTTCCGCTTCTAATCCTTCCAAAATCATTTGATCAACGCGTTGATTTATGCGGCTATAAAGCACTTCGCGAGGCCAAGAAATTACGAAACGCAGCACTTCAAACGATGTGTTGGTCTTTTTTTCTTGAAACGACAACCAAGATTTTCCCGAACCGAGGCTTACTTCCAAGGCCCTCAGTACACGACGCGAATTTTTGAGATCAATATGCTCAAGAATGGTGGGGTCACGTTGGGCTAATTGTTCCACCAAAGAATCCAAGCCAAATTGGGCCAAATCGCCCTCCAGGGATTTTCTCAACTCAGGATACACGGGAACGGGATCCATGCCTTGAAGGAGTGCGTCAACAAATTGTCCTGAACCCCCTACAACTACGGCTATTCCTTTCGCATGTAATAACTTGTGCAGAACTACAGAAGCTTCGTTATAAAAATCTTGCACGTTCATTGGGTCTGATATCGACCGATTATTCACGAAATAATGAGGAACCTGTTCAAGCTCCATGCTTGTCGGCTTTGCCGTACCGATATTCATTTCCTGATAAAACTGCCGGGAGTCAGCCGAAATAATGGCAGTTCCAAAAGCCAGCGCCGTTTCTATAGCCAAAGCCGTTTTTCCAGAGGCTGTTGCTCCTTGAATACATAAAACGGTAGGTTTTAAACGGCCTTCCAACTGAGATAAATTTGATAAACCGTATTGGCATATTGACCGGCGTGCCCATGATAAGGCCCCGATTTAACCAAAGGGTCTAGGTAATATTTAGGTAAGGAAAGGTTGTTTACCATAAGCTGCACGTTATCATCCCATACCAAGGGGTTTAACCCATATTTTTCTGCCAATCGTTGGGCATCCATCACATGACCTTGACCTGCATTATAGGAGGCTAGCGTGAATTTAATTCGTTGTTCCTCGCTGGGAATCTTGTTCCAGTTTCTATAGGTATTATAGACCAATTTGCATCCTGCACGAATTTGTTGCTCCGGAGTGGACTTACCGTCGATTCCATATTTTGCTGCCACAAAAGGCATAAACTGCATAATTCCGTATGCACCCCCTGCCCCTAAAGCGGTAGGATTAAATCCGGATTCTTTGAAAGCTATAGCAGCCAGCAACTTCCAATCCATTCCGTTGGATTTAGTAACCTCTTTAAAGCAAGGGTCGTAGGGGGAAATTCGACCATGTTGAAGAAAAGGGGACCTGAACCGGCGCATGGAAAGAGGAAGCAGCGTTTTAAAATAATAATGCTTCAGAAAGGCAATATCTGCCCGATCAGCTACGGAGGCAATAAACGAATTTAATCGATTTAATTGCAGAGAATCCTTTGCTTTTATGGCAAACAACGAAATAATTTTGACTACGGAAGATGAATCACCTCGGATACCAGAAAACAGGACATGATTTCGGATTCGATTGGATTGAAATAGGGGAAAATGATTCAACAACAAAAGGTTGGTCAAAACATTTGCCTTGAGGCTCAAATTACGTTCAAGAATGTGCTTTGAAAAGATCAACTTCTTTGGAACCACTTCTTGATGCCCTTGCGTAAAAAACACGCATTGGCTGGAATCTGATAAAAAAACTTGAAGCGCTTTAGAAAAATCGCCACAGAGTTGATACGTTATGAAAACTCCTTGATTCTCGGAAAATCGGTCGATAAAATCAATTAAAAAACCCAAAGTGTCTCCCTTGTTAACATAGACAAAAGGAGAATCAATAGTTGCTACAACGACTAAGGAATCTTTTAGTACGCTTGGTTCATCCCCTTTGCGGAAGGTATTTTTGTTTTTAGTAGAACATCCATTAGCGGTTATGAAAAGAATCAGCAACACGAAAACCGTGGCATGTTTAACTACCTTATTGGAAACGTTATTGTTGAAAATTTTCATTTCGTTTTGAAATATAAAAAAAAAATAGCAAATTTATGCCTTAAAGCAAACGGAATGAGCGATCAGAATGAAATCTACTCCAAAGTAGTAAGGGCAGGAAAAAGAACTTATTTCTTTGATATTAAATCCACCAAAGGAAATGATTTATATATCACGCTCACCGAAAGTAAAAAATCCTTCGGAGAAGACGGAACGGATAATTTTCAAAAACATAAAATCTTTTTATACAAAGAAGATTTTGAAAAATTCAAAGAAGGCTTGGACGATGTCTTAGCGAAAATTGAAGAATTACGTCCAAAATAGTTTTCCAATTCAAAATTAATTGTATTTTTGCCGTCCGAAATTGGGAGTTTAGCTCAGCTGGTTCAGAGCATCTGCCTTACAAGCAGAGGGTCGGCGGTTCGAACCCGTCAACTCCCACAACGTTTAGCATTTTACAAACGTAGTTTTTTTCGTTCTTATTTTCAAGGGGCTTCGGCCCCTTTTATTTTTTTTTGCATTACAACATTAACTTAACAATTCGTAAACATTTCATTGCTCAGATATTTGCACCTTTGACGCAAATTTTGAATAATGAAACAATTGGTACTTTTTATTTTCGGCATTGGGCTCGCTACCTCAATTCAAGCACAAAACATTCTTGCGTTATGGAACTATAACAACATAGGAACACCAGCAGTATTAACCACCAGTGCCGATGTGGGTACGGG
>Ga0214923_10007068_pt1 | contig 12356 bp, 11 predicted proteins | sample LL1510_MetaG_FD_177993 | JGI IMG/M metagenome (GOLD analysis project Ga0214923, IMG submission 177993) | Freshwater microbial communities from Lake Lanier, Atlanta, Georgia, United States - LL-1510 | ecosystem: Environmental > Aquatic > Freshwater > Lake | place: USA: Georgia | collected...
CGTACTTTGCAGGCCAAAAAGAATATCGTCTTTGTACCAACACCAATCACAATCACGATTGGTAGCCATTTCATAAACTAGCTGAGGATCAAAGGCAGGATTCTGGTTGTGTATTCGTTTTAATCCCAACTTTTTGGGTACGATATGGCAAACGTTTTGTGTATTAGAAGCACGATGATCAGGTACAAACCATCCATGTTGGATTTTATAACGTTGATCGTTCATTGAAAAACTTGATGCATATACATCGTCAAAGGAAATATCAGGGTAGGCATAGCTTGCAATCATACGACTAACGTTGTTGATATCTAAATGTTGCACCGCTAGATCGTAAAACGCTTCTTCAATTGTTGAAGATAGTTGTTGCATCATGTGTGTACAGACACTTGCTATTCAAATTGTGAGATTTGAAACAAATATTTAAATTTTCAACTACAGTCATAATAGCAGTCAGAAAAGTTGTTTTCAAAGTAAAAGTTATGTTGATATACATTGATTACAAATAAACAGTTTTATTCATGAAAAAGCTACTTCAAAAAAAGTAATAACAAAAGAATTGTGTGTTTTTTGTATGTTTAGTCATTCTTATACTTTGAGTGCTTGAAACATAGGTGATAAACTACTTTCACGTAAAGATGATGCATTTGAACTATCATTGACGCATTCAAAAATCAAGCATCTTTTGTTCATTCCAGAATCTTGCACGTTGGCGAATGGCATCTTGTTACATAAAAGCACAACTAGCTGATGAGGTTGAAGTTGAGCCAAACGATGTTTCACGATATCAAGTTGTAACTTGTTTGTGTCATCATGTTCAATCCAAGCAATGTTGTAAGAACATATATTGTACTCCGTTGTTGTGTCTGTTGAGGTAAGAAAAGAAGCAGGCATTCTACAAACGCGAGAAGCAAATTGTTGATGAATTTGATCCATGAGAAATGTTTTTCCATTGTTTCCAGCTCCAACAATAACCATCAATTGAGGTAAATCAAAGGAGGTCGAAGTCTCAGTCGCACCAGAAAGCGTAGGATATAACGCTGCTTTAACACGATCCACAAATACTTGTGCATTTGTTTCAGAAAACATGATGTGTAGAGAATTCATAATGAGATAAATGAAATTAGGATTGTAACAAAAATATGATTTGTGATTTTTTAACTCAAAATATCATGTGTCAACTTAAAGTTTTATCATTTTTTTAATGTATTAATAAGTAACACTCATTATCAAGTGTACATACAATTATAGCTTTAATCAACATATTTCATTATGCATGAACATATTGAAGAAGAAGTTCATGATCTTTTAATGGATGTTTGCAGCTTAGAACAAGCATCCACACGCATTGTTCACCTTGCACGCTCGTGTAGACTCTGTCGATTATTACGAAACATTAAGTTTGTTTCTACCACCTTAAAAGTTGCTGTCAACGACGCCAAATTGTTTCAATCGTTCTTTGGACAAATTCGTACTGTGTATGAAAATACAAATTCACAACTACACTTACAGGTTGTTAACAAGTATATAATACAGTTTTCCGACTTTATCGTGTTTTATGGTGATCATAAATGGTTGTGTTGGATCTCGTACAAATACCTGCGGTTCAAGATCAAATGTTCAATTTATTGTACCAAGTATTGTTGTGTGAATTGTATTTTATGATTACATTTTCGCTTGAAACGTTTGAATAAAATATAAGTGTTTTATTCTGTGTCAGTTTCTTGTTATTCACCTGGTTGTTACTAACCGTGTGTTTTTATTCACCTGGTTGTTGTTGTGGAATTGTATACTTTTATTCCCCTGGTTGTTGTTGCAACATCAATGACTGTACCACGTCGTACATTTGTTGCAAATGATCAGGATGTTTGAACATAATTATCAATCTATGCTTACTTACATACGTAATTTCCAAATGTCGTTGTTCATCAATTTTAGCTATAGATACAATGTCTTTCATGTACAATCGTTTTTTGCCAAACCATCTATGATGATACCAAATGTAGGTTGGTTCCAAGTGAAAATCCACGATTCTAGGCAAAGATTTACACGATGCTTTTAAACATCGTTGAACCATACTTTCAATCGCTACCTCACCTTGTGGTTGTCCTTCCTTCGGTTGTTGATTCATTTTACGTATTGTTTACACAGTTGTTTATTCTTGGTTTTTCAAAAAAAGCGAATTCATCTTATTTTTGACCATCGTCTTTCTCAAACAATCGTTGCTTGAGATTGTGCAAAAATTGTAAATACTTTGTCTCTTCTGCAAATGCTTTACACTCGTTTTGTATGAACAAAACACCAAGCTTGTTTACAGAGTCCGTGTACTTTTGTTCGATGGTTTGTCTGACCTGTTGTACTACATATTCTTGTTCATCTTCTAGTATATTGTTGTATTTCATCATCTCTTCCAACATGACATCCGATAAAGGTGTGTCTGTAGGAAGCTTTAATAGGTCACATATATACTTTGCCCGCAAGATGTCATTCATAAGTGTAAAGTATCCAATATTCAATTCTGAACTGATTTGTTGAGCATAACGTTTTTCACTACTACATGTAGAATTTAACGAATGTTTGTCTGGATGATAAATGCGTTGTGCAAGTTTATAGTTGTTGTGCAATTGAAATTTATCGATGGTATATTGTCGTTGTATCTTCATCAGTTCAAAATAGTTGGTGTACACGAGTCTTGGCAATGTTGCTAATGTACGTTTTGAAGCTGCACCAAGGTTGTTTCTGGTTGTAAAACCTATACACGAGTTTCTAAAAAAATACATATCGAATGATACAATGATTACATGATGAACTCGTGACAATAGATTAAATACATATATTTGCAAATTTATTTTTTATCAATCAATTTGACGATGCTCTTTTACTTTTGCAGCATGATCGTGAGTTTTCAACCTTCTTCATTACTAAAAAGGTTTGATTGATACAAACGACAGATTCTGAACAATATAATGAGAACTTTATAGCTGAAAAATAGGTTGAACAATTGATTGTACAAAAAGTTTTTTTATTACACTGAATACACTCAATCAAAAAAAATTGTTTAACCTTGAGATTCAAGTTGTTTTGCTTTTCTAGCGTACTCGTTGAATGCAACGAAAGAAATTTTACGTCTTCTCAATTTGATTAAGCTCATGAGGCAACGGATACCACCTGCTCTCCTAAAACAATTTGTTAAGATGTACTGTTCTTCTTCTTGAACATATCGGTATATTTTGCAATAGAGTCTTGTGAAATCATGTTTGTCTTACTATCAATACTTGAACTTGTATTGTTCTTCTTCTTGAACATATCGGCATATTTTTCAACAGCGTCTTTTGAAATCATATTGCTCTTACTATTGGTGCTTGAAGTTGAACGGGGTGGTACGAGTTGAGAGGTGGAAGAAGAAGTATACGTGGAAGAAGAAAAATCTCTTAATACTTGATCTAGTGCTCTGTCAAATGCTGCATAGGAAGAATAATGATACGAGGTAGCAGCTCGTAAATCTGTATGAAATGCTGCATATGGAGAATAATTATACGATGCAGCAGATTGTAGATCTCTTTCAAATGAATCAAAACTCATGTTTATCTATCTTTGTGATTTTATTCAAAACAATAAAAATTTCAAATGTAAACTCAGTACGTAAGTATTGATTGGACAGATGTGCATAGAACATCATCATAACAGAAACAAAATCTCGGTCATTTGAACGATTACACAGGTTTTTATGAAGTACGTATGAAGTACGTATGAACGATGTGTTGTATGGATGCAAGCACAAACAAGAACGAAATCAAATACAATTTGACGAGTGTGAATGAGAAGGTTCTTTCATCATGTAAATGTTTTGTTGTGTCACGTTGAGTTAAAATTAGGTGTATTTATGTTCATGATTGTATCTTTTGTTTTCCAAAGTAAAACTCATTTCATATTTTTTATCTTGTGTTATCTTTAAGAATACGCAAGACGTGCTACTTTCGCGATGCCTTCAGGTTGTAAAAAACAATCATCAAAAAAGTATACAAGACGAGACTCTCCTTCATATCCTGCAAATGAATGCTGTGGGTTAACTAAAAAAGGAAATGATGGAAAAAAGTATGTAAGTCAAGAAGCAAAAAACGGTGTTTGCAAGTGGGTGTTGGTCAAGAAGAAAACATCAGGTAAGAAGTCAGGTAAAAAGACTGCTAAATCTTCTGGTAAGAAAACTTCAGGAAAAAAGTCAGGTAAAAAATCATCGGGTAATGAAAAGACTTCTAAATCATCAACTAAAAAGTCAGGCATAAAAACCAAACCATCACAAATCGCTCAAGGACACGCTCTAGACTTGTTTTACTTCTTGAATCACCTTACAAATGATGTAGGTTTATCATCACATCACCTTATCACAAAAAGTGGTGTTGCAACTTTTGATACCTTGTTGTGTAAACTCATAAAACGTATTGCACAATCAGCTAAGCAACATGACGATATTTACGACGCTATCTCTCATGTGATAGGTTCGACTTTGTTCAAGTATGTCAAGCCTGTAAGCAAGAAAATCTCCACCAAACATTTGAAAAAATACCTTCAACCATATCTCACACAACACGGTCTTACATCATCAAAGCAAGAGAAAGCTATTGTTCAAACTGTCACCTATTTAGTGGTTGACATCATTGACTTGTTGTATCAAGAAGATGAAATCAACAAGAAGACAATTATGGAAGTCATTCAACGTGACACTCAACTACAAAAATGTTTAAAGTAATTAAACTAGTTTGAAGCAAGAAATTCAACAAGAAATAAACACGTTTGTTTTATTTTTCAAATAGAATCATAAAGAGGTAGTTCAACAATTAAATATCTTGACATATTAACCCACTTTGTTACGTGTTCTTAAACTAATTTAAAGGATTATATAACACTAACTACACTTATGAATTCAATTTATGTTTGTATGAATGAATAACAAACGCCAACGAAGCACGTCTAAAAAACGCTCGTTAAGCAAGTGTAATAATGACGATGCATTTACAAACGTATCAACACACATATCAAGTTCATCTTCAATAGAAAATGTAAATGGCTTGGATAACACTTGGATGATACGAACTAAAGACATTGCCAATAAATTGTGGATACCAACAGTAACAAATTCTTCTGTTTTACACACGAATTCTTTACACGGATCTTTTATAAACAACAAGTCTAACTCTTGGTTCAATATTAAACAATGGGTTTCTCAACAACCTACAAAAATACAAAACATTCAATTACCTTCATTAACATCACTAATTTCTTCAAATACACAATCAACTTGCAACAATAGTAAAGATCTTGAACCCAAGAAGAAAAAGATTAAAGTCAATTCTGCTAAAAAGACTATAAAACAAACTCCTAATCAACACCGAAAAATCAAACTTAACTTTAGCCCAGAAGACAAAAACACAGTACTTAAATGGTTTGGATGTGCTCGTAAAACTTACAACTGGGCTTTAGCTTGTATTAAATCTAAACCAAAAGAGTATAACATTAATATGATTTGGTTACGTAAACGTTTTATTAACAGTTGCAACATGCCCAAGAAATTCATTTATTTACTTGACTGTCCCAAAGAGATACGTGATGGGGCAATTAATGATTTGGTTGGTGCTTATAAGATTAACATAGACAAGCGTAAAAACAACCCACATTTCAAGTATGATATTAAATTCAGATCTCGTAAAGAGAATCAAAGTATATACATTGGTGCAGACAGCGCTAAGTTCAAGAAACCAGAATCAAAGCATATGAAAGATTGGAACAAAGGACAATTCAAAATATACCCTTCCAAGCTATTGTCAATCATCAAGTTTTACACACGAAAACGAGACAAAAATAATGTCAATATACCAAAGTATGACTGTAGGTTAAGCATGAATCAATTAGGTGAAATATACTTGCATATACCCCAATTCAGGGAAGTAAGGTGCGATAACCAAGCACCTGACAACTCGAAAATTGCAAGCATTGATCCAGGTGTTCGTACCTTTCTTACTATATACTCGAGTCAAGTCGGTGTAGCTTATAAACTAGGCGATAATGACATCGGACGTATTATGAGACTTGGATATTGGCTGGACAAGTTGATATCAAAGTTAAGCTCAGTAAAAAAACATAGTCAAAGACGCAGAGTAAAACGTGCAATATTACGCCACAGGCAAAGAATAAAACATATAGTAGATGAAGTTCATTGGAAATGTATAAAATTTTTAGTAAATAACTTCTCAACTATATACTTGCCAAAGTATAACACAAGTCAAATGGTGTTACGTAAGTCTCGTAAGATTAACAGCAAAGCAGTCCGTATGATGTTAAGCTGGCGTTTTTATGAGTTTAAACAGCGTCTTGTTCAACAAGCTGAACTTGCAAACGTCAATATAATACATTGTACCGAAGAATATACAAGTAAGACTTGTGGTCAATGTCACGCAGTCAAAACTAACTTGGGTAGTTCAAAGAAGTTTATTTGCAATAAGTGCAATATACAACTAGATCGAGACTTGAATGGTGCTCGTAACATTTTTATCAAAAACTACTTTGAAGGTAAAATAATTACCGAGGGATTGAAGGTGAATAGCCTTTGATCTCATTGCCACGCTAGGCCTTTATTGGATCGTTAGATTCAGTATTTCATGACTTAACTTTGACAAGATAATTGTATGCTGGAAATTTGAAAGAATGAAAGGTTGTATAATTATTGTTTGAGTCAAAGGTGACTGCTCAATGTTGTACATTATGTTATACATTAAGTAAGAAACACTAAGTTCAAATTTAGCGAAATGGAGGTAATGTCGTATGTTCAATAAAAGACTTATAATGTATTGATCACACAGACGTGGAAACATTCAAATACGCTTCTATCAACAATGGTATTTTTAGACAGTGTTTTCAAGAACGTATAAAGGATAAATTTTCTCAACAATTTAAGCATATTTGCAAGACGTTAAACTATTAACTTTCATTTAAGTACTCGTTTTTAAATAAACACAATCGTTTTATTTTTCGTGTTAGACTAATAAAAAGAGAAGAGAATATTGACATTCTATTCCATCAAATGTTAGACACCATTTGCGACGTATTAAAAGCTGCCTATGAACGAACCTGGATTTCAACCAGAGATGGTAATGCATCCTATCGCCGTAAACATGAACCGTTCATCTACGTCACTCCATCTGGTGTTAGAAAACAACATTTGAACTCAGAGATGATGTTAAAATTACGACTACCAAAAATCGTTCAACACGATGTTGACCTAGTAGATGTAGAATGTGAACGAGTCGACGATGATATACAAAATAAAATCATTGGATTACAACCTACTGGTGAACTTAAATTACACGTGTTGCTACAACAAATTGTGCCTCATAACCGTGTTGTATTACATTTACATCCTACCTATGTCATTGCAGCTATGTATGCAGGGTTAGATTTACCAACTCTAGCGAAAGAATTTCCTGAAATCAATCGTTATACACGTGTAGGACCAACTGTGCCTGTCATTCCTCCTATTTCAAAAGAGTTGGCGTTAGCTACCATCGACAAATTCAATTTGAACAAAGAGACAGGTGAAGTTGATTTTGACATTATAGGATTAGACCGTCATGGTATTATCAGTATTGCAAAAGATGCTTGGACAGCGTTTGAACACCTTGAACGTTTAGAACATATATGCAAGATTGCATTAACTGCTTTGTCGTCAAAACAAAATCACACAGAATAAAACAATCTAAAATAATACTTTTATTCAATCGATTTATGAACAAACAACGAAAAAACAACAAAATAAATACAACAAAAATTACACAAAAATTACACAAAGATTCGACCTTCCAATTGATGCACAATGTAATCTTTTAGTCTATTTGACACTTTGTATGTTCTTGACGAAAACTTGGGGATATTCCAAAAGACACTGATAATTTCAATACATGCTTGACACACATCATCTAACCTGAATGAGTTGATGAATACGACACTCTCTTCGTACAATTTTACATTTGCATGAAGATGAATGGTATATACATTTGTTGCTTGTTCTTGGTATTTGTTGTGTTGTTGCTGCTGTTGTGATGACGATATCGGTTCTTTCACATGAGCTTCAACTGTATGTGTAGAAGGGAGTAAATGAATAAAACGTTGAAGCAATGTTAATACATAATGCTTGAATCGAATGGTAACCAAGTACTTGGAAAGTAATTGCAACGTGACGGATTTTCCAAGAACAAATGTTGATGCTTGTCGAAAATAAACGATTTAGAACCCATATTCTTGTTGTTACTGACTGGAATGTATGGTAAATACTTTGCAAAAACAGGATGACCTAATACTTGAATCATGTTTGTAAACCGGTGTTGTTGAGACGGATGACACATATGCCAAAAGAGATCTCTGAACAAAGGTTTATGTTGAAAAAACGAATCTAAATCATTTTCAAATTCATTTACAAAACGTTGATATGAACCTTGTATTTTGTCAGGTTCCCAAAACAACAACTGTATACGAAGCATGTAAATCATGGTCATACCAAGAGAAAAGATATCTGTTTGATATGGGTTTTCTTTTTCATAAAATACAACATTTGTGCCTTTGTATTTAGTTTGTAAACCTTGAGGAGACGTGAAGGATGGAGTTCCAGACCATTCCGTTTGTTGTTCAATAAAGTGGGATGCGCCAAAATCACAAATACGTACAAGATCAGGTTGAAAGAGAAGTATATTCGTTGGTTTGATATCTGAATGACAGATGCGTTGTTGATGCAAATGGGCAATCGCACTCACACATTGATAAAATAAATCTATCATTTGTTCATCTGTGTAGGTTGAAAAATCATACTTGAAACAATCACCTAATGGTGCATACGGTACGATGATATGAACTTGATTCCACTTGTTGAAAAAGAAGGTGTGTGAATGAAGAAGGTTAGGATGATGAAGACGTTGAAGAATGTCTATTTCGCCATATGCACAACTATCAAATACAAACTTTTCTACTTTGTGTACTTGTTCAACATGGTCCATCACCAGGTATAAACATCCATACGAACCACTTGTCAATACTTTGATACGTTCATAACGATGATTCGAGTCTATAAACCCCAAGGTAAACGATGGTTCTTTGTTGTTGGCTTGCTTGGCCAGTTGATAAATATTGACTAAATGCTGAGCACCAAGGGTCAATGGTATATTCCGAAATTGAAAATACGTACAAATCATTTCATACTCGCATGGACGAATGGTTTTGACCAAGGACAATAGTTCATATGCTTTCATTTTGTTGTTCAAACTTTTATCATGATTCAAACATGTATCATTACCGTCGACAGTCGATGATTGATATCCAACAAAAAATTGTTCTAACATTTTGTACAAACACTGAAATCAAACTCAAATGATAATCACAAAAATATAAATGATCGAGTGAAAGTAAACATTTCAATCAGAGAGGTTTTATTTCTATTTAAAACATATGAACAAAATGGTAATCAACAAGTTTGTTTTTGTTACAAATGTTTTTACAACGTATATTTCAACGAGGCTTTTCCAAGCTCACGCATGTGAACGAAAAAGGTAGTGCAACAATGGTTGACATATCCCATAAGATGATGAACAAACGTACAGCGTGTGCTTCAGCATCCGTTATAGTTGGACGAGACATATACAAAGCAATTCAACAAAATGAACTAGCAAAAGGAGATGTACTTGGTGTTGCGAAATTAGCAGGCATTATGGGTTCCAAAAAAACTCATGAACTTATTCCTTTGTGTCATCCAATCAATCTCAATTTTGTGGATGTCAAATGTGAATTACAAGAACCTGATCGAGTTAAAATTACATCAATAGCATCTGTTTGCGATGCAACAGGTGTGGAGATGGAGGCATTAACAGGTGCAAGTATTGCTGCATTAACAGTGTATGACATGTGTAAAGCAATGAGTAAATCGATCGTGATTACAGACATTCAATTAGAGTCTAAAACAGGTGGTAAATCAGGTGTTTATCAACGATAAAAAGATACGTAATAAAATATAGTGTTTTATTAATGAGTTTTATTCTTTTATTGCTTACAACATCCTGTTGTTTTACGTTGGCAACAACCTGTTTCTGCAATATTTTGTGCTTTGACAGATGGTTCAATTGTTTGACAACCACCACCACAACTTGAAGATGAACCACAACTATTAGAAGAAAAACAAGGAGAACAAGAAGATAGAGAAGAGGAAGTTGTAGAAGGTGTTGGCTCAGATGAGCAATAAGATGTTGAACAACCTGAGGAAGAAACATCGGATGAACAACCACCACCACAACAACTACCTGAAGAAGCATCAGATGAACAACCACCACCGCAACAACCTGAGGAAGAAGAATCAGATGAAGAAACATCGGATGAACAACCACCACCGCAACAACCTGAGGAAGAACCATCAGATGAAGTTTCTTTTGAAGGTAATGATTCTTGGTATTCAACCATTTGTTTATAGAAACCAGGTAGTAAATTCATAAATTGATTTGGACCTGTTACTATATCAGAAGAGACGATAACGTTTGGAACTGTTATGTCTTGTAAGCATGACTTGTCTATAGAATCAAAACAAATAATACCATGTGCACCTACTGTCTTTAACATCTCTTGTTCAAATGTTTCATCTACATTTACCACCAATGCTGCTTGTTGTAACAAAGTTAAAATGCTATGTAAAACAACTTGGGTGTACGGCACTTGTTCATTGCTCAAGATGATAAAACGATATGTGTCTTGATGAAATGACAAACTTGATAACGAAGAAGAGTTTGCTTGTTCCATCTTGGATGTGTTTGTGTTTGTGTATGCACATAAACTTTCACACATTGGTTGAAATACTTCAATAGCTCCTTGTTGAAATAAGAAGGATAAAAACGATGAACCTGTTAAGACATCATTTGCGTATGCACGTTGAAAAAAGGAATCAAATACAAGATAGTCTTCTACACGAATAATGGGAAAACGTGCGACTTCGGTCAAGTTATTTTCTTTTTCATACCCGTATGTTACAGTTGAACTATCATGAACAAGATGAACTGCTTGAGTGGATTGATCCATGTAAAACACCAAGCACAAACCATAGAAATTGATATCAAATTCACGTATTTTACCAAATGAACCTTGACCAGATACAGCTGGAAACATACAAACCATCATACCATTGTGATCGAACGCATCGACGTTAAAAGTACGTGTTATACCATCATTTGAAGCTGTTAACAACACGGTGTTGCTTTCACCAAGTACGACATCATAGGTCACAGATTGGTTTGGAAAGATTTGTATAAATTGAATAGCAGGTTGAGACATACTTAGTTTTTGTTTGATTTTTGCTAACAACTTTAAAATAGAATAAATAAAATTTTATTCTCATCTTGCCTAGTGTATAAGAAAAGAATTCAAACGTAATAACCAATTCAAACAAACAAATGTCAAAGACGTTACAAAAAACGCTACTCAAACAAGTGTACGATAAGTGCAAGCATGGATTTATTGAAGACGCAGAACTGGAACAATCCATGAAAGATGCAATTGATATGGGCATAGTTGCTTCTAATATTACCAAACACGAATTCATCAAATTGTGCAACTTAAAGTCCGAGTCGTTGGACCAAGATTCTGCGTTGAAACATACAATTGAAGGATTCTACCAAAAGTTGCTTTCTAACAAGGACATCAACGTGCTTTCTTCAGGTGGTAATGGCAAAATCGTATCTCTTTCTTCCTCTAACGACAACGAAAACACCATTGTCTTCAAATTGATCTATAGTGGATGTGTTGATTTTCAACGTGAATTCTTAGTACAAACAAGACTCTTCAACTCTCTTCAAGAGTTACGAGAGTTACCAACATTGAGTGTAGACATACGGATCCCACAACCATACATGTATTTTTCAAAGCCATTTTCCCTCTCTTCAGATGGAGAAAGCTACAATTGTGCGTTTGCTATGGAGAAAATTACAGGATATCCGAGTGAGTTGCTTACAGACAACCAGGAATGCTTACATCTTTTTCCATATGTACAAGCTCTATTGATCTTTAATCCACGGTTGAAAAACAGGTTGTTTTTAAAAGATAAAAACCAAGAGTGTTCCTTGAGCAATCCACCAAGATATGTTACTTTATACGTAGATGATGCGGTAAATAATAATAAGAGCAAGAACAAGCTTTGTCGTGACCTTGGTATATTCTTTGGTATGGCATCGTTTCACAACAAGGTATCCTTGGACGATGTCGAAGTCATTATAAGCAAGAACAACATCGTGTACATTGTTGATTTTGGCATGTGTCAAGACATTCAAGAACTTGTCTACAAGTAT